>JACCEA011310687.1_pt1 | contig 13653 bp, 23 predicted proteins | sample 7449851 | NCBI WGS metagenome assembly JACCEA01 (sample SAMN15323453, study PRJNA562643) | freshwater metagenome | isolation source: river surface water | place: USA:Blue River Watershed | collected 2017-08-18 | reverse complement strand
CGGCAAGTTTGAAATCGACGAGGATTCCATCAGTCATTTTCTTACTATGGATGACATGATTAAAGTATCGAAAAAGGCAGAAGAAGGAACTGAATTATCCAACGGAAGTTTATCAGATTTCCATGACGAGCACTTTGAATTATCTTTTCAGAAACCAGATATAGATTACTACTCGATAGACGATGGTTTTTTCACAAATAAGTTTTTTCTTTATTGTGAATCGATTGAACAAGCACACAACCCATATGGACACGATGCTGTTCAAAAAATGTCACCTCAAGAAATATCGTTATCTATCGAAAAGGTTAAAGATATGATGGTAGGACTTGGTGAACAAGTCTATGTTCCATCCGATGCCGGAAAGGATTTCTTAATAAGTTTAGCACACAGGTATTATAAAACATGAAAATAAAACAACTCTTTGAGGCACCCGTTGCCGACTTCAATCACATTGGTAACTTCGATAATTCACATAGTTTCCGCGATAAAAACGATAGAAAATTAATCACAAGCCAAAAGGCTTTAGAGAAAATAAAATCGAAATGGCTATACCCAGAAGACGTCGATGTTAACATAATATTTGTCAACCACCCCGATGGCTCAAAACATACCGAAGTTGGTTTTGTTACCAAAGACTGGTTGGTGAAAGAAATGCCCCGAATCCAAGACCAGATATTACCAGTTTTGAACGATGATGCTGTAAACGTTATATTTACAAATAACTCAGGTTCTGAGCGAGTTCCGATGACTGGTTGGATAATGGCTCATCGATTGGGGCATGCTATATTTAGACCTTCTTTTGGTTCGGGGAATAACAATTCATCTAGACATTTGTATAACGAGGCTATTCGACAATTGGTGGATATGTTAACCTATATCAATAAAGAATTTTATCAAGTCCCATTAAAGGATGGAAATGGTTTTGGTGGTTTGGGTGATAATAGAACAGATTGGAGACCATTGTTATACGGCGTATGCAAATTCAAAGCATCCAGAACTCGGTCATTGAGAAACTCTCACGAGGCAATACATGAACTGTTTGCGCAGTATTTGATGACAGGAAAGATATCATTCAATACACCTAAGGTTATATTGGATGGGCGCGGGAGGAGGATTTCAGAAGAATTGCTAGAAGGTGACGTGCGTTATATCGAAGGAATGCTACGAGACTATGGTGATATGATAGCTGAATATTTTGAGAGCGCCATGGGATATGCTGTTGGTAAAATACTTGTCATGTAATCAATATTATGGTATGATGAATTATGTTAGAACTTATGGTCCCAGAACTTAAAATGTCTTTTCAATCGGTGAAAAGGAATCCGTTGATCGGTACAACTACTATTGTAGGCTATTTGGGCGATGAAATATTTTACAAAGCTGAACACTTTTTATCCATAGAAGAATTATATCTTTCGTATAAGGACGCGCCTTTATCGTATATACGAAGTGACTTCGTTGGAAAATCGAGGTATCATTCGGAAATTTACGATATATTCAGGGCTGGCGATAAAAGAATAGGCAAGAAATATCAACAAATTGCACTTTTGTTTCATGCTGGCGAACCGTGCTGCCGAGTAATAAAAGCAAGATTGGATATGTTGAAAGAAAAAAGGATGAACAAAAATGTATGATATTGAGAACCTCATAGCTGGCACTCCCGTCAGCAAGGAGGAAAACAAATGTCTGAATCTAAACGAGCGGCTAGACGCCATCACGTTGAGAGATTGAAAGCGAAAGCGAAGAAAATAGCATCACATAAAGGGCTTCCTGCCGAATTTTATGTGCTTAATTATAACAATCTTTGTGTATGTAGTTGCTATGGATGTGGAAATCCACGAAAGTGGGGATATAAATCTTTTTCGGAGGAATATACTATCAACTATCTTAGCAAATACTATCTCGAATATTGATACCATACATGACATATCATGTGTATTATTCATATTTCACATGATATGTCATCCAAAATTCAAATAAAATTCAATTGCGTGTTTTTTCTCGAAAAAATATATAGCATTGGTCGCAGCTTCGTAACGCCAACCTTTTTCGGCCAGCCAATCTCTTTCCAGTGATGCTTGAAACCAAAATAAACGGTCATGGGCGACTACCCAAACTTCTCCAAATAACGTTGGCACAGTCCAAGATGGGCTTGTTCCCTTTACCCTGACAATCATTCTTCTATCCGTTGGAAAAAGTCATATAGAACAAGTAAGCATACGATTTGTTGAAGAAAATCAAAGTTCTTCCACTATCCCTTGATCCGTATAGATATTTTTCAGATTCTTCGTTCGTTCGTCTCGCAAGGTTACTGATAAGCCATTTGTGTTCAGGAGAACCTGAAAAGGTAAAATACTGATTTTTTTGTTCGACAATGAACACGTCGCCATCCTCGCGAGGAGAATCCCATTGAGAGTCAATATCCACTTGTACGAAACCTACCATATGTCCTTCGTCGTCCCAATCGATATCATAATGCATCATACAGGCCATCCTTTTCGAGTTCTTTTAGTTAATTCTTTTCAATTTTGCTTGTAGGAAACCATTGCCATGAATTCGCAATGGTTTTCCCGAAAGAATGGTTTCCACCAAATATGATAGCATCATCAACTCCCGTTACAAAATTTCATATAGAACATATAAGCGTAGGATTTGTCTGTGAACCATACTGCATGTCGCGGGTAACCTATTGTCCCAAACAAATATTTACTGGAATTTTCTTCCGTCCGATATGTTTTGAAATTATCTATTAGCCATTTATGTTCGGGAGATTTGGTAAATTCATAATAAGGATTGGTCTGCTCAATCACAAAACAATCGGGTCGATAAGGGTGAAGGGAAGGGCGATAGACGGGAGATGACCATTGCGCGGAACAATCCCTAAGGTTTATTGGGATGAAATTAACAACATGGTGATCGTGATCGTCATCGTCAAAGTAGTCATTGGTCATTGCTTAATCAACCCTGCTGTTTCCAGAGTTCTTTCAATGAACTCGATGTTCACGATTTCGATTTTATTATCTCTGGTTTCTTTGCCCAAATTTATCAATCCATATAACGCAGTCAACCATCTGGAAATAGGTTGTTGCCAATCTTCCTTTAATCGGCGCGACTCAGGAACAATGGTAAGGATATTCTTATCACCATCTTGCCATATTCTATAATACAGTTGACCATAGGGTAGAATGCTACCGTCGCCATCTCTATCAATATCGGAAAGATAATAAACTTGGGTTCCGTCTTCGATGTTCTCGAACGAACGTAGGGTGCCATTCAATACTCTGGCCTTTGATCTGCGCTTCCAAGACAACTTGTCACCACCGACATTTTGGACGAGATAATTGATACAATCTTTGGTGGCCATTAGTTCTTCTTCCCAAAATCAAATATCGCTTTGTTCGATGGTGGAACAGATATAGCAGTTCCCCAAAATGGATCGCGGTCTACATTGAAACCTATACGAAACATTGAATCAATTTTTCCCATGGACCATATGTGAAATGGCCCCATCAAAAAATGCCAACCGTCTTGGTAGGAGACAATTGACTTTACCAATAACAATCGGCGAATCCAGCTAGTCGGGTATAATGTTATGAATAAGGTATAATACCATATGGTTAATTCCAACTCTATACCAATTTTACCAACTTTTCTCATGCGTATTCCATATTGTTGATTGCTCCGACAAACTTATTCATGTCACAAGCATAAAAGCCAGCAGACGATATTGAATTGATTTCAACAACTTTTGGCCCATTATCAGTCAAAGCAATATCCAGACATATTGCCTTTCTCGGGCAATATTCTGCAATCCGTTCCTTCGCGAAATCAATCACGATGGGAGGAATATCTTGCGAATACATGACGGTTCGCCCTCGTTTATAAAGGGAACCTGTCACTATTTGTTCGTTAACCACAAACAATCTATACTCTGCATGGATATTTTTGATAGACGATATCACCACCTCATCATCGGGTTTAAGAGATGAGTGGCTGTTGTCACAAGTTGTGACGTTCTCTCTCCATTCCAAAAAATCAGTCATAGACATCACTTGTCCAGAAAATGACTTCGTGTCTTCACAAGGCCTAATAAAGAAATCAGAATGATTCGGAACGATGTCTTTAACAGGAGCGATTATCGAATCAAAATTGAGAAGATTTTCTCCCCAATTATCCTTCAAGTCCTGATGAGAAGGGGCGTCAATGTAGCCTGGTGCCCAGCCCATATCACGACAAACTGGACCCATTGATAATGTTCCTGTGACAAACACAGGTCCATCAATCTGAGGACGAATTATTTCATGCGCATCGTTTATCAGATAATCTGCAAATGGAGGCTTGCGAACCAAAGTATACGGTGTCTCAGTTCGTTCTAAGGCATCCAGTAGGTGAGAATATCCCGCCTCTCGAACCAACACAGTGTCAACAACCCAATGCATTATTTAATCCCCTTAAGATTGCGACCAATCTCTTTTATAAATGCGAGAGCGTCCGTGCGCCTCTTGAAAAATATACTCTCATTTGTTCTGATATTAAAAGTATAAGTGTCCCATCGGTCATACCGTGGACCGACATTATTGTTTAACCAAGAAGTAGCAAAGAAGCTAGGAGCATAATACTCCTGCTCATTGGTCCAGTTTACTGTTTCGCCCTTGCGGTTAACAAATGGTGCGTCCCATTGTAATAAATGAGGTTCACCCCACACCAATTGATGCGCGGGAGTCCTGATACCCGTATTATGGAAATTTAGCTCTTCGAATGAATAGGATTCAAAGTAAACTATGGAGTTATAATCGCCTCGATATTTGGGCAAATCATCAGGGTAATCCACGTTACCAAACTCTGCAAAATTATCATGAATGAAGAAAACATTATCTGACCCTAGAATCAGACCATGCTTGTGTTCAACATACTTACTCATTTTACAGAATCGGCTTTTGCCATTTCGATAAGTTTATCAAATTGTTGTTCCCATGCGTAAACAGGGAATTCGTCGTGAATTTTTTGCGCAGACTCCAGATACTTCAAAGAGCAGTTGTACTTAAAACGAGGGGCGTAAGCATTGATAAGAATCCGAACAGTGTTTTTCACATCGAACGCTTTGGTTTCATCATCGGCTATCAGCCAACCAACAGCACACTTATTGCCGTCATTGTCCATGTATACACAACTGTTGCCAATCATCGAACGAGCGCCTTGTTTTAAAAGGTTCTCTTTGATATATTCTAACGCTTCTACTGACATTACGAAACTCCTATTAAACAATTAGGAGAAGACTAATGTAATTTTTTGATAGTGTCAAGTAAGATTATAAAATCTGTAAATTCTAAATAAATAGACCATTCATAATAATAAGAGTGGTCTACCATGGTTTATATCGTAACAGGGAATTGTATCAATTGTAACAAGTTTTTCACGAATAAAAACTCTACTGGAAAATATTGTTCAAACGTCTGTCAACAAGAGTATCGTTATATCAACGACACTATTCCAAAAATTATTGAAGGAAAAATATATGGTAGGCCTACTCTTAAACGGTATCTGATAAAGAAACGAGAGCATCGATGCGAATGTTGCCTCAATACAGAATGGTCGGGTCAACCCATCACTCGAATTGGATCACATAGACGGGGATGCTTCAAATAATCTACCCGATAATCTACGAATTATTTGCCCAAATTGTCATGCTCAGACACCAACAGCAAAAGGTAAAAATAGGGGTTTCGGAAGAAAGTCTAGGGGATTGCGCGTTAATTAAATGGTGCTCTCAGAAGGAATCGAACCCGTCATCTCCGCTATACCACAGCGGCGTCTTACCATTTAACGATGAGAGCATTTGTTTGGCGGTTGCGGTGGGATTCGAACCCACGATAGAATTTCTCCTATGTCCCATTAGCAATGGGGTGGTTTAAGCCAACTCACCCACGCAACCGTAATGATGGTAAATATTCTGTTATTTCCCACTCGATATTAGTTTCTAAGCACTTAATCTCATCCTCATTGAGGAATGGGATAAGGTTGTCCCTAAGGCTATCTAATACCTTTGTGCGACCAGCTATGTAATCTTCATCCGAATATATACCATATTCTTCCCTGATACCTTTTGCGAAACCTTCGTATTTCGGCTTTCCGCCAAACAAAACATGCAAGTCGCCAAGCAAAAAAGTTAAAATCACAGGGTCGTCTTTGTATTTTGATAAATCATGAGATGCAGATGCAATGATACATTCTATCGCCTTATCCGTTTCTTCTGTGGTAAGATTGGTCCCAGATGCCAGCACTTTGGCATATTGAGCCGACTTTATTTCATTATCGGTTTTACCAATTTCGTAAACATAATCATGCATCAATATGGCAAAGGATAGTATTTTTTGGACAGACATTCTATCAATATGAGACTGATAAAAGTCACGGCTGTCTTTAGAAAATTTATCAACAACTTCCCGCATTAACTTGCCATTTTCATCATAGAAATTCGGTTGGGGCGGTGTCATCGGAAGTGGGGAAGATAAGAATTTTCTAAGCACATAATTTAACACATCTTCGATATGTTGCATAGTATGATATTTTCGATGAGGTTGTGACATCGCAGACACAATCATCGAATAAACATTATCTTGCATCCCACACGCGGTTTTACTCATAATCTTTCCTTAATGGCAGTTGGGATGGGATTCGAACCCACGAAACGTTGCCGTTTACCACATTTCCAATGTGGCTCCTTAAGCCTCTCGGACACCCAACTTAACTTTATCTTCTTTATTTTCTGGCGGAATGTCCTTAATCGTCAAAGCATATTGTGCAAAAACAAACATCACGCTGGTCATCAAATGAACCATGTCGCGGTAAGCCAATATATCGCTTATCAGCAACACTATCCAGATAAACCGAAAAAGAAAAGATTCCCCGAAAGGTTTGTCTGGAGCAAAAAACATAATCGCAGTAACTACCACAAAGGAAAATAGCAGTAATATTCCCACTACAATAGAAGTTGCCGACACCGGAGAACTAACAATGGTGTATAATAACAACATTATACCAACATACGATAAGGTGTTGTGAAAGCGATATTGAGTTATCTCAGTCGTCTGACACAACTTGATAATCAATGGGACAAACAAATTATCCCCAATCCATTTATCAATAAATTTCATAAATTGTCCTCTATTCTTAAAAGAAGGAATAGCAAACAATTAAAAGAATGTCAAGGTAAATGTAGTTCGCGGGAGTGCAATCCCCAACTACTCTAATCGAACAAGGAACGATCAGACTCTGATTGCACTAGGCTACGTCTACACCAACGTGATTGTTGTCAATCCTTCGGGTGGGAGTCGAACCCATTAGCACCGCGCCAGACGATTAGTCCTAATTTATATTGCGGACCTAGTGCAATCAAAATGTTTATACCCTTCGTAAAAGAATGAGTCAATACAATAAATGATGGATAAATAAATGTAGTTCGCGGGATTGCAGTCCCCAACTACTCTAACTGTGAAAGGAACAATCAGTATGTCTATTTATCTCTGCAAAAATTGCAACTCAGTCATAACAAGGACGCGGTATATAAAATTTTGCAACAGGTCATGCGCGGCTACTTACAATAATAAACGAAGAATTCGAACCGAAGAATCTAAAGCAAAAACGCGATCCACTATGGGCAATTTTTGGAAAAGCCAACATGGACAAGATACAATTGAACAAATTAAAATAACAAAAAACGAAAGATATGGGGTTAAGCCCAAAAATATTAACCCCTGCACCATTTGTGGAACAATGGTATTAGAGCGAAAAACTTGTTCATTCGACTGTCTTGTGAAACATCAGTCTAGGAGACAAACCAAATATCTAAAAAATCCAGAAAACAGAAAGAAATACCGAGGGAATAGTGGTAAATCATATATGGAAGAATCGTTTACCAAATGGCTGAACGAGAACTATTCAGGAAGATTTTACGAACAAGTTCATTTCCAAAATGAAGAAAATAATAAACATGGCTGGGCTGATTTCGTTTTTCCAAAAGAAAAAATAATCATAGAGCTTGACGGGACTCATCACAAAAATAGAATTGAAATTGACGAGACTCGCGATGAATATTTAACAAGAGTTAAAGGATACCAAGTATATCGTATAGGAATATACGAATATTATAGAAAAACAAAGATGCCTTTGGTGAAGGCGTTATTAAGTATTTCCTAGAAATGTTATGGTGCCCACGGTAGAATTCGAATCTACGACCTACGGTTTAGAAGACCGTTGCTCTATCCGCTGAGCTACGTAGGCATCATAACATTTCTATATTCGGTATATAATGTTGATTACTTTCTGTCAAGTATTAATTGTGGCGGAAGCGGTGGGATTCGAACCCACGGTACCTCTCAGTACGCTAGTTTTCAAGACTAGATCAATCAACCTCTCTGACACGCTTCCGTATAAAATCACAATTACATAATATCATTCATTTAGTCAATAATTATCATGGCGGAAGCGGTGGGAATCGAACCCGACGACCTTAGGTTTTGGAGACCTACGCTCTACCGATTGAGCTACACTCCCTTTCCATGATTGTTCACGACTGCTTTCATCTTTCGGTTCCGCGTGGGAATTTCCTACTCCACTACAGTTAAAGAATCGCTTGATAAGTTTTGTATGACGAACCGCACACATGTTTGATTCGTCCATCTTAAAAAGTTAATCTCAGTCGAATTTAGTTATGGTTGGCACGGCTGGATTCGAACCAGCGACCTTTCGATTATCAGTCGAACGCTCTAACCAACTGAGCTACGCGCCATAACAGAATATTCTAGTTGACGATTCTCGAAAATCGTCTGTCAAAGAATTATAGTCTACATTCGAGTATAGACTTTTTTATATAGCGAAATTGGAGATTTTGGATGTTTCATCCGTATCGCAACTCCGCTTAGATAACGGGTGCGATTAAGCAACCCGTCAGCCGATAATGGATGACGACCATCTGGTCGAACTAATAGAGGTTGTGTTGCTTTTCATGTTTTTATTTATACTCGATGTTATTTTATGTGTCAATAACTTTTTTCTAGTATCGACACAATTTTTGCATTTACACCCATTATAGGTCGTTCGTCGCCCACAAATGTTATGAAAGACTGGTATAGCTTCTCCAAATTTAGGCATGGTTTTCCAGTTCTTTCATCAGCATTTCCGCAACAAGTATACACTGGTGGTGATGACTGCCATGTTCAGGAGCCATAGAGCCTATCGAATCCAACATAGTTGCTGCCATTTGTGCCCATGTCATATTCATTCGTGAAAGTCGATTGACTGCTTGCTCAATTTCCTCGTTCCGGAGCGTTTCGTAATCGTTCTTACTCATCACGCGGGGGAAATGCGATTCTTCGCTGATAACAAATTTTTCAGGTATTAATGTCATAATATTATTCCGTTTTCGATGAGTCAGCTAGCATAGCGCGAATAATGTCAGCATGACCATTTTTTATGACTCGGTTTAGCATCAGTTGTTCGCGATGGTGATTGGTAATTTCGGAAATGACTTTTTCTTCTATTCCACATTTTCGGAAGGCGTCAAGGCGTTCTTCTGAAGTCAAATCTCGGAAAAATTTCAATTTTTCAAATTCTGTTATTTCGGAATTTTGTACGGTGAACTGATCATGGCTGACGACACCTTGCTCGTTGAATTTATCCATAGAATATATGCACCACTCGATGGTTTCACCGTCATTGAGGCTTTCGTCTAGCTCGTCTTGGTCATCTGTGGCGGAACACATACCCAAATAGCTACCGAGGGATGTTGCCAGTTGGTCTGCGTCTTCATTATCCATTTGACGCAAGAGGCGAGCGAGTCGTTTGGCGTCTTCGAGATCGAGACTGATAATGATTTCATTCATAAGAATATTCCAATTTTCAAGAGGGGTGCAATTGCATCCCTCTCTTCCCCTTATTTCCGCCATCAATGGGGCTTAGCGTTCGCTATGGTAGATAGCCTTTTCCATTGAAAGTGAACAATGCCATTATTGGACGAATAAGTCAATTAATAAAAATAGGATTTTATTCGCAGATATATTTTTTGGGCGAATGAAGGTTTCGCATTAAAATACTTGATTTGTGTAGTATCTTTAATAGAATACACGGACAAAAATGTATCTTTGTCTGTTTCGTCCAAGAAGTATATCGAAGGTGTTCTACTTTCGGCAGATATCCCAAATGTTGTTTACACCAATCATATGCCGATTGGTCCCATTCAAAATCCCAATAATTTCGACCTGCATACTCTACAACGATTTCACCGAATTTCATTATAAATCCTTTGCTGGACAATCATCTGCGTGTTCTTCACGCGAAGAACATGCATCTTTCCATGGTTCTGCGCCGCAGTCACAATCGTAAGAATAAGACAACTTTTTATTTTCTTCTTCCAAGGTTGCGCGGAGTGCTGTTGCTATTGACGCATGGTGGGCGGCAATCTCTAATTGGTTTCCCAACAGTTTCGGACTGTTCTTAACCAGAACATCATATGACGTTAGTTTGGCGATCATCTGTTCTTCATGATGCGTCAGCATACTTTTAAGAAAGTCGATATGCTTGAGTTGATTTCGGTAAGACCTCATATCACTCTCCAAAATTACATTGAAAGTTTTTCGTTCCTTGATAAGCCAAGGGGACACCATTGCTTCTATTGGTTTCCCAACAGATTCCGGATGAGCATCCTACTACGAACATGAGGACACAAAATAAAATTAATATATAGATGAAGTTTCTCATGTTATTCCAAATTTGCCATACTGCATTTTATTTCTATATCGTGTTCGGATATGAATGTCAATATGGGTTCTTTGGCTTCGTCTGCTATTTTACCGTTTCGTTTACCTTGGCATTGTCGTAGTTCCAGACCTTCTATTTCCAGAGTAGCGTAGGCTCTCCTTATTCTTTATATAACCAACACTCTTTACCTTCCGTCAACATATCTTTTCACGAATGACATTGATTGATCTATGATTTCCATATTGGTTGCGATCACTTCTTCGAGTTCCCAACATCGTTCTTTCAATTTAACCGTCACTCTCAATGGCTTTGGTATTTCGCAACCGAGAGAATCATATTCCTGTGGTTTTTGTGTAATATATATCTCTCCGATATTTTCAGTTATCCCGCTTAGTCTGTCTCGGATAGCTGAGTTTTCTGCGAAATCACATCCGGAACAGTATATCACATATGGCACAAACGATTGTCCAATTGACGCGCATATATTGTGGCATTCGTTTACATTTTTAACTGCCCTTTCCACAGCGTTGCCCATAGCTTGTTTCTTTTTTCCTTCTTCTGCTCTTGCATCATTAGTCCCTTGATGTTTTGCTTCGGACATTAATACAACATATTCTTTGCTTGGATCATGCTTAGGCGAAGCTGTTATCATCCCGCCATCTGGTCTGATGTAAGTATCATTTCTTTCGCTTCGTCTAAAGTCAGATAATTTAATATTTGTGTGGTAGTTGAAATCATAATCTGGATAATTTTCTTTAGAACGTTCTATTGTTTCTTTGGTAGCTGCCACAATATATTTTTCTTGTTTCTTTGCTTTGGTATTGAACATGCGTTTTCCGCCGCCGAAATCGGAATGTGTCTTTCGTAATGAATTCATTTATATTCTCCTTATTCTTTATATAACCAACATTATCCGAGTATTGCAATATTGTTTTTTATTCTATGTTGTGATACATTATAAAAATGAAGTATTTAGAAAAACAATTAATAACATATATTGGCAACAAAAGAAAACTGTTAGATTTCATTGAGCAGCCATTAACAAATATCACAAAAACATTGGGAAGAAACCCTATTATATTTGATGGGTTTGCTGGCTCTGGTGTAGTTAGTCGAATGTTTAAACAACACGCATCAAAACTGTATTCTAATGATTTGGAGCCATATTCGACCATTATAGGAAAATGCCATTTGACCAATCTTTCTGATGTTCCAGTTGAATTGGGCGATGCTATAGCCGAACTTAACAATAACAAAAAAGCGGGTTTCAAAGGAATAATATCGAAAAATTACGCGCCTGTTGACGACGACAACGTTTTACCAAATGAGAGGGTGTTTTATACGTCGAGCAATGCATCAATTATTGATACCATTCGCAGGGATATAACAAATTATGATGATAAACTATTTCCTTTCTTAGTAACGCCCCTATTGTTCAAGTCATCAGTTCATACCAACACCAGCGGCGTCTTCAAGGGTTTTTATAAGAATACCGAGACTGGTTTAGGGCAGTTTGGTGGCAATGGGAGAAACGCGTTGTCGCGAATAACGAAGGAAATTGAGTTGGAATATCCTGTGTTTTCGGATAGAGAATGCGAATGGGAGATGTTAAACGGTGATACCAATGAGGTGTGCTCCTCCATAGGAGAGATAGACATCGCTTACTATGACCCTCCATATAACCAACACCCGTATGGTTCAAATTATTTTATGCTTAATGTCATATTGGAAAACAAACAACCTGAAGTGGTAAGCAAGGTATCTGGGATACCATCTGATTGGAAAAAATCAGCATATAACAAGAAACTAAGTGCGATATCGGCGTTTGATACATTAATAGAAAACACAAACGCAAAGTGGATCATTGTTTCTTATAGTGATGGTGGTATTTTATCTTTTTCTGAAATGAATGATATATTTGAAAAATACGGGATTGTTACCACATTAGATAGGCAGTATGATATGTTCAAAGCCAGACGTCCTTCAACAACTATCGATGCCAAAAAAGTAACTGAAAAATTGTTCATCATCAAAAAACGGTAGTGTCTCAAGTCTTTTCCGCATTGGTGGAATAAAGAGTATGCAGGTCGAAATTATTAGGATTTCGTCGATGAATTTGCGCATAAATTTATATGAAAAAAGTTATTGACAGGATTTTGTTTATCCCGTATAAATAGGTTTATGAAAAACATGAGCTATCATTATTGCTATCATCACTGCGCTTAATAGCGGGGTTTGCAGTTGTGCGTCCCCGTTTAAGTGGGACTGAAATAGTATATGGCTTTGTGACAACATCCAAAAATACGAAATTATCCCACTCATAACGGAACATGGTTCGTTTGATTATGTGTGCTATCGGTAGGCTGGACACGAGTGAGTCCAAATGCCTGTAAAGCATTCGCGGAAACGCTGTGAGGGTGCAAATTCCTTCCCTGCCGACCACGCACACATTCTTTATGGTGGGTATAGCTCAGTGGTAGAGCGGGAGGTTGTGGTCCTCCGTCAGTCGGGAGTTCGATTCTCCTTGCCCACCCCAAAGAGGTAGAACAAAAAGAATATTACCAAACGGCTCGGTGACAGAGTGGTCATTGTCGCGGTCTGCAAAACCGACGTATTCGGATTCGATTTCCTCCAAGGCTTAAAAGGAACACAAAAATGCAACCTATCCGTGGAACACAAGACATTTTTGGGGAAGATTTTGACCGTTTTCGTTATGTTATTGATATATTCAATACGACATACGAGTTATTTGGCTTTCAAGGAGCTTCCCTTTAGCGCTTTGCGCCGTAATGGTATATCAGTTAATAACTCATATGGTTCGGTTAAGAAGCAAGTAGAAAAGGCCAAGAAAAGTGGGGTGTCCGCTGTCATATTTGTAAAGCCTGATGACGTCAAAAT
>JACCEA012409808.1_pt1 | contig 13662 bp, 15 predicted proteins | sample 7449851 | NCBI WGS metagenome assembly JACCEA01 (sample SAMN15323453, study PRJNA562643) | freshwater metagenome | isolation source: river surface water | place: USA:Blue River Watershed | collected 2017-08-18 | reverse complement strand
CCCAAGGTGGAGAGCCGCACCGGGGAAGCGTTCAAGCCGGTGGAAATGGCCGAGGCGGTGGTTTCCGGGTGGGCCTCCGGCCCCCGGATCGTCCATGGCTTCCGGGGCGCGGCATACCTGCCCGGTGCCGATGTTATCCAGATGCCCAGCGCCAGCAGCTTTGACACTCCCGCCGCCTATTATGGCACCCTGTTTCACGAGATGGGGCACGCCACTGGCGCACCGGGGCGCTTAGATCGGAAGATGTCCGGGCGCTTTGGCAGCGAGGACTATTCCCGCGAGGAGCTTGTTGCCGAAATGACCTCCGCTTTCCTTTGCGCCCATTGCGGCCTGGATAACAGCACCATCCCCCAGCAGGCCGCTTACCTCGCGGGGTGGCTAAAGGCCCTGAAAGCCGACCCAAAGCTAGTGATTACCGCCGCCAGCCAGGCACAGAGGGCGGCAAACATGATCCTGGGGATTACCCCGGCGGAGGTTGCCGCGCCCTTGGCCGAGGCCACGGCATAACGGCAGGGAACAGAAAGCCCCTCGAAAGAGGGGCTTTTTCGTGTCGGTCGGGACGCTCATTCGCCGCTCCCGAATCCCCTAGGCTTTTTTGTCATTGCGATTCTTTTAATTTGGCTGCCCCCGCGCCATCGCGCGCCCGCTTTCGCCGAGTTGCGAGAGGGGGCTATTGTGGAGCCGTAATCACCATCCAGCCCTTAGAGGTGGCTATTGTAGGGTCGTGGCTTGATATACCCGGATTCCCGCTCACAAATATCGAGTCTCCGCCACCAGCCCCATTCTTCGAATCTGTATAGATTTGATTTAATGCCATCGCATCCAGTTGATTATCGTAGCAGTGCAGTTCGTGCAGCAAAGGCATGCTGCTAATATCTAGTGCGAGTAGTTGATTCCCGCCACAGACGAGAGTTAACAGCGAATCCAGTCCGCCGATATGCAGAGTGGTTAATTGATTACCGCCGCAATTGAAGTAAGTTAGTGAAGTCAGCCCGCTGACATCCAGCGTGGTTAATTGATTTCCGCTGCAATAAAAATAGTGTAGCAAAGTAAGTCCGCTAAAATCTAACGTGTTTATTTGATTATCTGAACAGCTGATTTCACGTAGTGAAGCCAGCCCACTGACATCCAACGTGGTTAGCTGATTGGCGTTGCAATAGAGCCACTCTAACGAGGTCAGCCCGCTGACATCCAGCGTGGTGAGTTCACTAGCAGCACAATCCAGCGACTCTAGCACTCCAGCCGGAGTGCTGTCGCCATCTGCAGCACAAGCCCAAAAGGTGTATGAGTTCGATTGCGGTAAGTTTTCGTAGTAATCATCTCCATTAGATGCCACAAAGACATCATTGCCCTCTGACGACCTGAAGACCACCCAATCAGATGAACACTCAACGTATACATTATATCCACCTGCATCATTTTGATTGGACATATAACCAACGCCCTCGCCATATGGCATTTCGGAACCGCCGCCCACTTGACTATTCCCGATGGCTTCGGCCTGATAGCTGGCAAAACCGGTGAAGCGAAAATCTCGTCCATTTCCAGAGGCACTTATAGAACGGGCTGGAAATGTTTCGCCCTGGCGAAGAATCTGATGAGAGAGCCCATTCCATGTTATGGGCTCTCTCATCAGATTTAGCACATTGCCCATAGATGCCCCGCTGGTAAGTGCGGTTAAGGCTCCGCCTTGGGTTTTGTAGCGAGTTAACGCGTCATTTAGGACGGCTAGAGTTTGCCTGTCTGCGGTTTGCTTTGCCTTGGCCACATAGTTGCCGACGAAAGGGATGGCAACGGCAATGACAACTGAGATAATTGCTATTGTGGCTAACGCCTCGATTAGGGTAAATGCATGACGATGTTTCCGGCGCATAGTGCTATATTATATTATAGCATCATTTAGGCAATGTCATTTTTATATTTAGTATATAGTAATGCGCCTGCTTTCCCTGCCTGAGCAGGGAAAGATTGTGCCTGTCCTCTAGCTGGAAACGTAAAGGCCAAGCAGTGTGCCCCTGCGGGATCGTCGGGAACCTTTTCGACGCCCGACCACTATTCCCGCCGCTGTCCTCGGGGCAGCCTTGACGTTTCCAGCGAGGATCACGGAGAGCGCAGACGCTCGCCGCTCAGGCAGGGGAAATGCAGGCTTTCAATCAAGAAGGCCGATTTACCAATATGAATAACGACAATGTAAACGACTTCACGCCGTCGGGTTCCTCCGGCTCTGCCCAAGGAAACGACAATAATAATCCGGTCGAATCTTGGCCGGTAATATACACCTACACCCGCAAGCAGGCCTTGGCCGATGAAATCCAGTTCGACGTTTCCGGGACTGCCAGGGAATTGGGCTTCAAAATCCCGGTTTTCATCACCTGCGGGGTGAAGGCTAGCTGCGTGAGCGTGCCCGATGGAGTAGAGGGGCAGGACAAGGCAGGCAGGCTTTGGGATGTCCTTTGGATGCTACGCCTGAAGGTGCATCTCGCAGGGTGTGAACAAGACCGCCTTAACTTGGAGGTTTCAGTTCGCACCGGCAGCCAATCGGTCGAAACCGTCCACCTAATTGCCGCGTGCAGTGCTTTGGACTTCGACGACCCAAGGCCATGCATTACCGTAATGCTTCCAGAAGAAGACTAAATATCCCGCCCCTCCAATCGGAGGGGCTTCCTTTTTGGCCCAAGGGATGCTCAATTGCCGCTCCCTTCTCCCTAGGCTAATCAACTTTCTCAAAATATTTTCATTTTCACCCACGTTTTTGTCGTTCTCGCGGGTATTTATATATAGAGCCTAATCGCTTCCCTCATCGCCGTTCCGGGCTCACCAACACATGACGGAGAATACCAATAACAAGATTGAATTCACGCCGGCCAGAAGAGAGGCCATCGACCGCGCTGCTAAAAAGCATGGCGCGATGATAAATAAGTTCTTTCTGGGTAGTATAAAAAAGCACGATATTGCCCAGGACCTCAGCCAAATCTTTTGGGTGCAGGTGTATAGCACCTTTAGGGAGCAGGATTTTTTTGAGAAAGGATTCTTGCTGAACAAGGCGCGGCAAGTCCTGTCGAATTACCTTAGATATTGCGGCGTTAGGGCTTTCGTGGAGTTTAACAGCGAATCCAAAGCCCTTGAATCGGCTCCGGCAGTTAATCCCTATCTTGATGATGTTGAAGCAGAGAGGAAATATTGGGAAGAAGAGGCCCCGGAAGTTGACCTAACCGAAACGGAAAGGCGCATCTTTTGGTTGCGAGTTCGCCACTCCACGCCATTCCCTGAGTTGGCCGAGCAATTCCAGACACCTGTTTCCACGATTCAAGACCGCTACAACAGGATTGTCGCCAAAATCCGTGAAGCTTGTAATAAGGAACGCAATGGATAAGCCAAAAAACACCATTACCGACGCGGATGTTGAGCTAATCGCCAAGACCTTCGATCAAAAGCCTTCCGAACCGCTGATGAAGAAGATCATGGAAGGCCTTGACCGCGTGGACGCGGACATTGCCCGAGGCATCTTGCCGCGCACCGTTGAGCCGCCGTCCAAGGAACGGCGGCGCGGCCCCAAGGGGCGCGGCGGCATTGGCGATTAATAGCCGCCCCCGCCTTCATCCCATAGCCCCGTTTCCTCATGGAGACGGGGCTTTTTCTCTTTCTTGGCCCTGACCTCTATCGACAGAACTGTAAACCCCTCGCTGGCAAAACGCAGGTTGTCCACCTCGCGCAGGCTTACAATTCGATGCTCCGTCAACGGCACGAGCAGGCGATCCAGGCCAACGCCTTTTATTTCGATGTGGTCGAACTCCGAACTATCGCAGCGGATAATGAGGCTATTGGCTGCCGGGCATTCGATTAGCCCAATATAGGCGTAGGGGTATGACCAGTAGGCCCCCGTGCGCCAGCGAAAGCCAATGCGATGCAAGGGTGTGCTCCCGGGCTTTCTTTCTTCGACCAGTGAGCTCCACGGCACTTCCGAGGCCGGAGCGTTTTCAACAGGCAACGCCCCCGCCGTTCCCTTTTCGGACGATGTGGGCGGGACCGCCGCCTTGCGAGAGGACGGAGGCGGCGGGATAGGCCCGAAAACGGGTAAACGCACGCCAGGTATTTTCGACCACTCGGCAAGTCTGCCAAGGCGTTCGGCAAGGGGTTGTTCGTTTGGAGTGATTTCCATCATGGGTGAAAGTCTATCCCCGAGCGCCTACGCTCGGGGGCTGTTTTGGCTGGCACTGTGCGGGCCGGCACCTGTTGCCGTAATTGCTGCTCGATTCGGGCGCGCTGCATGTCTTCCACGGCGCGAGCCCGTCCGATTTGCTGACGACGAAGCACGTCGGCGGCGCGATCTTCCCCGACTAAATCCAGCGCCGACCTACGCTCCGACACACGCCCAGCCGCGCGCTGAAGCTCTTCCTTGTCGTGCGTGAAAATCCGCGCCTCTTCCCTCGCACGACTTAGCATGACGTAAAAGCGGCGCATATCCGTTGCCCCAAGGGACTCGCGCCCGATTGCGAGATAGACCGCATCCACGGTCTTGGCCTGGCTGGCGTCGGCGGTGATGACGTAGCCGTGTGTTAGGTTGCCAAAATCACGCGGCAGCTCCCAGCCATTCGAGAGCTTCACGCCGCCCTCATCGGTGAAGCCGGCCACGTTTACCAGGTCGCCATTCGAGAGTCGGTGTTTGCCCGTGGAATCCGTGCCGTTCTCGGTGATTTTTAGACGGTCGCCCGCGGCCACAGGCAGCTCGCGCACGGCGTAAACCTGGAACTTTTCCGCCGCCTTTAGCGGTAGAGGCTGCACCAAGCCAAGGTTGCTGCGCACCATTACCTGATCCTGGCGAGCGTTCACGTCCACGACCCGCACCCGTTCACCACGGGCGTAGCCACCCGTCGCACGCTGAAACTGCACCAGTAGTCCCGGCTCGTAGCTGGCGGCCGTCTCGCGTTGCTTTGCCGTCCATGACAGCGGGACCGTGCGCGGAATCTTTCGATCCGCCGCATTCAACAACCCCCTTCCCTTCATTTCCGAGCGAATCGCCGATGTGATTTGCTCCCCTTCCATGTGCGTTGGCGAGATCACGAGCGCCGTCTTGTGCCGCCCCTTCGCATCTCTTTGGGCCAACTTATCAGCATAAGCCTTGGCCAACGCCTCACGGCTCGCTTTGGCGTCGGCCTCGATCACGCAGCCGGTGCGATCCAAGAGCTCAAACGCCTCTCGAATATCCCCCTGACTCACCGCCTCTACCGCACGGCGTAGGTGCTCGGTTCTCTGGCGCCGAATCGTGTTCAGACGCACCACTCGCAAGCCGCCCTTGTTGATCATGAAATCAAAGGCGTCGCCGCGCGGCACGGAGCGAATTTGCCGGGTGTCGCCAGCCAAGATTACCCGCGCGGCCTGCTCGCGTTTCGCGATGCGCAGGAGCGCCAGGAGGTCGCGGTTGCCGATCATGCCTGCCTCATCCACCCACAGCACAGCACCGCGCATTTGAGCATGAATCACCGGATTCGTAATGAACTGTTTAACCGTGTCCGCTGTCGCGAATCCTTCCCCGCGCAGGACACCGCGCGACGCCTCCGCTGTCGGGGCACAGAGCATGAGTTTTTTTCCTGCTTCACGCACCGCCAAGTCCATCTCCTGAAGAACTGTTGTCTTTCCTGTTCCCGCACGTCCCAGCAGTCCGGTTATCCAGTCAGTCGAGCGCAACAGCCCATCTATCGCCAATTGCTGTTCGCGGGTCTTGCCGTCGGGAGTTTTGAAGGCCGGGTGTTTGAAAACATACTTCCCAAGTATCAGCGGCAAGCACTGGCCACGCCCAGCGCGCACCAGATCCAAAAGCGAGGACTCTTCACCCAAGACTTCCGGAGTTGTTAGGAGACGTTCGCCACCCACTTCCGCGAATAGGATTTGGGGGTTCCCGCGCATAACACGGCGCACCGTATCGACACTCGCGTGTCCAACGGTGCGAGTTAGCGCGCGTCCCAACAGCCGCTTTTCCGAGAGTTGAGAGACCCTTTCGAGTTCATGCCCCAAGGCGTAGCGCACCCCCGCGTCTGCCACCGTCCTATCGTCAATGACGCGCCCCACACCCACCGCCTTGGCCGCCGTCTTTATCCCATCCAAACGCGCCAAAATTTGAGCGGGCAGGAGCCCGCGCCATATCTGCGTCAGATGCTTTAGCCCCAGCTCCGGCACCTTGGTTCGACGTGTCAGCGCTGCCAGCGTTGCCTTTGTGTCGTTGTCCAAAATCCCAAGGCGTTTGGCTGCTTCCTCGACCTCGCGCGTGCGCCGGGAAAAGACCTCGATAATCGACCGCGCCACGCCCGCGATTTCAAACGCGTTAGCCGTGGGTTCGATGGGGTAGCCCAATAGCTGAAGCTCCTCCGCCAGACGCGTGTGATAGGCCGCCTGGTAGTAAGTCGCATCTCGCTTCAGGCGCATGAAGTCCCCCGCCTTCCAGATTCCTTCCTCCCGGTCAAAAGTCGCATTCATCACGAAGACATGCGCGTGCAAATGCGGGTCGGGCAGCGCCAGCCGCCCATCCTCCCCACGGTAGGATTCGAGCCACGGATTCGCCTTTAGAAACGCCCGCTCCACGTCCGCAGGCAGCACCGTTGGCCGGGAGGTCAGATGAACGAAGTCGGCAAATATCGCGTTGCCCGTCCGGCGCTCAAAAAACGCTCCCCCCTTGCGCACCCGTGCGTGCATTTCCTCCTCCATCTCGTCCATCGTCTTTCGTATCGCCCGGCGCATCGCCTCGACGATGCGCTCGTCCCCGCTCAACAGGTGCAGCAACGATACGCTTTTAGGCACATCGAAGGTAAAATCATAGCCCGGACGGCGGTTTGCCACAGTCCGAGCCGTTAGCGGCGTCCTGTCGGGGCGGCGGTTCTCAAGGAGGCACTCGAAAAGTTCCTTTTCAACTGCCCCCTTGAGCCCCAGGGCAACCGCCCCCTTCCCGCCCCATTGTCCGGCGATTTCCTGCCCGTCTAGGTAGTAGTCGCCACGCGAAAGGCATTGCCCGAAGTAGTGTAGGGCAGCGGTGGAGGATTCACTTTCGGTTATTCGGAGCATGGGTTTATCTTCTTCTTTATCCCTCTGTCTTGTTCTCGATTGATGTAGCGGTTAAGCGGTTGTCGTTGGCCTGCTTCCTGCGTCTGTCTTCGTGAGTTTTAGGGGGCTATCCGTGTGTTTTTTCTCAGTCCTAAAGTCCTATGAGGGCTTTCAGACCTCTCTCCTATCGGGAGAGGTGCCTCGAATAGGAGATACCCGCCGCACCGGCCCAAAAACCGGACGCCCTCAAAAAAACGCCCAATTTTCCCGCCACCCAGCACCCAGCCGCCCATGAATCCGCCGAACGCCACCGGCCAACCCGTCCACCGCCACGTCAGCGACGATCCCCTCGATTCCGTCCTCTGTTCGTTCAGTGAGGAGGATCATTTTACCCTGCGCGATGCCTGCCAGGGCGTGCAGATCTTCGGCGAAACCGGCTCCGGTAAAACCAGCGGCAGCGGCAAACTTCTCGCGCAAAGCTACCTCAGCGCCGGCTTCGGTGGATTGGTGCTCACCGTCAATCCCGACGAGGCCGACCGCTGGCGTCGGTATGCCGCCGCTACTGGCCGCAGCGAGGACCTGATATTCTTCGGCCCCACGCATCCCCACGCGTTCAATTTCTTCACCTACGAGGCGCAAAACGCACTAAAGGGTGTCGGTCTTAGTCGCACCCTGGCCAATCTTTTCCAGACGCTCGCCGAGCTAGAGACCACCGGCAGCGATTCTAGCGCCTCGTTAAATGAAGGCTTCTGGAAACGAGAGCTCGATAAGATCGTTATCCACGCCATCAATCTACTCCGCTTTGCCGGAGAAGAGGTGTCGCTACAGGCAATCTATGACGTCGTTTTAACAGCCCCGCAAAGCAGGGATGACGTAGCTAAGCAAGAGGTTCGAGAGGCTTCAGCATGCCTTCAAGCAGTCGAAAAGGCGCAGAAACGGGCAGCCTCCGGTGAAATAAAAAACGGAGAACACTACGACTGTTTTTTGGCGACTCGGTATTGGGAGGGGGAGTTTCCCGACATGGACGAACGTCCGCGAACGTCTATCCAGGCGTCGTTTTCCGGAATTGCGATGCGGTTTCTTTCTGAACGCTTCCGCAGCCTGCTTTGCGAGCAAACAACACTAACCCCGGAGGTCTGTTTTGATGGAAAGATTATCATCCTGGATCTTCCCGTGAAGCTCCATAGTTCGCAGGGTGTTTTTGCCCAAGCTGTCTTCAAATATTGCTGGCAGAAAGCCGTAGAAAGGCGAGCGGTCGGGCCGGATGCTCGCCCGCTTTTTCTATGGGCTGACGAAGCTCAATACTTTCTAAATTCGCATGACGTGCTTTTCCAGTCCACCGCCCGCAGCTCACGGGTTTGCACCGTCTATCTCACGCAAAACCTTCCCAGCTATAAATACACAATGGGCACAAGAGGGGGGCAATTGGCGCATTCGCTACTCGGCAATCTCACCACCAAGATTTTCCACAGAAACAACTGCGCACACACGAATAGCTATGCCAGCGAACTGTTCGCGAAAAGCTGGCAGAATACACCGACCACCAGTGTTTCTGAACGTCAGGGACGGAGCGAAACCAACTTCACCACTCGAACCGAGCTTCGTGAGCAATTGATCCCGCTTCAATTCACTCAGCTAGCATCCGGCGGCACGCCTAATAACTTCCTCGTAGAGGGCATAGTTCACATTGGTGGGCGCACATTTAAGACCAGCGAAGCAAATTCATTGGTAGTGGTTTTCAATCAACGCGCATGAACATAGAACAATCGGCCACAAAGCACATTCCATCGCCTATAAAGCCGCCCGACTCCCATAAGGCGGGCGGAGACTTTCAGGGTTTCGTTTCGGCATTCGAGGAGAATAAGTCTTTCGCACCAGCCAGTGCGATTTTAGAGGGGCAAAAGCAGGCGAACAACATCCTCAATTTCATCAAGGTCGCAGCCTTTTGGGTGGCGCGTGGGCTTAGCTTGCCCTGGGAATTAATCTTCCGGCGAGAGATCGGGGAACGCTACATAACCAAGCCGGTGATTGGTTCAGCTATAGGCGTTTTTGTCGTCCTTCATTTTGTGAAGATTATCCCATTATGGTTGGCGGCGTGTTTGGCGGCGACGTTGCTTGTCCTACTGAATTTGCACGGCTGGGCACGGGCAAGAGCTTATCGTCGTGGAGATTACTGGCATAGCTATTCTGCTGGCCGCTCGATTTTAGAATTTGAACATGCACAGCGAAAACTTGAGGCAATTCTTGGCCCCATAAATACAGTCCGGGCATCTACTCTTTTTTATGAGCCGATAATCCCGCTTCTCATTTCCTTTTTTCTTCTGCCCTACAAGCAGGCATTCGAGGTGGGGCAGCTTTCGGAGATAAAGACTGAGCACTTCCTCCTTTCTCTATATTTTGTATCAGTCGCGTTCGCCATATTTGCCTACCAATCCTATTGCGCCGCCGTCCTGCGCGGGCAATTGCTCGATCACCTGGACGCCGAGCTACTGGTAAGCGTGCGGCAGCAGCCACCCCTAAACAGCGACGGCAAGGGCAACTTTTCCATTCAGCCGCGCAAGGGCGTTGCCGTTGTCTCAGGTGGCTTCAAGCGCCCATGGGGCAGTGCTCCAACCCCGGCACCGGTTACACCGGTAAGCGCGGCCACTCCCGCAGAGAATCAGGCCCCGCCAGCACCGACAGCGCCACAGTCCGCGCCCGCTGCTATACCTGCACAGCCGAAGCCCACTCCCCAACCACCCGAGCACGAGCAGCGGCCACCCGCACAGAGCTTTTCGGCTCCCACCGCGCCCTTCGTTGCCGGACACGCGCCGCAGGAGCCGGATTTTCAGGCACCGGCCATTGAGCCGCCGCCAACATATTCCCGTTCGCCACGTGGCAACAAAACCAAAGCCACCGAGGGAACGCCCGACGCCAAGGATGAACCTGACCCTGCCAGTTCGGCTAGTTTTGCGGTTAGAGCACCCGTTAACGTCCCGTTTTCTCAGGCCGAGCACTTCCCGCGTAGGTCGATTTGGCAGCGAATCCCCGCGCCGGCTTTTCCTCTTTTGGTGTGTAAAAAGGCGATCCGGGGATTTGTCTATGTTAGCTACTTTTTGGATTACCACCGGCTCCATGTATTTGGTGCGTTGGCCTTGGGTCTAATCATTTGGGCGATTTGGTATTTCACCCGATCCTGATGCATGAAAAAGCCGCCACCGGTAAAGGTGGCGGCTGCTAGGCTGAGGCATGCATCGCCTCAGTCTTCGGAGGACGAGTCATCGCCCCATACGGTGCCGATGCTGTTTCCGTCGTCGTCGCGGACATCACCCACGCCGCCGGACCAGCTCACTTCGCCGCTGTTGCCGTTGCGATCTTCAACGGTTCGGGCGTCGTCATGGCCGGGGTTGGTCGAGGTGGTAGTCCAATCATGTGGTCCACTCATGGTGTTGTTTCGTTATTGTTGTCTTGTGCAGCCGACCGGTGCCTACCGGCCGGAGGTGTTTACGCGGCGATCTTCCGCCGCCGCCGAGTCAGGGCCACGCCTAGGCAGGCCGCGCCAGCGATTGCGCCGTAAGTGCCTGGTTCAGGAATTGCCTCGGTAGCAGGAGAGACAATGCCGGGCATTATTTGGATTCGATTAATCGGCCCGCCGACGTAATGATATAAATTCGATTGGTTTCCGCCCATTCGCATCCGGTTAAACTCGGCGTTGGCCATCACCGCCCCAAATATGTCGCGGGGGTATAGGTCTAAACTACCGACAAGGTCATCGAACATATTAGTAATTAGAACGCTTTGGTTCGTCCCACCACTCAAGCCGGTGATGCCTTCCCAATATGTCCCGGTGCCACCGGTTGACCATACCGCTATTGAATCGTAAAGGAACCCAGTATGGTCGTCCCTGTTATCATCAACATCCATTCCAATTGAGGTATTCATGCGCAGGGTTATGCTACCTGCTTCCATGAAACTTCCCGGAATTCCCGAGCCGTATCTAATTGTTTCGCCTGGATATTGGGAGGATGTTATGTCTGTATCAATATAGTAGTAGGCGACCATTGCGTCGCCGATTGAGACGTAGGGGCCAAAAATCAGCCAATTATTGCTTTCATTTACTATCCCTGAAACTTTTACGGTGAAGATTTCGCCCCGGCCCATCGAAGCCAGTAGGGCGACAGTAGCCGAAGCGACGATTGTTTTAATGAGTTTCATTTTTATTAAGTTCAAACGAGTTTCCGCAGCGGTGGCAGAGCCACTGCTTTTCCCATTTTGCGTATTGAGGCTTCCAAACGCGGTTTGACTGCTTGGCGACCCGCGCAATCGACCAGAATAGAATGCCAAACCAGATCAGCAGCCCCAACCCGCCGCCGGCGTCGCCCATGGTAAATGCACCCAATCCGATGCAGATAGGGGCGGTGATCAAGGGGAAGCAGCCGAGGGTTGGCTTAGCCGGAGGTGCTACTTTGGCGGCTAGCGTGGTAATGCTCGCGCCGGTTGTGGTTGCCCCGCCAACACCTAAGCCACCCGCGCCAAACCCAACGCCTGAGGTATTGTGAACTGAGGTGCTGGTTCCGGCCTCATAGATGATCCGGAAAGGCTGGGTTTGATCGGAGCCGCAGTCGGGGCAGGCGCAATTCACGGCTTCCCCTCCATGTAAATGCGCTGGAAGTCGTCCACCTCCGTAAAGACGCCCACTACCACCTTACCGGGGATCGTAGAACCCCACACGCTCACTTCCGTTCGCGCAGGAGCTACGGCGTTCAGGCTCACGGTCATGTTTACCGCGTTATGCACGGTTGCCGCCACCGTGCCCGCCCTAGCGTCTTGCGAGGTGATACCGCCGCCGAGGACGCCGAAGGTTTCCACGGTCCGCTTGAATGCGGAGTCGAAATCGCGCTCGACCGTGAACTTGGTCGAACGGGTTTCCGGGTTCATGTTGATTTGAGCAATCCCGCCGCAACCGGCGAGGACGAGGACGGGAAGGATTCCGACGAGTTTTAGGAGTGATTTTCTGGTCATGTTGAAGCCCGGTTGACCGGGAGTTGCTGGTTAAAGAAGCGGCGGGCCGCTGGGTTCTGAAGAACGTGCCTCGCAAGGCGCGTCTGGGGCGGCGGCGGCTACCTTGTCCGGTATTCCAGACAATGCAGGCAGGCAAAAACGTTAGTCTGCAAGTCTGGAATTTCAGACAATGCCTAACCCTGCCACACCCCGAAACTTAATTGGCCCGGCAGTGGCGAGGCACCGCACGGCCAAGGGCTGGTCGCAGGCAATGTTGGCAACAAAATGTCAGGTATCCGGTTGGGACATATCGAGAAGTATAATTGCAGCTATTGAAGGCCGCGTGCGCTGGGTGGGTGATTGGGAGGCGCTACGCTTGGCTTCGATTCTCCAAGTGTCAGTTCAGGAGCTTTTCCCTGATAAAGCTGATTGGACGGAGTTCACCGACCTTGTGAGAGGCGACGAGGCCAGCAGGCCGGCAAAGGGCAGGACTTCCAAGAAAAGCTGACGGGGCAAGGCTAGGCGGGGACATGGAAGAGCGCGGCAGCACTGGGCGCTTTAGCCCGAAGTGGGAGCGCGCCCGGCAGAAAATTTTCGTGCGTCCGGTTTTTGGAGGGTTGCGCGGGGTATCTCCATTACGCGGGGCAACCAATCGAACCCTGCGAAACACTAACCACCCATGAACATCCTCACGATCTCCAAACGCGGCACTCTGAAACTCTCGAAAGACGTCCTAGCCGAGCTACAAGGTGCCAAGCACCTGCTAGTCCGTGCGTCCAGTAGTGGAATTTCCCTTACGCCGGTTCAAATTCAAGCAGCCGTCAGCATGCGCGGCATCCCTGCCATGCCCGAGGTCAAAGCCAAGTAATCACCGTGAAAACGTATCCACTAAATTACTACAATGACACCCACCACCCAAGCCATTCTGAATTCCGTCGCCGTCAGCGACCCCAACTTGTCGGCAGGGGAGCGAGCGCTTTTGCAGCGCCTTGCCGCCGGCCAGACGGTTGAGCCTACCACGGCGACGCCTAGCGGCGCGCCGCTGCTGCTCACCCAGAAGCAAGCTGCGCAGATGCTCGGTATCAGTCGGGTTAGCCTCTGGCGGTTAACCAGGGAGGCCGTTTTTCGACCGGTCGAAATTTTCCCCGGTCGATTCCGCTACCGTCGGGAGGAAATCGAGGCGGTGGCACGCGAGGGGCACGCGGCGACACTGCGGCGCACGACGCGGAGAGGGTCGCGGTCTTAGCGGACGAAATTATCCGATCAAAGGGGCCGGGCGAGATGCCCGGCCTTTTTCGTGCCCTCGTTCAGAGGTGAATTTGCCTCTGGCTTAGTTCCAAAAACTACGCCGGGAACTACGCCAAGTGCTAGATTCCCGCTGGGGCTTACTGGGGCCAAAACTGGGGCTTTGGTTTCAAAAAACTGCCCTTTGTTTCCCTTTGTTGCGACATTTTTGAGATTCCGAATTTCGGAGCCAAAAACCCCGCAAACCCTTTAGCAAAAAGCCCTCCCGAGCAGTGGGAGGGCTTCAAATTGGGTGCAGGGGTTGGATTTGAACCAACGACCTTCAGGTTATGAGCCTGACGAGCTACCAGGCTGCTCCACCCTGCAACAAGTGAGGAGCGGGACCGTGTAGTTTGAAAAGGCACT
>JACCEA011860715.1_pt1 | contig 13662 bp, 16 predicted proteins | sample 7449851 | NCBI WGS metagenome assembly JACCEA01 (sample SAMN15323453, study PRJNA562643) | freshwater metagenome | isolation source: river surface water | place: USA:Blue River Watershed | collected 2017-08-18 | reverse complement strand
GGATTGGCAATGATTGACAAATGGGGTGGGGAATTATATGATTTTACAAAACATTAAACCCATCTGTCATGAGCGACAAAACTACAATTCTGAATGATTTGAAGAAATTCTGTGAATCATCCGAGGCCACAGGGGATACAAATTTCCCCAAGGAGGTATGTGATATTTTGAATAAATATTTCAAAGATCAAATGTCTCACTCTGTTAAAAATCCTATTGAAGGAGAAGTTTGGAAAAACAAAGATATGTCCAGTTTTCCTTAAATTTAACTCACTAAACATAAAAAATCCCTCGGACTTTCGTTCGAGGGATTTTTTGATGCTATTTACAAAAAGTTAGATATGGGGTATTATAAAAGAAAACAAAAAATGTTATGGAAAATACAAATCAAACACCTGTAATGACAGTGTGGAATATTTTGAAAGTTATCATTGCTTATAAGAAAGAATTTATTCTAAATAATATTCTTCCTATTGAGTATAATGACCAAGGATTAACTACGATAAATAAAAAACCTAACCCTATTGAAATTGCTCAACATGGCCACTGGATGGCTATTCAAATAGAGGAGAATATTAAGAAAGGTGAATTCGATATTGGTAGGTTGAATCGCTGGCTTGGATTCATTCAGGGATGTTTATTTTCAATTGGATCTTATTCAATTTATGAAATGCGAGACCATAATCGTCCCACTGATGATAGGTATACTAGCATACACACAGCATATGTGACGCTTAAGGCATCATTAATAGATGTTGATGGTATTAATAGTGTTGGGATTTCTTCTGAAAATGATGAACCTTGTTTAAGAATAAATATTAATCCTGAGTTTAATTTTATGGGTAAACTTAAACTGTCTTCGGGGGGTTACCATGGTTTTAATGTTGTCATTAAAGAAAAAACCTAGCTAAAACTACGTAAATAACAAAAAATCCCTCGTGGCTCTCGCCTTGAGGGATTTTTTAATGCGTCTATGTATATAGATTATGCAGTTGCTTTTTTGTCGTCTAGGAATACTAGAGTCATTCTCTGGTCCTTTGGTTCAAATAGTGTCACTTGGAAATTGTATGTCTTACCCATCTCTAGTGTCTTCTTTAGTTTCTCCTCAGATCCAAATCCTGAATTGTGTACTAGTCCTGCTACACCTTGCTTGATAGATACCAATGCGCCGTGTTTGTTGAACTTGATCACTACTCCAGATACGATATCACCTTTTTTCAATGTAGTCTCGAATTCCTTCCATGGGTTTTCTTTTAGAGCTTTGATTGAAAGAGAGATTTTACCTTCTTTGATTTCGATTATCTTTGCCTTGATCTTGTCGCCGATCTTGAATAGGGCACGTGGATCTTCTACTAGACCCCAATCAAGCTCAGAGATGTGTACTAGACCTTCTAGACCCTCTTCTACCTTTAGGAATACTCCGAAGTCTACGATACCAGCTACTGTACAATCGATAGCATCACCTACAGTGTATTTGCCTACTACTGCCTGGCGTTCTTCTGGATTGTTGTCTTTTTCAGAGAAGATTAGTTTACCTTCTTTTGGAAGAGCTGAGATCATGATCACATTGATACGCTTGCCAACTAGTTTCTTCAATTCCTTTAGGATCTTGTCCTTGTCAGAATCTTCAACCCTTGGATAGTGTTCACTTGAAAGCTGTGATGCTGGTAGGAATCCTGCGATACCCTGCCACTCTAGGATGAGTCCACCCTTGTTTGCTTCCTTTACAGTTATTTCAAGTAATGTCTTTGACTTGATTGCCTTGTCAGCTTCACTCCAGATTAGAGCTTGTTTTGCTTCCTTTAGAGAAAGTTCGATGTAACCATCGTCATTTCCAGCTGATACAACCTTTGCCTTTACTACGTCACCAATGTTTACTTTCTTGATGATGTCTTTTGCGTTGATGAATTCACGTCCGTAAATGATACCTGTACCGTATGGTGCAAGGTCGATATATACAGATGACTTCATGATCATGATAACTGGACCCTCGACTAGAGCATCCACCATCGGTGGTAGTTCTGTCTTTTCAAGCATCTTTCCGACACTTGAGAGCTCAGCTTTGGCATGTTCTACAACACTGTCTAAAACTTCTTTTTCGTCTTTTTTCATAATTTAAAAATTAAAAAACCGCCCGTTCCTGTGATTTACCAATGGTAAAAGGGAACAGCGGCACAATATATGGGTCTTTTTGATGCGGTTAAATAAATTGCACCATCAAGGGATATCCACATACTGGGCTAGTAATACATAAAAGATACCATAAAATAAGGGCTTTTGCAAGCTTGACTAGGGTAGTCTATGGGTGGTATAATATATAAAAATACCACAAACCACTAAAAACTACCACCATGAATGAAATCGAGTTAAGAATTGAAACAGTACAAGATTTTGACAAAGTATTGTTAGTGAAAAGCCATTTAACTGCGGAAAGTATTGCCAAATTTAACGGTTTAAGGCCGGAAGATGCTCAGCAATTTTGCAGTAAGTATGTAAAAGATGACTGTGATATGGATCAAGAGCTGGAAGAAGCTTCAGATTTGTACCATCGTCACTTGAAAGATTTTGCAAATGAAAATTTCACCAGCAAGCTTGAAAGCTTAATTAGAGATCAAAAAATTAGCTCAACACTGCTTCAATGCAGGATTGAAGAGTTGAATTTGGTTTATAATAAAGCATTTTCAAAATTTAAAAAAATGGAAGAAAAAAGGCATCAAAAAAGAATGGGTAAAATTATTGAAAAATATATTTCTCATCAAAATTATCTGCTTTCTGTGCTTCCGAATTAAAAAACTTAACCGCTCAAAGCGGTTCAAAAAATGAAGACCTTGAACATAGTTCGTGGGTCTTCTTTTTTTATATATATTTGATATAATAGCCGTATGATTATCACATACCTCGGAAAGCAATTTTTTAAAATTCAGCAAGGCGATTTGACTGTCGCATTTAACCCTATTAGTAAAGAATCAAAATGGGATGGCAAGATATCTCGTTTTGGTGCAGATATAGCATTATCTACAACAAATCACCCAGATTACAATGGCTTTGATACTGTATCTCATGGAGACACTGTGCCTTTTTCTGTATCTGGTGCTGGTGACTATGAAATACGAGGTATCTTTATCAAGGGTGTGGGTACCGAGGCTAGTATCGAAGGTAAAAAATATGTGAACACTATCTATACTATGTCTATCGAAGGTATCACTCTGGGAATACTAGGTCCAGTATCGCTGAGCGCCATGACAGCTCCTGTAAAGGCAGAATTTGAATCCCCTGATATTCTTTTTGTTCCGATTGGAGGTGGGGATACACTAGAGGTGGCCGAGGCATACAAGATCGCGCTCTCTATGGAATCCAAGGTCATTATCCCTATGGACTATGACGAAAAATCACTCAAAGCATTCCTAAAAGAAGGAGGCCAAGAAAATACAAAAGCAATAGAAAAGCTAACAATCAAAGCAAAAGAGCTCGCTGGAAGAGAGGGTGAGATTGTCGTTCTGGATTATTAATTATAAAATATAAATATGAAAGACTATATCTATAAATTGCGCTCAAAACCAGAAGAAATAAGGAAACAGTATATGTTTTTCTTTATTGCTATATTTATGACTATCGTAGGTGGAGTGTGGGTTTATAGTCTGACAAATACATTTTTTAAATCTTCTGCTAGTCCCGAGGTTGGTCTGAGTGAAGATGTAAAGCCATTTGCATTGTTCGCAAGTAGCATCAAGGATACTTATAAAAATGTAAAAGCAAGCGCAGTTGATCCATTCACAAAAGACAAAGAAGAGATAAAAGACGTGATTCCGGTTGAGAATCAAAAGATGATACCCCTTACAGTAATAGATAACCAATAATACAATGGCAAAAAAAGAAGAAAATAATGAAATACCAAAAGAGCATATAAACGTAGTCTCTGTAAATATTAGTCGTGAGATGAAAGACTCATTTATCGACTATGCCATGTCTGTGATTACAGATCGTGCGCTACCTGATGTGCGTGACGGACTCAAGCCAGTTCACCGTCGTATTCTGTACGCTATGAATGAGATGGGGTTGACCCATTCTTCTCGTTTTCGTAAGTCTGCTGCGGTAGTCGGAGACGTGCTCGGAAAGTACCACCCACACGGAGATGTGGCTGTTTATGATTCTATGGTGGGTATGGCTCAAGATTTCTCTTATCGTTATCCTTTGATCTTCGGACAAGGTAACTTTGGTTCTATCGACGGGGACAATGCAGCTGCTATGCGTTATACAGAGGCAAAGATGGCAAAAATTTCTTCTGTGCTACTTCTTGATCTAGAAAAAGAGACTGTAGACTTTCGCCCAAACTATGATCAGACACGCAAGGAGCCTATCGTTCTTCCTACTGCTGTCCCATCACTACTACTAAACGGCACTCTAGGTATCGCTGTGGGTATGGCGACAAATATCCCCCCACACAATCTAGGTGAGGTGGTAGACGCTACAATCGAGCTCATAGATAACAAAGATGCAACTACAGAGGATTTGATGAAGCATATAAAAGGTCCAGATTTCCCAATCGGTGGTATCGTATACGGACAGGCAGATATGCTACATGCATACTCTACTGGACGTGGCGGAGTAGTGACTCGTGGAGAGGCAGAGATAGTAGAGCAAAAGAGTGGCACATTCCAGATCATCATCACTTCAATACCTTACCGTGTGAATAAATCAGCTCTTATAGAGGCTATAGCGGGCCTAGTGCAAGAGAAAAAGCTAGAAGGTATCAAAGGTCTACGCGACGAGAGTGCCAAGGATATCCGCATCGCTATTGATCTAAAATCAGGAGTTCACCCACAAAAAGTACTTAACTATATCTACAAGCACACACAGCTCGAGCAATCTTTCAATTTCAATATTGTGGCCCTAGTAGATGGTGTGCCCCAGACATTGTCACTCAAGAGTCTCCTTTCTGAATTCATAACTCACAGACAAGTAGTGGTAAAGCGCCGTACAGAATACGACCTAAGAAAAGCAAAAGAACGCGAGCATATATTGCTCGGCTTGAAAAAAGCTCTCGACCATATCGACAAAGTAATCTCTGTGATCCGTGCTTCAAAGGATACTGCTACAGCAAAGGTAAACTTGATGAAAGAGTTCAAATTCTCTGATCTGCAGGCTACAGCCATCCTAGAGATGCGCCTACAAAAGCTTGCCGGACTCGAGAGAAAGAATGTAGAATTAGAACTCGCAGAAAAGCAGGCTCTAATCAAAGAACTCGAAGCACTCCTAGCATCTCCAAAGAAAATGCTAAAAGTAATCGCAGATGAATTGATTGCTATCAAGGAAAAGTATGCAGACGAGCGCCGAACTCGCATCATAAAAGGTGGAGTAAAAGCTATAAACGAAGAAGACCTTATTCCAGAAAAAGAATCTGTACTAGTATTCACAAAGGGTGGATATGTAAAGCGTACTGATCCAGGTGAATATCGTGCTCAAAAGCGTGGAGGTGTGGGAGTAGTCGATATCGAGACAAAAGATGAAGACTTTGTGACTATGCTCGTATCAGCAAATACTCATAGTGATCTACTATTCTTTACAAACCGTGGAAAGGCATACCAGATCAAGATGTATGACATACCAGAAGGCAAGCGTGCCACAAAGGGTAAATCTGTGATGAACTTTATATCACTCGATGATGGAGAAAAGGTGACTTCAATTCTACCGATAGACAAAGAGACAAAGAAAACTGTAGAGAGTCTGATGCTAGTGACTGCCCAAGGTGTAGCCAAGAAGGTATCTGCAGAAGGATTCAAAGATGTGCGTCGTTCAGGACTCATCGCAATCACACTCGACAAGGGTGACGAGCTCGTATCTGTACTACCAATCACAAAGGGCGATAGTGTCATGCTAGCTACAGCTGCGGGTCAATCTATTCGATTCGAAGAGGATGATGTCCGCGAGATGGGACGTGCGGCAACAGGTGTACGTGGTATAAAGCTAGGTAAGAATGACAGCGTCATCGGTGTGGACCGTGTAGCAAAGGGAGATAAAGAGAGTTCTTTATTGATTCTCAGTGAGCACGGCCTCGGCAAGAAGACTGGTATCAAGGAATACAAAGTCCAAAAGCGTGGAGGATCTGGTATCAAGACTGCAAAGGTGACTACAAAGACTGGAAAGCTAATTGTGGCAAAGATAGTAGGTGATGAGAATGAGATTATCGCTGTCTCACAAAAAGGCCAAGTGATCCGTGTAGATCTAAAATCTATTCCTTCATCTGGGCGTCAGACTCAAGGTGTGACGATCATGAAGCTCCGCGCAGGCGACTCCATCGCATCTATCACATGTCTATAAAATTTTAAATATAAAAAAGTCCGAATTTACTTTCGGACTTTTTTATATGTGATATAATTAAAACATGTTTGCAAATCCACAAAGTAATGTAGCTCAATTTAATCTACGTGAAGGTATGCGCGTCGCTGATTTTGGCGCAGGGAGTGGTGGCTATGTGCGTGCTATATCAGAGCGTGTAGGTCACACAGGAAAAGTCTATGCTATAGATGTGCAGAATTCTCTATTTCTAAAACTAACAGAAGATGTAAAAAAATATCCACTCCAAAATGTAGAGTGTATTCTCGGTGATGTAGAGAAAAAGGGTGGGTCAAAACTCGCAGATAAATCAATGGATGCGATTATCGTATCAAATGTACTATTCCAGGTAGAGGACAAATTGGGACTAATAGACGAGATAAAGAGGGTATTGAAGCCCAAAGGACGAGTTCTTGTCATAGATTGGTCCGATAGTTTTGGTGGTATGGGTCCAGCGCCTATGTACGTAGTGCCAAAGATAAAAGCAGAGCATTTATTTATCGATAGAGGTTTTAGAGTTATTGAAAATATAGGAGCGGGGAGTCATCATTATGGTATAATATTTATATATGAGTAATTTTCAAACAATTTTTACTGCTATTTTTTTAGCTTTCTTTGTTTTTGGTGTTTTGGTTTTTGCGGGACTAATACCTCTGGGTAAATCTTCAAATTCAAATGCCCCTGTGGGTAATGTGGTTATATGGGGGACATTTCCTTCTTTGTCTATGTCAAAGATTATTGAAGATATAAATTCTTCAAATCAAGACCTCATTATAAAATATGTCCAAAAGCCAAAGGATACATATCAGCAAGATATCCTAGAAGCTATGGCTTCTGGGGCAGGCCCAGACTTGTTTTTCATAACTCCAGATATGGTGATAAAAAACAAAAAGTTTATTTTCCCTATGCCTTATGCCAATTATCCTGAAAAGTCATTTAGCTCAACCTTTATCGAAGGTTCGAGTGTATTTTTGGCAAAAGATGGCGTTATGGCTTTTCCTGTGGTGTCTGACCCTCTGGTCCTTTATTACAACAAAGAATTGCTAACAAATGCAGGCATTGCAAAACCTCCGGTTTATTGGGATGAACTATTTGAGCTGAATTCATCATTAACAAAAAAGAATAATGACGGTGTGATATCTCAATCCATGATTGCATTGGGTGGTTTTGATAATATAAATAATGCAAAAGATATAATGACTCTACTCCTGATTGGTAGTGGTGATTCCATTATCCAAAACGATCGCTCTGATGGGACTATGTCTGTGGTGGTAAATGACAAGACCCCGTTCACTTTGTCCCCAGTGGAGACTGCTATTGGATTCTTTAATGAATTTTCAAATTTGAATAATCAGGCTTATTCATGGAATAGGTCTCTACCTAATTCAAAAGAAATGTTTACTAGTGGAAAACTAGCTTTCTATATCGGACGTGCGAGCGAATTATTTGAGATAGAGTCTGTAAATCCAAATCTGAGCTTTGATGTGACCAATGTATTGCAGACTAGAAATACAAATCTAAAAAGAACAAATGGCCCAATCTACGCACTGGCTACTAATAGTCGGTCTACAAATGTGGCTGGCTCATTGGGTGTAGCAGGTCTGATATCTAGTCCTGACATTGCTAGGGAGATATCTACGGCATTGTCTATCCCTCCAGCACAAAAAGATCTATTGAATGAAAATCCGACAGATCCATATATCTATACTTTCTACAAATCAGCAATCTATCTGTACCCATGGTTGGATCCAGATACAAAGATCACGGACATAATATTTAGAGATTTATATCAGAATCTAATATCAAATAAACTAAGTTCTGCCGATGCTGTGAATAAGCTCCAGAGTCAGTTAGACTTATTAATTAAAAAATAATATATGAAAAAAGTACTAGCTATATTTATAATGCTCGCAACGTTCCTACCTACAGTAATATTTGCTGGTAGTTATGATGACTCTCCTTTTGCTGATATTTACAATCCTGATTCAAAATGTTGGAGAGGCGTGGTGCATCTAAAGGGTCCTAGCGAGCAAGTTCTGCGTCAGAATATGTCTGTAATGATGCGAGAGATGTATGCGACTTCGGCAGGAGTTGATATAGCTACTGTGCCGTCCTTTGCACCTTTTATAATCGAGACATCAAACACAGCACTATATGATGCCATAAAGAAGGAATATCATTTCTATGCAGCAGCAGTGTATCCTATGCCAGGGGTGAATGATGATTGTGTAAAAGCGGTGCCACCCGCAAGTCCCAATACTACTTTAACTACTGAGGGTAAGAGTGTAATAGAAAAATCTGTAGTGGGTCTGGCTGCAGCTAGAGCTGCTGTAGGTGGTGCTGGGTCTATCGGTCTCGGTGGTGTGGCTGGTGGTGTGGCCGGGTCAAATCCTAATCCTGATACTCCTGGGGATATAAAGGGCACACCTCTATATTCAGGTTCAACATCTGGTAATAGTGAGATTAATTATAATCCTGGGCCGAGTGGTCTAGCTGTGGATTGTAACCGAGGAGAACCTGTAGTTCAGTATAGTACAGGTAAGAATGGCCAGAGAATAGCCGAGGTGGTATTTCAAAATAATTGTGGTTTTGATGATTTGATGACTCTAATCAACAAGGTTATTAACTTCCTTTTGTTTGTTATCGCTACACCCCTAGTCGCTATCGGTGTGTGTTATGCAGGATTCCTGTATCTTACATCTGGTGGTAGCTCTGAGAAGACTGGTCAGGCAAAGAGTATACTTATGAATCTAGTTATAGGTTATATAGTCGCATTACTAGCTTGGGTAGTAGTTAAAACTATAATGGTATCATTAGGGTTCAATGCTACTGGTATATTCCTGGAGATTTAATGTTGTGTTTAATTATAATTAATTTTAAAATAATAAGATGAATAAAATTACGTTTTTCATGTTACGAAATAAAAAGATTTTGGCTGTGGCGTATCTCTTTGTTTTAATGATTTTGCCTTTTGCTTTCTCTCATGCAGTTGATCCTGCTGGAGTGAATCTGGATGTGAGGATAAAGAACCCTCTTGATAGTAGTATAAATACACTCCCAAAGTTCATAGAAGAGGCTTTGAAAATTGTACTGCAGATCGGTGTGCCAGTGGTGACATTGGCTATCATATACAGTGGTTTTCTTTTTGTGATGGCAAGAGGGAATAGTGAAAAGCTAGGCGAAGCCAAGAATACACTGATGTATACACTCATAGGAGCGGCACTACTACTAGGATCATGGGTCATAGCGCAGGCTATACAGGGTACAATATCAGACATTAAAAGCACAACATAATTAAAATAAAAATATATGCAATGTTCAAATTCAATTAAAAGTATTACAGATTTTATAAATCTAGGGAGCTGTATATTGATAAAGTCTGTGGTCCCTCTACTATTCTCTATCGCTACTGTTGGATTTATATGGGGTATCATCCAGTATTTTATAAATCCTGAGAATGAAGAAAAGCGCAGCCAGGGTAAATCTTATATGATATGGGGATTGATTGGGTTATTCGTGATGGTATCTATCTGGGGGCTAGTAGGGGTATTCTCTTCTACTTTAGGGATCAATAATAAGTTGATCGTTCCTCAGGTGTATACAAAATAAAAGCTTGCGTATTGTATATCATTTTGTGATATAATATAAGTATCATTATTAGGGTTTAGTCGTTAATTATTATTTAAAAATAAAACATGAAAAAAATTATTTCATCAAGTTTGGTTTTGTCACTGCTCCCTGTTTTTGTTTCTGCTGCGTCTGTTGATGCTTATTCAATAATCGCAACAATTGGAAGACTTTTGAATTTGGTTATCCCTGTTCTTATTGCATTTGCTGTAGTTTACTTTATCTGGGGAGTTATCCAATACACAATCTCAGGTAATGACGAGGCAAAAGAAAAGGCACGTGCAAGTATCATCCAAGGTCTTATCGGTCTATTCGTTATCGTAGCTTTCTGGGGTATCATCGGTATCATCACAAATACATTTGGAGTCGGATCAACTAGCTTCTCAGCTAACAACCAGCTTCCTTGTATTCCAACATCTGGAAATCCTTGCTAATAAAATAAATATATGTTTTTTGAACTTATACCAGTAGCAGAGGCGAGTGTGGCGACATTGATGCAGAGCATTAATAGGGTTATTATAAACCCTGTCATAATACTGATGTTCTCTGCTGCCATAGTTTACTTTCTGTATGGTGTAGTTCAGTATCTCATTTCTCCGGATGACGAAGAATTGAGGACTACCAGTAAATCCCATATGCTCTATGGGATTATTGGTATTTTTATCATGATGTCGGTTTTTGGTATTATGCGTGTGATTCTAAACTCACTGGGGGAGAATCATATAAAGATTACAGACACAGGAGAGGTAAATATCGCACCGAGGGACGGCTCTGGTTTTAACAATATAGGTGACTCTGTAATAGATAAATCAATCTTTACGCCAGTTAATAATAAATTTGAAAAACCAGCAGATACCTCATGGGTAGATACAAACGTTACAACAAAGACAGATCTAAATAAGACAATATATATAGATCCAAACTCTGTTTCGGCAAAATCTGCTTCAGGGACTCCGAGCGGTGTCGGAACAGGTGGTTCTACTGGTGGCCTGCCTGAGATCAAGAACGAGAGTAATCTGCCATCTTTAGATGCAGGTGTCGCAAAGATTGTTCAAGACATGAAAGATGCCTACAAGACAGATAGCAAGAATTACAAGGTCGTAGCTTCTGGATCATCTAACTCTGAGCAATATGCAAAAGAACAAGCTATCATGAATGCTCGTATTATGGTGGCAAAAGAGAAAGGTCTCAGTAGTATAAATACAGTATACAATGGAGGTATCCTGTATGAGAAAAATTGGAAAGTCGGTGAGACCTACCACTACTGGGTAGCTATGAGCTCTCCTAAATAACCTAACATAAAAACCACCGAAAGGTGGTTTTTATGTTGTCTTGCAAAAAATGGCGATCAGCAGTAGTATGAATAAAAAATATAAATAAGCTATGAAAAAGCAAGTAATAATTTTGGATTTTGATGGAGTGGTCGTTAATACTGAACACCTCCAGCTTGAGTACCTAAACAAAAAATACGGGATGAATTCTAAAAAAGAGGATTATGACCATAGTCTTTATCTGCATGAAAATGTAAATAAATTGATTGGTTTGGGTTTATCTTTTGAAGAATTCTTTGAAGATTTCACCAAGGGGTATACTATGTCAAAAAAAATACACGATGAGGCTGTCCCATTGCGGGGAGCTATCGAGGTGATTCGTGAAGCTTCTAAAAAATACAATTTCTTTATCTCCACGATGAGAAACTCTCTAGGTTCAGAAGTGGTAAAGCATGTATTGCACAGACACGGAATCTTGTCCTATTTCAAGGGGTCTCATTTTGTTTATCGTTTTGATGAACATCGAAATTTTGTAAAAGTATCCAAAGCTGATTTTATATCTAGTTTTAGGGGTAAGGCCGCTTTCTTTGTGGATGATTCACATCGTGAAATTGAAGATGCTAAAGAAGTGGTTCCATCTATCTGGCTGAATGGCAGTAGTCATAAAAAGATGAATGGTATCTGGAGGGCAAAAAATTGGTCTGAAATAGGGGATTTAATTCTTTAACCCTCGAAGAAATAAAAAACTGGAATGACATTCGTCATTCCAGTTTTTTTGTTTAATATTTTTGGATATAAATTTACACATGCTATTTAACTATAAAACTTACAAGCTTACGCTATCGCGCAAATTTGTAAGTTTTTACCTAATAAAAATTCATTCAATTAAGCGGTAGAATGTAGTATAATATGTAATATATGAAGAAAAAACTACTTATTAACTGGGTATATCATCCACCTGTTGGGCATGCAGTCGAAGCTTTGAAGCTTGCCAAGGGTTATTCACTCGCCAATAAAAAAATTGATGTATATTTGCTGTTAAATTCTGACACACCTATTGAGCTGGCGGATGCGTGCCCGTGGATCAAAAAAACTTATGCTGTTTCAACGGCCGAAGTTTTTAAAGACGGCGAAAATGCAAAATGTCTAAAAAAGATTCCAAAAAAATGGGATTATATCAACAATGACAATAGGGCCGGTCTTCTGGTAAATGCAAATGACAGGGAACAATTGGTAAAAACTCAGGAAGTTGTACAAAAAATATTTGTCGCAAAGGATAGTGACAGTCTACCTTTTGTGCGCAATGCGAAAACTATCCTTCCTGTTTCGGTGAAGGCAAAAGCATTTGTAAAGAAGTTTAAACATCGTGGTCCAGCCGTTACGATAATGCTTGGAGGCGCAAAAGGTTTAAGACAGAGCCCTTCAATCGAAATGTGGCTTAAAATTTGTATGGCGTTAGAACGAGCAATCCCAAATCTTAAAATTTACTTTACAGGTGTCACCCGGAGTGATCATAATAGAACTTTTACAAAGGATTTTACTTTGGATGATGTTGATTATTTAGTCAAAAATCTTAAAAATGCAGAGTCTGCATACAATATTGGGTTAATGAATCAGGTGGCATTGATAAAAAAATGTGATGTATTTCTCTCTCCTCATACTGGTTTTGCTTTTCTGGCTTCTGTTGTAGATACTCCATGGCTCGAAATTGCTACTTGTCGCTGGCCAATGTATTTCCTGAATGACGTGCCTTTTTATTCTATTCTCCCAAAGTGTGATTCATATCCATCCCTCGATGACAGGACTAGGGAATGCGATAGACTCTTGAGGGAGGGAAAGAGGGTAGCTTGTGTCGCAGATAGTCTCGTGGATCAGAAAATACCAGAAATTGTTAAGGGAGTAAAATTACTTCTTGATAAAAATTTTACTTATGACAAGGCTGTTAAATTGCACACAAGGAAAATAAAGAAAGATTACGACATAAGTAGATTTGGTTCATTTTCAGGGTCCAAGGGTGTAAAGAAATAGGGCTTAATAAAAAACCTGCAAGTGCAGGTTTTTTAAATTTGTATTTTTTACTCAAAATTGCTATACTCATTCTATGTTTTTTGGCCCTATCGTCTAACGCAATATAGACTATAGCTGACGCCGGCTTTCAAAAGCCGTAAAAAATATAATTGAAATTCTATTGCAATGTTTATATGGCCCTATCGTCTAACGGTTAGGACGCCGGCTTTTCAAGCCGTTAATCCGGGTTCGATTCCCGGTAGGGTCACAAAAGCGCGAATTCAAACAGACTGGACTACTCCAGTCTGTTTCGCTTTTGTGAAGACGGAGGCATAATTTTTCAGTAGAAAAATAGCCGAGTCCGGGGCTGGAAAATTTATGAGCGACGGCGAATAAATTATTGTGGCTCACGTGACCCTTTACT
>JACCEA011121646.1_pt1 | contig 13662 bp, 16 predicted proteins | sample 7449851 | NCBI WGS metagenome assembly JACCEA01 (sample SAMN15323453, study PRJNA562643) | freshwater metagenome | isolation source: river surface water | place: USA:Blue River Watershed | collected 2017-08-18 | reverse complement strand
AGACCATTCTCCTAAAACATAATCAACTTGTTTGCCTTTTTTGAAAGCGTCACTAATCCCAAATCTATAACGTGGATATTCTGTCGAATTCAATAAGAGTTGTATATTTTTAAGACCATTATGACCGCCATCAGAGCCTTTTGCTTTAATCCTAATACTTCCAAAAGATAAATTTAAATCGTCCGTAATAACAAGTATATTTTCTTTTTCAATATTCTCTTTTTCCATCCAATATTTCACAGCTTTACCACTCAAATTCATATACGTATTTGGCTTCAATAATAAAACTGTACGTCCTTTGATTTTAAATTCGGCCACTTCGCCTAATTTTTGAGTTTGAAAAGAGATACTTTCTTGATTAGCAAAATAATCTAATATTTTAAATCCAATATTATGACGGGTATTTACATATTCAGCACCAATATTACCTAAACCAACAATTAAAAATTTTTTCATTTCCTGATTACTATTTGTATCAACTTCTTCGAAATTAGGTTTTGTATTCCTACCAAACATCTGAAGTAAAGTCTTTATTACACGCATTGTTTTTTCATTTACAAAAATAAAAAAAGGGCTGAAAAACTCAGCCCTTTTTTTATTTTTCAATTTCTATTTTTTTAGAATTTACCTCTATTGTCAACAATATCAGCTTTATCTTTTAATCCTTGAATAACTCTGAAAGGTGCAGAACCTTTAGTTTGTTGGTTCAATTGGTCAATTTGAGTTTTGAAATCTTTTACTGCTGGAGCTTTAGTAACTGTTTTAGTTCTTACCATAAACAATCCTGAATTTCCTTCAATAACTTTAGAAGTCTTACCTGACTCTAAACCTAATGCTGCTCCAATTACTTTTGGCTCGTAACCTAAATTAGGGATTACTGGAGAAGCCATTGTAGCACCAACTGCTGGAGAAATTGTTGAACCTGTTGCTTTAGAAATAGCTTCTAAAGTAGTTCCAGTCATTTTCTTTTTAAGAATAGCTGCTTTTTTCTCATTTTTAATTAATGGCTCAACAGATTGTTTTGCTAATTCTAATGGCAAAAGCCCATCATCATTTTTAGATTTTAATTTTACAATTGCAAATCCAAGGTTAGCAATATCAAAACGCTTTACATCATTAATATTAGTATCATCATTGAAAGCCCAAGTAACAATTTGTCTTTGTAAACCTAAATTGGCAACATTTTCATCGTAAGCTTTAACACTTACAACTGGAGCAATTTTTAATCCAGATGTTTTAGCTGCTTTTTCAAGACCATTTGTCATTGCATCTGTTTCAACTTTTAAGGCTTTATTATAATTTACATCTTCTGTTTTCTCTGAAGGTTGAACTTTTAATGCAACAGTTGCTAAAAGAACAGCATCATATTTTGCATCAACTTTCATTACGTGGAAACCAAAATCTGTTTCAACAACACCTGTTTTACCAACTGGGTTACCAAACAAGAAATCATCAAAAGGTTTTACCATTTGTTTAGGCGCCACATTATCGTAAACTCCACCATTTTGTTTAGAACCTTGATCATCTGAATTCATCATCGCTAACATTGCAATGCTAGATGGATTTGCATTAACTTGAGTTAATAAACCTTCCGCTTTTGCTTTTGCTTCTTCTTTAGTTAACTTAACAGATGGCGCAGCTTGCATGGCACCTTTGTAAGCAATTAAAATATGACTTACTTTAGCCGTAGCACCCGATTTTCTTCCAGCTACTCTAGTTAATTTAGAATATCCGTTATCAGTATATGGTCCGTAAACTTGACCTGGAGCTAAAGCATATAACTGTTCCGCAAATTGTGGATTAATATCTTTTTTTGCTACGTAAGTAGAATCAAATTTAATTTCAGAATATTTATTTACATAATCAGCTAAATTAGTAGCAGAAGCAAATGAAGGAATTGTTTCATTAACACCATTTACCATTTCAGTTTTACCATTGATAAAACCATCAATCTTAGATTTCATCGCTGCTTCATCAGCTGCAGATGGTTTGTTTTCCACTAAAACATATTCTATTGATCTTGTGTTATCAGATTTGTATTTTTTCGGATTTTTCTTCATGTAAGCGATGATTTCCTCGTCAGTTACCTTAACTTGGTCATCACTCACTGTAGAAAACGCTAAAGCAACATAATCAAAGTCAACTTTATTGTTATCTCTTTCGTATTTTAATTTTCCTTCTGCTTTAGTTGTATACACACTAGACTTAATTAATGTATTATACATTTGCTCTTTAGCAAAATCCTCAATTTGAACTTCATAAGCTTTCCATTGGTTCCATTGTGTTTGGTCTGGAGCACTTTGTAATGAATTGATATATTCAGCGAATTTTTTATCATCAAACTTACCAGCAGCATTTAAAAACTGTGGAGATTGTGATAATTGAGGATCACTTTTAATAACCGACATTAATTGTTCTTTTCCAAGTAACAAACCAATTTTATCGTATTGCTCAGATAATAAAGCTTTTCTTACTTCTTGTTCCCAAACTGAATTTAAAGCTTGAGTATTGCTAATTCCTTGTTGTTGTTTTTCAACATTAGCGACTTTACTCATGAATTCTTGGTATTCAAATTTTGTTCCATTGATAGAACCAACATTATTTGAACCTCCAGAAAATCCACCGCTTTTAATTACATCTGCTAATACAAATGAGAATAGTGCTAATGCAATGATTAGAACTAATAAGATAGAACGTTGTCTAATTTTTGATAAAATTGCCATTTTTATATTGAGTTATTTTTTTGTTCAGTGGGCGAAAATACAATTATCTATTTAATAATAAAATAGTATTGCAATTTTTTTTAATTGTTTTCTTGATTGTTTTCCATTTTCTTTAAAAAACTTCTTCTTACGAAGTACATTATGACAAATCCAACAGCAATAATAGCTTGTAAACCATAATCTTGTTTATTTAACATTTTATAAATCACAGATATTGAAAACACTATAGCTGCAATTAAATATAAATATTGGGAATATTTGTAATATTTCATTTTTTATTATTTTTTATTATTAACTTCTCCATTATTGTTTTGCATGTTGAAAATTTTAAAATCTTTACTAAAATCTATTCCAACACCTTGTAAAAAACTCCCATCGGCATCTTTAAATCTGAACGGTTCTTCTGTAAAAAACCATTCATTTTTTTGATCAAAATACAATTGATTGGTCTCTAAAACCTTACCATCGAAAGTAGCGATTTTCACATTACCAACTAAATCAATCACTTCCGTTTTCTTGTAAGAAATGGCTTTATCCGCAACAACAGTTGTTCTATCACCTTTATCATCGTAAAGTGTAACTAAAACTGCTTTAGGAAATTCTACAAATGGATTTTTAGCCGAAGAATAATCAACCATTTTTAAACTCTGAAGAGTTGATTTTACTTTACCAGAGTCGGTATACTTTAAGTTGATTGAATCTGCTTCTCCAGTAGGTACAAAGGATGTTTTATAAATTCGCTGAACGTCTTTAAGATTACTCTCACAACTTTGTAAAAACAAAATAAGAGTAACAACAAGTAAATAGTCAACAAATTTTTTCATGTCATTAATTATATAAAGTTTTCTTAAACCATTTATCATTGAAAATCAATCCAATGTTTACAGAAAAATATTCTTCACGAACCAATCCTCTTAATACAGAACCTCTTTCTCCATATTCTACTCCTAAATTCAAGCTTGAGAAAGTACCTTTAATAGGCAATCCCAAACCTATAGTCGCAGATTTATCTTTAATAGCTGTATTATTAATAACTAAACCTGTATTTTCAAATTTAAATCCACCTCGATAGGTAATTCTTTCAAAATAATTATCATAAGAATCAAACTTAGGAATAAAGAAACCTCCAATCGCAACTCGTGTAGCATTTTCGTATGATACATTTGAATAGTTATCGAATCGATTGATTTGACTTCCAGTTCCAGAAAAAGTAATATCTCCACCAATAAACCATTTTCTATTTCCAATTCCGGCACCAAGTGCTAATTTGGAAGGAATAATTAGTTTAGAATCCGCAACATTCACTTCAACATCTACAGACGCTGGCAAAGCCGTTCCATCTGATGACAACGAAGCTAAAGAAACATATCTTGCATTATTAGAATTTAATTTTGTTTGAGGAGAATATACCAAACTTGACATAAAATTCAATTTATTATCAAGCTTTGTATTATAAGTTAAACCCGCATTAAATGCAACTCCAGACAATGAAGACTCGTTCAACTCTCTTGAACCATACTGAACATTTTCTTGAAATTTTTGAGCTTCCGTTTCAATCGTTCCAAATAAATATTGAAAATCTAATCCTACACTAAATTTAGAATTAATTTTGTACCCAGAACCAAAATACACTTTATTTACTCCACCTTTTCCGAAGTATCTATTAATTATATTATCCGTATCTCTTCTATCATTGACAAACCTATACCCAACAGCACTTTGTGGCAATAATCCTAACGATACTCCCATTTTCTTTGATACCGGAAAACCTAAAACCAAATAATCAAATGTTGTTTTTTGCGCTTTTTCTGTTTGTGAACCGGCATTCAATTTATAAAATGAAGTAGTTGCACCCACTTGAAAACTCGTTAACAACTGATTCGAATATGTTGCTGGATTCAGTACATTAATGTGAGTACTATCAGCATAAACACTGATTCCACCCATGTTTACAATATCGTTTGTACCTTTAAATTTAGTACTTCCAATTCCGTAAAAAGAATATGGAGAAGGAGTATTTTCTTGTGCGAAACCGAAATTTGCAAGTAGTATAGTAACTATTAAGGCAATTTTTTTAATCATTTTGTAAACTATAAGTGTATAATTGTTGTAAACTTTTTAATAAGAAATTTTCATCGGCAAATATGACACTTTTTAATCGATTAGCCAAAAAATTAGCATCTCCGCCTGTTAAAATTATTGTAAATTGTTCGTTTTTAACAGAATATTCAGAAACAAAGCCTTCTATTTCATAGCATAACCCATTAACCACACCTGAATGAATAGCTTCTTCTGTACTGTTTCCAATGAAATTTTCAGGCTGTTTTTTGGAAAGTGAAGGTAATTTGGCTGTGAAATTATGTAATGATTCATACCTTAAACGCAAACCAGGAGAAATAGCACCACCTAAATATTCTTTATTATCAGTTACGAAATCATAAGTTACACACGTACCTGCATCTATAATTAAAATATTTTCATTGGGATACAACAAAACAGCGCCTGCAGCCAAAACCATTCTGTCTACTCCTAAAGTTTTTGGAGTTCCGTATAAGTTTTGAAATGGAAAAACAGAAGCATGACTAATTTCAAGCAGATTTAAGTGTTTTTTTAACCACAAAATATCAATTTCATCCAATTTTCCTACCGAAGAAAGCACTGCATTGCTACAATTTGAATATTTTTTTAAAATTTTTTTAAAATTATTTTCGAGATCTTTTTTTTGAAAAACAAACTTTTCAACCAAGTCAACCTGTTCAAAAACAGCTACTTTAACATTTGTATTTCCTACATCAATTGTAAATATCATATCTAAATATTAGAATTGCAAATGTACGAAATTGATTTTTTTTATTTTTTGTTTTGGAAAATATAAAAATGGTTCTATATTTGCACCCGCAATAAGGAAGTAATATTACAGAATTATTCAAGGTACCTTAGCTCAGATGGTAGAGCAACGGACTGAAAATCCGTGTGTCCCTGGTTCGATCCCTGGAGGTACCACTTAAACCCTGACTATGTCAGGGTTTTTTGTTTTATATAATTTTTCAAAATTGATAAAAAAAACCGACAACTTTAAATTGTCGGTTTTTGTTTTTTGTTTCAATCTTACAAGAACGGTAAAATTTCATTTTTTAAACGATCGTATTCACCTTGAAGAATTAAGCCGTTATCCAAAAGCTTTTTGTAATTATTTAGTTTATCAAACAATTCGTCTTTAGACAAATCTGAAAGCTTTTTTTCGTGTGGTGGGATTGGCACTTCTAATTCCGTATCTTGAACTAAAGCATCCACTTCAACAGGCATAATTTCAGCAAAATGTGTTACTTCTTCCGTTACAACTTCTTCAACTTGCGCTTCAACTTCTGTATCTGGCACTAAATTCACATTTGCTGCAGGCGCCCCATTTTTTAAGATTTCCAATTGTTCTTTGGCAAACGTATATAATTTTCGCGCTTGATTTTTTGGCAAATAATCAACTGTATGCGTTAATTCTGTTTTTGTTGAGAAAGTAAAATCGGAACCTAAAAAACCTTCTTTTACGAATGTTCCGGCGATATCGTCCCAATCATAATCCATAAATTCCATAGACAAACCTAAATTTTTAGGTTTACACAAAATAATACGCTTATTAGTGACTACAATACTATCTGGAAAAACGGTAAGTGCTGGTTTTTTTTGCACCGCAATATATCCTACTTCTTCGTTAGACATAAGTAAATTTTCTAATTTAGAAGTAATTTTCTCAATAGCTTTTGGATCTTGGTCTTCGTTTAATATTTTCTTTAAATTATCAATCATTATAAAAATAGTTTAAAAGTTTTTAGTTTATAAGGCAGTATCAAAAGTAATGCCTAATTTTCAATTTCCGATATTTCTTTCTGAAGTTTTTTAGTTAAACTACTAAAAACCAAATCATAAGAATCATTTATCAGCTCACACATCATTTTATCATTCACATCAGAATGAAAATGTACAGTATTCCAATGCTTTTTACTCATGTGATAACCAGGTTTTATGGCTTCATATTCTGCACGGAGTTCTTCTGCTGTATCCGGATCGCATTTTAAATTTAGGCTTGGTTCGTCTTTTTCCCATTGTTTTAAAGAAGTCAAACAAAACATTTTTCCACCCACTTTAAACACTAAAGTATCTTCATCAAAAGGGAAATGCTCGGTGACACCTTTTCTAGATAAGCAAAATTCGTAAAGTTGTTGGATATTCATTTTGAGTTGAGAATTTTTAATTATTAGCTTCTAAACGATACAGAACAGGTTTTGAAGGCGAAGCATCATTTTCAAACGAAACAATTTGCAAATTCAACAAATACATTCCATCCGAAATGGAATTTTCTACATAAATTAATTCTGTAATGGTACAATCTAAACGCGCCTCTTCATTTAATATTGTGATGTTTTTTACATTCCAAAAGGCTTTGTGCGCCAATAATTTTCCTTCATCATGCTCTTTATCTACACTTGGCAAATCAATTAACAAATGTTTGATTCCTATTTCTCGAATAAAAACAGCAGCTTCTTCTAACAAAAAAGGCGGATTGGTGTTAGAATAATTTTTATGTTTCTTTTCTGAAATATTCGGTAAGGTTCTGATGATTATTGCTTCAGGTTTCGTGCCATTTAATGCTTTTTCAATTTGATTTTTCGTAATAACCAAATCACCATTTTTTTCTTCTGGTTCAATTGAAACTAATTCCGCCATAAAGAAAAATTCTTTCAAACACTGATTCACAGAATAAAAATCATTCGTAATATGGCCTAAACATTCCGTGTGTGTTCCGTGTGCATGCGGATTGAAAAAAATATTATTAAAATTGGTTGATGATCTCCCTTCCGAAACTTTTCCAATCCAATCGCCCATTTTCACAGGTGAAATTTGAGGCTGGTTTTGATACCAAGCAATTGGATTTTGAGCATCAGAAGTGATTGGTAACGAAATATCGATAGGTTTTGATAAGTCGATATTGTAGTTATTAATTGTTATTTTCATTTTTTTAACTGCAAAGCTCGCAAAGATTTTCGCAAGGTTCGCAAAGATTTTTTAAAGGTTATTTGCAATTCGTTTTATTCCGTTTTTTACTAATCTCACATTGAAGTTTATTAACAAACCGAGTTTACAATTGGTTAATTTTAAATATGTCAATAATTGAGCAAAATGAACATCATTTAGTACTTCAACAGATTTTATTTCAATAATTAACTTATCTTCTAAAATAATATCTAATCTGTAACCTACATCTAATTTCACCTCATCATAAATCAAAGGTAAGGCTTTTTACTTTTCAACTTTTAACCCTGTTTTCTTTAATTCATAAAATAAACATTCCTCGTAAGCACTTTCTAAAAGTCCTGGACCTAAATTTTGATGCACTTTTAGCGCCGCATCAAAAACAATTTTTGATAATTCATTTTCTAACATAACTATTCATTTTGGCGTATATAATTTCTCTTTTGCGAGCTTTACGCTACACTTTGCGAACCTTGCGGTTACACTATTTCAAATTTAACAAAAACAAATCACTTGCAATACCATCACTTAAAAATTTTCCTTTTTTGGTAGTTTTTAAAACATTATTTTCGATTTCTAACAAATTATCTGAAAGGTATTTTTCTGCTTGTTGTTGCAAATAGTCTAAATATTTAGTTCCGAATTCCGATTCAATTCTATGTAAAGAAACACCCCAAATCGTTCGTAAACCAGTCATGATGTATTCGTTATATTGATTGGTTTTAGTCAATATTTCGGTTTCTGAAGGTAAATTATTTTCTGAAATAGCTTTCAAATACAAAGAATTATTCGCTACATTCCAACTTCTACTTTCTCCGTTATAACTATGTGCGGACGGACCAATTCCAATGTATTTTTTACCTAACCAATAAGCTGTGTTATTTTTTGAGAAGTAATCAGGTTTTCCAAAATTCGATAATTCGTAATGAACAAATCCGTTTTCCTGTAATTTATCTATTAAAATATGAAAATGTTGTTGGGCCAATTCGTCATCTAATTTTGGAACAGTTCCAACTTTAATCATTTTATCCAGCGCCGTTTTCGGTTCAACTGTCAGCGCATAGCTCGAAATATGTGGAATATTAAAACTTAAAGCCGTTTCTATATTTTGTAACCATTTCTCATTACTCATATTGGGCATTCCGTAAATCAAATCTATGGAAATATTATCGAAATGTTGTGTGGCAAATTCTAAGCATTTTTTAGCTTCCGCCGAATTGTGCGCGCGATTCATCACTTGTAAATCGTCTTCAAAAAAAGACTGAATACCTATCGAAAGTCGGTTTATCGGAGAATTGGCTAATTCAATAATTTTTTCATCAGATAAATCATCTGGATTCGCTTCTAAAGTAATTTCTGGATTATCAATTACTTTATAATGTTCGTAAACCTTATCAATCAAAAATCGAATATCATCAATCCTTAATACACTCGGAGTTCCACCACCAAAATAGATTGTTTCAATTATTTCCTCTTGAGATTCATTTTTACGCAACTCAATTTCTTTCGCTAATGCCAAAACCATTTCATCTTTCTTCTTCATAGAAGTGGAAAAATGAAAATCGCAGTAATGACAAGCTTGCTTGCAGAAGGGTATGTGGATATAGATTCCTGACATTTTTTAGTTTACAGTCGCAGTCGCAGTTAGCAGTACTGAGACTGAAAACTGAGACTGAAAACTTTTATTTTTTAATTCTAGACTCATTCTGTTTCACAAAAGCATCCCAACCTGAATAACTTGTAGTTCCAACTACTTTTCCGGTATTGAAAAAATGACAAACCGCAGCAGCTAAACCATCAGTAGAATCGAGGTTTTTTGGCAAGGTTTTTAAACCTAATAATTGTTGTAGCATTTTGGCAACTTGTTCTTTACTAGCGTTTCCGTTTCCTGTAATGGCCATTTTTATTTTCTTAGGTTCGTATTCTGTAATTGGAATTTCTCGAGACAAACCTGCCGCCATTGCTACACCTTGCGCTCGCCCTAATTTCAACATGGATTGCACGTTTTTTCCGAAAAAAGGTGCTTCAATCGCAATTTCATCTGGATGATAGGTATCGATTAGCTCGATAGTTCGCTCAAAAATACGTTTCAACTTCATATAATGATCGTCCATTTTATTGAGTTGCAATTCGTTTAATTGAATAAACTCCATTTTTTTATTTACTACACGAATAAGTCCAAAACCCATAATGGTTGTACCAGGGTCGATGCCGAGTATGATGCGTTCGTTTGACATATTTTTACACAGAGATTCACAGAGTTAATCGCAAAGTAGCACTAAATTATTTTGTGTTTCTCCGAGATACTTTATGTAACTCTGCGAAATAACTCTTAATTTTCTTTTCTTTGCAAAATGATTTCAAACAAAACTAAACAATATCTCACACTTATAATAAAACTGGTCATTGTTTTTGGCGCTTTTTATTTCATTTACGACAAATTAGCGCACGATGAAAAACTAAGTTGGAAACAATTTTCTGACATTTTACAACATAAATTCACTATTGGCTGGCTACTTTTCATGCTATGTTTTAGCATTCTAAATCGTTTTTTAGAAATTTTAAAGTGGCAAAATTTAGTTTTAGTGCTTGAAAAAATCTCATTATTTACAGCTACCAAACAAGTTTTAGCTGGAGTTACTGCTGGATTATTCACTCCAAACGGAATTGGAGAATATGCAGGTAAAGCGCTTTATTTTCCAAAAGCAGTAACCAAACGCGTCTTATTTCTAAACTTAGTTTGCAATGGCATTCAAATGGTTTTGTCTATACTTTTTGGACTAATTGGTTTATTGTATTTGGGCTATACTTCTTATTTTTTAATTTTACTTGGTATTGGATTTTTAGTTTTAACTTTTCTTTTTTTAACGAAAAACGCAACCATAAAAGGCTATTCAATTGCTTTGTTTTTAGAGAAAATCAAAGAAATTCCAAAGAAAATTCACCAAAAAAACATCTTATTAGCCATTGCCAGATATTTGACTTTTTCACATCAATATTACTTTTTGTTTGTGCTATTTGGAGTTAAAATTGACTATTTTACTTTAATGGCAACTATTATGGCTGTATACTTTATTGCGAGTTCCTTACCTTCTTTTCAGTTTTTAGATTTTGTAGTGAAAGGTGGTGTAGCCATTTGGTTTTTCGAAAAACTGAATATTGACGAATATGTTGTACTATTTATCAGTACTTTTATGTGGTTACTAAATGTAGTACTTCCTGTTCTCATTGGAAGCTATTTTGTATTGATTTACAAGACGCGAGATGTTGCCACGAAGACACCAAATCACTAAGTTGTTTTATGATTTTATTTGCTTTCATATTATTCATTTATGCAGCTTTGATAACGCAATTGGTTTTTGGTATTGTTAAGATGAACAAGCAAAATCCTATTCAAACAACTGAACCAAAAACAAGCTTTTCTATAATTGTCCCTTTCAGAAATGAAGCAGAAAATTTACCTTTTCTCTTAGAATCGATTGAGAAATTAAATTATCCTACTACATTATTTGAAGTAATTTTAGTGGATGATGAATCAGACAAAAAGTTTGAAGTACGAAGTTTGAAGTACGAAGTAAAAATTATTCCAAACCAAAGAAAAAGTAATTCTCCTAAAAAAGACGCTATTGAAACGGCGATTCAAATAGCCAAACACGATTGGATTGTAACAACTGATGCCGATTGTGAAGTACCAGAAAATTGGCTACAAGTTTTTGATTCTCAAATTCAAAAAAAAGACGTAAAAATGTGTATAGGTTCTGTTGGCTATACAAGTGAAACTGGTTTTTTACACGATTTTCAAAATAATGATTTTTTGAGTTTACAAGGTGTTACGGCTGGAAGTTTCGGAATTGGAAAACCTTTTATGTGTAATGGTGCGAATTTCGCTTATGAAAAAACTTTCTTTAACCAATTAAACGGATTTGAAGGCAACAATAATTTAGCAAGTGGCGATGACGTGTTTTTATTGCAAAAAGCTTTAAAAGTTGCGCCAGAAAAAATTGCTTATTTAGGCAATATGAATATCGTGTTTACGAAAAGTTGTGACTCATGGAAAACCTTACTTCATCAAAGAGTGCGATGGGCTAGTAAAACTTCAGCTTATGCGGGTTGGTATCCAAAAATTTTAGGAAGTATTGTGCTTCTGACCAATTTAGGCGGATTAATTTTGTTGGTATTGCCTTTTTATCAATTCGAATTAATAAAATTTACAGCATATTTTTGGGTATTGAAATTTGGAATTGATTTTATGTTCTTGAAATTTAGTTCCGCCTATTTCGGATTGTTGTTTAAGAACTTTTTGAGCAGTTTTTTACTATATCCTTTTTTTACGGTTTTAGTGGTTGGAAGTGCTTTTTATGGAAAATTTGAGTGGAAAGAAAGACAATTAAAATAAGAGCCAAGTAAAAAGTAAAAAGATAAAAGTATTGTTTTACTTCTTTAAAACCACTGGCATTTGAAACTCTGTTTTTACAGGCACACCTCTTTTAATAGCTGGATTAATTTTAGGGAAATCGGTTAATCGCAATTGAAAAATACTGTCTAATTGTGGTTTATTATATGTAATTGAATCGGAAATTATCGGCACGAAATTCAAATCAGAATTAGAAGAAATAATCACTTTTACTTGAATCGTATCTAATTGCGGAAACAATTTGGCGATACTATCATCCTTTAATTTAGAATGTAATTGCATGGAAAGCGTTTCGTAAAAACAACTTTGTTGGCTGTTTTTATCCGTTACCGAATCGCATTCCGAAAACGAAGGAAATTCGTCTACTTGCTCCCAATTAATTTTTTTGAGTTCTTGTTCTAACAAAACCTTTTCATCGGGCACTTTCTTATCGAAAAACTGGCACGATTGTAGCGAGAGTATCAGGAATAAAGCAATTACTTTGTTCATTTATTTTTTTATACTTTTAGATTTTCAAAAATACACTTTTATGGAATATATTTTATTGATTTTAGGAATTTGTTTACTAATTGGTGGAATTATAGGAAGTATTATGCCAGTTTTGCCTGGTTTACCCATATCATGGTTGGGATTATTGTGTTTGTTTTTTATACCAGGCATAGAAACAAATTATTGGCTTTTAGGAATTACTTTAGTCATTACTATACTTTTAAGTATTCTTGATTATTTCATACCTGCAAAAGGAACCAAAATGTTTGGCGGAACTAGTTACGGCATTTGGGGAACGAATATTGGTTTAGTGGTTGGTCTATTCTTTCCACCATTTGGATTTTTAATTTGCCCTTTTTTAGGAGCTTTTATTGGAGAACTCATTTACAACTCCCAAGACCAAAAAAGAGCTTTAAAAGCGGCAACTGGCTCTTTCATTGGCTTTTTAGCCGGAACTTTCATGAAAGTATTTTATGGCTTCGTTTTATTAGGTATTTTTATTTGGATTGCGATTAAAAACTTTGAAATTTGGGTGAATTAAATCTGGAAAAAACAAAAAAGCTCTTCAAAATTGAAGAGCTTTTTTTGCGGTCTGGACGGGACTCGAACCCGCGACCCCCTGCGTGACAGGCAGGTATTCTAACCAACTGAACTACCAAACCGTTGCGGTAATGCGATGCAAAGATATAATTCTTTTACTTAAAAAAAATAAATATATTCTATAATACGAAAATAAAAACTGAATTAAAAGCCATCAAACTGATTATCAGAAACCTTTGAATAGAAGTTTTTTTTCATTATTACCTCATCAATTCGTCTTAAAGGCAAAAAACGAAAAAATTTAACCCAAATGTTAAAAAATATTCTTTAAAAATGTCGTAAATTCAAAAAAGCCTTCCAAAAATGGAAAGCTTTTCATCTCGTCCCAAAAGACGAGACAACTAAACCTTTCCCGACAAAATCAACTTTTCAATTGAAAGCCTATTCAACTTTTTTAAACGTTTTTCTTCT
>JACCEA010864312.1_pt1 | contig 13662 bp, 9 predicted proteins | sample 7449851 | NCBI WGS metagenome assembly JACCEA01 (sample SAMN15323453, study PRJNA562643) | freshwater metagenome | isolation source: river surface water | place: USA:Blue River Watershed | collected 2017-08-18 | reverse complement strand
TTCCTAGAAAGCCTGGGATGACACGTGATGACTTGATCGAGACCAATGCAGGCATCGTGAAGTCCGTAACTGAAAATGTGGTTAAATACTCTCCAAACGCCATCATCATTGTGGTTTCCAACCCACTGGACGTGATGACTTACCAAGCTCACTTGACTTCTGGACTTCCAAGAACCAAGGTGATGGGTATGGCGGGCATTTTGGATACCGCACGTTACCGTGCTTTCCTTGCTGAAGAACTAAACGTATCTGGCAAAGAAATTCAAGCTATTTTGATGGGTGGACATGGAGATACCATGGTACCGCTTCCACGCTACACCACAGTTGCAGGTATCCCTGTTACTGAATTGGTAGAAAAAGATAAGTTAGACGCCATCATCGAACGTACAAAATTTGGCGGTGGAGAATTGGTGAAGCTAATGGGTACCTCTGCTTGGTATGCTCCAGGAGCTGCTGCAGCCCAAATGGTAGAAGCCATCCTTAAAAATCAGAGAAGAGTATTCCCAGTTTGTATCAAACTGGATGGTGAATATGGTATCGATGACTGCTACTTAGGTGTGCCTGTAATCCTTGGCAAAAACGGGATTGAAAAAGTCCTTGAACTGGACCTCAATGCAGAGGAAAAGCAATTGCTAGAAACCTCTAGAGGTCACGTGAAAGAAGTGATGCAGGTATTGGATCGTTTGAGCAACTAATCTGATTCTTGTTGGCCTAAGGACCTAAGATGCTTTTCATTCGAGAGGTATCTTAGGTCTTTTTTTACTTCCATTACCTAACGCTGTACTGCCCTTGAAAATCTGGAAAAGTCTTTTGGTCATTCTAGCGCTATCCTTACTGAGTTGGGGTGGCTATGAAGTGTATCAGCGATTTATCTTGTCCAGAACCATCAATAGCCTAGAGCTAATTTCAGGAGATGCCGTTTTTTTATTTGAAACACAGCAAGCAGATTACACCTGGCAGGAGCTTCAAAAACAGCCCATTTGGGCCGTATTGACTCGTTTTCCTGCTTTTCAATCCCTAGAATCACAATTAAATTCCTTAGACAGCCTTGTAGGAGAAGAAGGATTTGTTGCCAAAACCCTTCGAAATAAACAGGTAACCGTCAGCTACCATGCTGTTGGAACGGATAAATTCAGCTTACTGTATACCCTCAATTTCGGTTCTAATTCTCCTCAAGAACTTTTGGATAAGCTCAAATCCAAAGCCCCAAAGACCACCCGATTTCAAACACGGAATTACAGCGACCAGGTAATCTACGATGTATTGAATGCAAACAATAGCATACAGTGGAGCATTACCTTGCTCAATAATGTACTCCTAGTTTCCTCTTCTTCGTTTGTTATAGAAGAGGCGATTCGGTTTTACCTCAGCGAGGACGCAAGCACTATCTCCTCCAAACTCGGCGAAGAATTACCCAACAAGGATGGCCTCGGAAGATTAGTGCTTTCCTCAAAAGGACTTGCCAAATTCTTGGGCGGCGTCAGCGCAGACAAAAACACAGCAACCCTACAAGAGCTTCAAGCTGCTGACTACCTGCTAACCTTAAACCTGCAGTTTGAAGACCAGCAACTCCTCTTCAAAGGTCCTATACAAGGGCTTCCTGCTGTGGATTTTTTACCTTCTGTCCAAGCGCAATTGACCTCCTTTGAAAGTCTGATTTCTACACGAACCCATTCGGTAACCCAAATCAATTTAAAAGACAGTTACGAAACTCAAAAAATCCTTGCCCCTACTTTTGTCCCCATCTCTACAGTGAGCGGAGAGGTACAGACCCGACTAATTGACCGGGGCTTTTTGGACTTACTTAGTGGTGAACAATATTTTATTGAATTAGAATCCTTGACACCTTCCCAACAAAATATAGCCCTGTTGGTAAAGGCAGCAAAACCAGAACAAGCCTGGCAACTTCTCAAAGATTACCGGGACACCACGGAATTTTATCCTACAGAGCAGTACTTAGATACTGAAATTTTATTTTTTCCTGAAGAAAATTTCCCCGCACACCTTTTCAATGGGAGATTCAGGGGATTTGAGCAAACCTACATCAGTCAAGTAGCACAACTGCTCCTGATGAGTAATTCTGCAGATGGCCTAAGAAGGTTACTCGATGATTACTCACAAGGAAATACCTGGGAACAAAAGCCAAACGAATTAAACTCACGTTTATCCCCTACCGCAGGATACAGCAAGACCTTCTTATTGCAAAAAATCTGGCCAACGTGGATCCAATCTACCAACCCTAGTTGGAGCACTTTTCTTCAGAAATACGCAGCCGAACTCCAAGCATTTACCTCCTTGGGACTCCGCATTCATCAAAGCTCAACAGGTCCAGAGGCAACGCTCACGCTAAATTACACCAGTGAACCTATCCCTTTAGCGAACGATCAAAAATCCTTCGAGTTGGCTGCGGGTAAAGAAGTTATCCTCCCTGACAACCTGATTTATGGACCAAAGGCCATTACAAACTTCAATGACGGCACCGAAGATTTAGTGATCCAAGATCAAAATCACACCTTGTATGTGATCAACTCGGCTGGCGAACAAGTGTATAGCCAACCATTAGCAGGCCCGATTGTATCGGAAGCCTTTCAAATTGATTATTTTAAAAATGGCAAATTGCAATTGCTAGTCGCTACCTCGGACAAAGTATATGCGATTGATCGACTTGGAGACCCTTTACCCGGCTTTCCACTTTCTTTGCCAGGGGAAAAAATAGCACAGCTTTCCTTACTCGATTACGACACCAACAAAGAGTATCGTTATTTCCTTTCTACAGAAAATGGAAACCTGTGGCTCTTAGACAAATCAGGGAAGCCGTTGGAAGGATGGAGTCCCTTGAATCTGGGGGAAAAGACCCTAGGCCCACCGTTTCATGCCCGAGTACCAGGAAAGGGAGATTTTATGGTTGCACTCGGAAAATCTGGAAAGCTGCATTTATTCAACCGAAAAGGAGAGCCTCAAACAGGATCACCTGTAATTCTTCCAGAAACCATTGCTAGCCCTTTGGTATTAAAAAAGAGCACACCCCCTGCACTTCAAACAGTAACCAGTAGTGGAGAGCTGCTAGAAGTTTCATTTTCTGGGGAAATCCTGCGGAAAACACAGGTTCAAAAATCCAACCGAGACGATAAATTTAGGGAGCTCCCTGACCAAAAAGGCAACTCGTTCTTGCTTGTCATGGAGCAATTCAATAAAATTCAGCTTTTCGATAATCAGCAGGTTCTTTTAATGAGCCTGCCTCTCAAAGCCGAACAAACCTGGCTTGGCTATTTTGATTTCGGGTCGTCACGAAAAATTATTGCGGTGACTGATCGAGCGCAAGGCCTAGGGTACCTTTATGATGTAAAAGGAAATCTACTGATCAGTACTCCTTTTCAAAGTGAGGGAGAAATTCAAATCAGTCATCAACCCAATCAAGGGCAATACCTGATTCGAACACGCTTTGGGAAAAACCTATCAGAGTACCTGATTCCAGACTAATTGGATCTAGAAATTGCCACCTAGCTGTCAATTTTGATCGGAATCGAATTAGTCCCCTACAGAAAAATAGGTGCGTACTGTCCGGATATCTCCATCTACACGTACCTTTTCCCAAAACACAAACACCCCTTGTAGGTCTGGGACGCGAGTATTGGTAACATCTCCGGTTGGACCCCAATAGAGCACCGTCCGCCAATCAGGAATTCGAGAAGCAGATGCCGGTATTTGAAATTGCCCTTTATCCAAGATTACAACAGGACGAAGTCCTGAATAGTCAAAAAACCGGGCAGCAGGAGCCAGCGGAAACAACCCGAAATTATTGCCATAGCTGGAAAAGCTAAGGACGCCAGGGTAAGTGCGGTCATTCAGGTAAAATTCTCGATTGAGTACCTCCAAGCGCTGAAGAAATTTAGGATTGAACGAAGCCAAAAGATCGGAATCGAATACAGGCATTGCATCCACCACTATCAATGGGTTGGCATCAAATGTCCCTTTCTCTGCTTCATTTACTAGTCGAAAGGTTTTCTTCTTATCCTTGAGGCGTACCGAAACACTGGGAACATATTCCCTCAGTACCGTTTCTACATCTTCAAACCGGGTATACTCATCGAGCTCATAGCTGTAGTCAGCTACAAAACCCGTCACCACTTCCAATGAATCCTGTTCTGCCTCTTCCAAGTATGCTTGTTGCACCACGGCTGCCTTTAGTAAGGATTGAAGATAAGGGAGATCTTCCTTTGCCAAAGTCAATTCAGGAAATTTGAAATTGGGATGAAAAGCAGTTTTGATCAGCGGAGAAACTAACTCCAGTCCTGCCATTTCAGATCCATTCTCAAGTTGCAAGATCAATCGATCCCAATGGCGCAAGCCCCCCGCATCAAACGTAAGCAATCCATCCTCATCAACATGATCAGTAAAAAGGGCACTCTTTGCTCCATGAAGCGAGAGAAAATACGTCAAAGTCGTGTCACGTGAAGCCACCTTTGCCTGGATCAAATGTCCAAAAAGCTCCGGGAGCAGCGCTCGCTTTTCAAAAGAAGCATACACTTCCTTCGATTGCCATTGCTTCTGTTCCTCTGGCAAAAATGGGTTGGCAATGGAAATTGCAGCTGCCAGTCGGGGGAAATTGGGCGGGGAAGAAGCTTCTAAGTCAACACGACTTCCTTTGGTGTAGGATTTAGACAAAGGATGGTCTATCCTACTGGAGAAAGTGGCTTCTTTGGGAGGGATCTTCGGATTGATCACGGTCACAAACTGTTGTGCAAGTCCTTGACTTAAATCCAAATAGGGACTTATGCGTGTATATACACGGAACAGGTAGTGATCAGAAGGAATCTGGTCTGAAATGGAAATAAAATTTACAGCTTTCCCTCCCTGCAAAGGCACCTTGACATGCGCAATGGAGTTGGAATTTCGATCCAATAATTCTGCATACAACACCTGTGAGGAGCTCGGCTGGCTTCCCAGACTCACCTGAGCATCAAACCAAATTTTCTCTCCCGAAAAATAAAGCGTCTTAGGCGTATGAAAATCAACTTTCTCGATTAATCCGGCACTAGATTGACCTAGGCCCGGAGAAACAAATCCTAGGACAAACAGAAGCAGTAATGCGATTTTCTGTGCTTTAGTTTTTCCATAATTTGAAGTCAAATCCATCAGTATTCTTTCCATAGCATTAGTCTATCCAGAAGGAGGGCTTGATTTTGGAAGCATAAAGAGTGCAATCGGTGCACCTTTTTGAAGAAGGATAATATCCCACAATGGCGGTACCTACCATCAATGGTCTTGCCGGCACCACGGCTCCATTCCCAAAGATCGTTTGGTAATCCGTTCTAAAAATTGGATCTAAGCCGATGGAGCAGTCGTTGAAACTAGGGTCTAGGTAATCCCAAGGGAGCACCTCTAGGAAATTGATGTATACGCGTTTCTGACGAACCACACCCAAACTCACCTGACCAATCACAGGGCTTTTGGCCGCATCCAAACTTTTGATATTTCCGCCAATTAACGAAGGAAGAGGACTAAAAATAGAGCCAATGTCCTCCGTATTTTTCTTCAAAATTTCCCAAAATGCCACGTCCTTGGAGGCTAGTCCCTTTTGTGATATCAGAATGCTGTAACGCTCCATGATTCGCTCGTCACCTTCGGGAATTTCGGTAATCGTTTTTTGAAAGACTACTTGATCACGAAACCGAGAGCTGGTCTCCAATAGAATTCCTGGACTTGATTCCGTCTTGAAGCACAAGGAATTTTGCTCTTCTTCCTTGCGATCCCGGACATCCTTCAATTCGGGTATATAAATGTAGGGTGTTCGGATTCTAGGTCGATAAATCCAGGTTTCTTCGAAGGTCCATAAAAAATCATCTGCATTCGCATTCCCTTGGGTAGTGGCATATACTTCTACTCCCTCTTCATCTCGCTTAAATCCCGCATTAATAATTTCAGGAGTGACGATCGGTTGCATCAATTCAGAAACATAGCGCTCACCAGAATTAAGCTCAATTTCGAGTACATAGTTTTGCTTTTCATCGATGTTCCTTTCGAAGACATAAGTTCCTAATTCTGTTTCGATCAAAGAAAAAGCCTGTCCTGTAGTACTTTTAAGTAGTACTTTGGCTCGTGTTTCTGGATAAAAAGCAGACTCAGCGCCTAGTGGAGCCGTTCGGCTGAGCTTTAACTCGCTCCTTAAACCTTCTGTATCAAGGTACCCTTCTACAACTAGAATCCTTAATTCCTCGGCCGGAACTTCGGGCTCATAGGGTGTCCGACAACTAAGAAGTGTTGCGAAGAGTAAAAATAGAAGCGCGCTAATCCTTCCCATCAAAATCTAAAGTTATAGGTGATAAAAGGAATGGGCTCCGCAAAAATCGCCAGCTGATACCCTTTCAACTTGCCTCCTTCCGGTACAAAATAGACCGAATATGCATTGTCTCTTCCTAGGATGTTGTACACACCAAAAGACCAAGAGGCATGGGCCAATTTGGACACTTTATGATTTCCTTCCAGATTGATTGAAAGATCCATTCGAAAGTAATCTGGGACCCTGAACGAATTTCGATCGGAGAAATACACGCGTTCCGATCCACCGTAGTTAAACTTTGCTATGGGTAACGTAACAGGTCTTCCCGTACTGTATTTACCCGCAAGGGTGACATTGATGCGTTTACTCAGTTCGTAATTGCCCACAAAATTGGCATTGTGTGGCTGGTCAAAATTGCTTGGATACCATTCCGAGCGATTGATTTGCTCCTTTTGTTCGATAGGGTCCGTTTGCATCAACGAACGGCTGTAGGTATAGGCAAGCGATCCATTCAATTTTCCTTGCGTCTTCTTTAGGTAAAGTTCCATTCCATAGGCTTTTCCCTGCGTAACCAGCACATCTTGCTCAATGCGGTCATTCAACACAATACTGGCCCCAGAACGGTAATCCAACAACTGCTGCATGGAACGGTAATATAACTCTGCAGAAAACTCAACAGCTCCCTGAATCATGTTTTTAAAGTAGCCTAGGGCATATTGAATTCCCCGTTGAGGTTTCAAAAATGAATCACTCAATTTCCAAGTATCTGTAGGAGTAATCACCGACGAGTTACTCAAGAGGTGAATATTCTGCCGCATCGAATTGACACCAGCTTTCAAGGAGGAGCGGTTGGACAAGGCATAACGGGCAGAGAATCGAAATTCTGGACCATGATACGTTTGTACCAATTCCCCTGATTTAAATTGGGATTCTCCGATGATATTCTCTTTCAAATAGGGTTCTCCGGCTTGATATACAGGGAGTGTTTGAGGCCCCAAGTAGGTGTAAAAATTGTACCGAAGACCACCACTTAAAGCCCATTGCTCATTGATTTCAAATTCATCTCCGAAGTAGAGCGACCAATCCATAGCTGTTTCAGGTGCCACCTGATCTTGAATTACACCACTCTCCGTCCCGAAAGGCACGATCTCACCTGGGTTGAGCTGGTACCGGATGCCATGAACACCATAACTTAGTACGTGACGATCCCCTTTTTCCTGGCGGAATTGTGCTTTCAAAAACTGTTGACGGATATCAAAGCGATACTGATAGGAATTAAGCGGGTTGTCTTCACCTTCCACCTCAAAATTATACCCATCCTGGCCTACCGAAAAAGTAGCCTCAAGCGCATCGCTAAAGTAATGGGTCCAGGACAACGCCACATTCTGGTTGGAATAGCTGTAGACGGTGTCTGGATCAAACTGGAAAGAGTCTTTGCTGTAATACCCCGATAAGCGAATCTTATCTTTAGCACTCAATTCGTGTTCCACGGTGCCATTAAAGTCGGAAAAGGCAGCTCGACTTGCCCCCAAATCAATTTTCTCCGAAAGAAAATCAAGGAGCCAATCCGAATACGTAAGTCGTGAACCTAGGATAAAGGTTGTTTTTTCACCAATTGGCCCTTCCAAACTCAATCGACTCGTCATTGGACCAATACCTCCGGAACCTCCAATTTTATCAGCTCGCCCTTTTTTTGGGGTCACCTGCAGCACTGAAGACAATCGACCACCAAGGCTAACTGGGATTCCTGACTTGTACAATTCTACGCCTTGGACCATATCAGAATTAATAGCTGAGAAAAACCCAAACAAGTGTGAGGGATTAAACAGCGTATTTTGATCCATTAAAATCAAGTTTTGATCCGCAGCCCCTCCTCGTACATTAAATCCGACACTGGCTTCTCCTGCGGTATTTACACCCGGCATGGTCAGAAGCCCTTTGACAATGTCCACCTCTCCCATGACGGCAGGCAAACGTTTCATCTCCTGTACGGATAGCGACTGCACACCCATCTCAGGCCTTGCCACTTGACTCAATGCTCCAGAGCTAACCACCACCTCATTCAAGGCAAAAATACCCTCCCCTATACTAAGTTCGAGCAAAGCATCTCCTTGGATATCCAAGAGTCGCTGTTCGGTGTATCCTCCAATATTTTGGATAAAGAGCGTTTTATTTCCCTTGGGAAGTAGCAACTCAAACTCGCCGTTCTTTGTGGTAACAGCCTGCTGCATGGATTCTTTTTCAAATACAATAGCCCCTTCTATGGGCTGATTGTTTTCCAAGCTATTGACTTTACCCTTGATTGTTGCGGAAGTACCCGGTCCTGGCACGCCGATGGTGTAGCGGCGGTTTCGAACAAACTCATCCTGCATTGCCGCGCTAGAAAGCGCCGCCCCCGAAGGTGCTAGAAAGTAGTTGGGAAGAAAATCCACCGTTTGCTTGGCTCCCTTAAAGACAAACACATCCAGGTCTTTGGAAATGGAAAAACTAAAGTCTGATTTCAAAAACAGGACGCCCAATACATCTTCCAGCTTATCCCCGTTGGCTTGTAAATTGACCGTGACCGAAGCCACCTCCTCTTTCTTAAAGATAAATCTATACCGAGTATCCTTTTCCACCAGCTCAGCAAAACGCTCAAATGTAATTCCTGCGAACAGGCCCGTAATTCGCGATTCCTGCTGCTGCTGCTGCGCAAATAAATTACTACCACCCCAAAGGGTCAGAAAAAAAAACAGACACAATTTGGCAACAAGCGTTCGCATTAGTTCGATTTAGGGTAAGTCACCAAAAATTGTAAATACGCTTCAGGCGTTCTTTTAAAGTGAAGCCCTTTTGCTTTTAATGCCCGCTTTAGCTCTTTGGAATCAAGTTCCAATGAAGCAAAAGCTTGACCTGCACTCTTTATCGAACTAAATTCTCCATCACTCCAAATAAAATAAACCACCTTGTCCACATACTCGGCATCGTAACGCGACAATTCACGAACGTCCTTGGTGGTTTTGTAACGTTTAGCTAAGGCAAAGGCTTCTCCTTGACCAAGAACTTGATAGATTCCATTGCCGCGATGAAGAAACGAATCATTCCCAGGAAAAAACCGAAACAATTGTCCTCCACTCAAGGTAAAGCCATCAATTTTTTCAGGCTTGATTAGGATCTTTTGATTGAAAATGGGATGGAAAGTCACCAACTGGTCTTGAAAGCTATCGTAAACCAAAGGTACCTGTGGATACGTGATTCCATTAATCCGTAAAGAACCTTTTTCAAACTGTCGAGACGCAAAATAAGGGTCTCCTTTTATCAGCGATGAAGGCTCAGCATATTGTCCTCCTGTAATCAATTCTTGGAAGTAGGGAAGCTCTTGTTGGTAGGATGAAAGAAACGGCAAATCCTCCCCAGCAACCTGCGCAATTGCTTCACGATCAAAAAACACAAAAGCAAGAATAAAGGCGAAAAGTATACTACGCATTCGGAAAAATACGATTGAAAATTTGCATAAATTTTATTAACTCAAAATATATTTAAACGGCTAGCCCTGCATATAAACGGAAAAGAAAGAATCTCCAAAAAAACATGGAGTGAGGGTTGCTAGAGAACAAACCCAACACGAACCAAATAGGGTTCACTGTAATACGCCTCCCGATTGGAATGACGGAGATTGTACAGAAAAGTAAAATTAGCCCCGCCTCGAGAACCAAAAGGAGCAAAATATCCTGCTCCTACAAAAAACGCTTCTGTCCAAGTACGCTGAAATTCATCTTGCACATAGTTATAGGCATTCCAATTGATCGATTCTACTTCAGAATAGGCAAAGATGTTGGGGAGCAGGTTGTATCGTACAAAGGCACGCCCTCCATAAGAAGATCCAGCATTGCCTTGAAAGCGATTGTCCTCGTAATACTGGTAGGTAGCTCCAAGGCCAGTTGAAAACTTGGGACTCAGCATAACTCCTGCCAAAGGTGACAGGTCAACTAACGTGACTGTCCCAAACTGAAGACCCAAACTTCCACCAAAGTAACTTCTGTCTTTGAAAGTGAATTTTGCTTCGGGATCAATCACTCGTTGAGCGTGGGCTGCAAACTGCAACCCAAAAAATACAAGAAAAAAGGCTCCTAGAAACTTATTTCTCAACCACCACATACAAGTCCTCTGTTGGCTTCTTCATGAGGTATTTTTCTCGAGCAAATTTTTCCAACAAATCCGGATTACCAAAAAGGGCATTGCGTTCCTGCTGGATTTGGAGTTTTTTCTGCTTGTAAAACTCTTTCTGATCCTCCAACTCCCACAGCTGCTTGGTGAGTCTCCACTGAGTAGGGAGGTTGTTGGAGTCGATAAAGATCATCCAAACCAAAAAAGAAAGGGTCGCCAAAACGTAAAAATTACTGCTGTATTTGATGACTTTTTTCATGGAGCTCACTTTGGATGACTAAGTTACAAAAAATAGGTAAAAAAAAGACAGCCCAGGAAATTCGGGGCTGTCGATTTGAATTTATGGCATAAGATTTTATTTCAACCTGCCTTTAAACACTGCAGAATCTCCCAATTGCTCTTCAATACGAAGCAATTGATTGTACTTAGCCATACGGTCAGAACGTGATGCAGAACCAGTTTTAATCTGTCCGCAATTCACCGCTACAGCCAAATCCGCAATGGTTGAATCTTCTGTTTCTCCAGAACGGTGAGACATTACCGCCGTAAATCCAGCCTTATGGGCCATGCTGATTGCATTTAAGGTTTCTGTCAAGGTACCAATCTGGTTTACTTTCACTAGGATGGAGTTCGCAGATTTCTCTTCGATTCCACGCTTCAAGAAGCTGACATTGGTTACAAACAAATCATCCCCTACCAATTGGATCTTGGAACCAATTTTGGCAGTTAGCATCGCCCAACCTGCCCAATCTTCTTCTGCACAACCATCTTCGATGGAGTCGATTGGATATTTTTCGGTCAGCTCCGCCAAATAGGCAACCTGCTCTTCTCTGGAACGTACCTTTCCGTTTGGACCTTCAAACTTGGAGTAGTCGTATTTTCCATCTTTATAAAATTCGGAAGACGCGCAGTCCAAGGCAATGGTCACGTCGTCTCCAGGACGGTAGCCTGCCTTGCTGATTGCATCCAGGATGCAAGCAAGCGCTTCTTCAGTTCCACCAGAGAAATTAGGTGCAAAACCACCTTCATCTCCTACTGCAGTACTCAAATGCTTGTCGTGAAGAATTTTTTTCAAGTTGTGGAAGATCTCCGCTCCCCAACGGATCGCCTCGGAGAAGCTGCTAGCTCCAATTGGGCGCACCATAAATTCCTGGAAAGCGATGGGAGCATCGGAGTGCGAGCCACCATTGATGATATTCAACATCGGTACAGGAAGCGTATTCGCATTCACGCCACCGATGTAGCGGTAAAGAGGCTGTCCCGATTCCATAGCAGCAGCCTTGGCTACTGCAAGAGAAACGCCCAAGATGGCATTAGCTCCCAACTTACTTTTGTTGGCAGTACCGTCCAAATCAATCATGATCTGGTCAATGAAATTTTGTTCAAAAACGTCCATTCCCACCAATTCTGGTGCAATGATATCATTCACATTGGAAACCGCCTTCAATACGCCCTTTCCTAGGTATTTGCTCTTATCTCCATCACGGAGTTCTACTGCTTCATTTATTCCAGTGGAGGCACCACTAGGTACCGCAGCTCTTCCAAAAGCCCCGTTTTCAGTCACTACATCTACTTCTACGGTAGGATTTCCGCGTGAATCAAGGATTTGTCTTGCATGAATGGATTGAATCAACGTCATGTGTTTACAGGTTTGTTAGAATTAGTTATTAGTAATCAAGGATATAAAGTCATCAAATAAGTATCGTGAATCATGCGGCCCCGGCGAAGATTCCGGGTGGTATTGTACCGAAAAAGCAGGCATATTCTTCAACTTAATCCCTGCTACGGTATTGTCGTTCAAGTGGACGTGGGTAATTTCTACTTCCGTATTTTTTTCAGCATCTTCGCGCACCACATTGAATCCGTGGTTCTGGGAGGTGATCTCGCTCTTTCCGGTCATCAGGTTTTTGATGGGATGATTGAGTCCTCGGTGACCATGGTGCATTTTGTACGTAGAAATCCCTACCGCTTCAGCAAGGAGCTGGTGTCCCAAGCAAATCCCGAAAACAGGCTTGTTGGTTCCCAAAATATCTTTCACTGTGGCTACTGCATAATCCATCACCGCTGGATCCCCAGGACCATTGGAAAGGAAATAACCTTGAGGCTTCCAGGTTTCCATTTCAGCTAGGGAAGTTTTGGCTGGATATACTTTGCAATACACCCCACGAGAGGCAAGGTTTCTTAAAATATTAGTTTTGATTCCGAAATCAAGACAGGCTACTTTGATAGGCGCTGCTGGGTCTCCAAAAAAGAAAGGTTCTTGGGTACAGACCTTAGAGGATAGTTCCAGCCCATTCATATCAGGCACCTGAGCAAGCTTTTGTTTCAACCCCTCCAAATCTCCTTCAAACTCTGAGCTGATAATGGCATTCATGGCTCCCGCATCTCGGAGATGCCGGACCAATTTGCGCGTATCGATATCCGCAATACCTGTAATCCCTGCAGTTACCAAATAATCCTGCAAGGAACCTGAGGCATCCAGACGAGAAAATACTTCTGAAAAACTATTTACTACAATACCCGCCACGCAAGGTGCAGCAGACTCCACCTCATCCGGATGCACGCCATAGTTCCCAATGTGAGAAGTGGTGGTCACTACGATTTGTCCAGTGTAAGAAGGGTCGGTATAAATCTCCTGATAACCAGTCATTCCAGTATTAAAGCAGATTTCACCACCATTAGTACCGGGTGCACCGATGAGAGTTCCCGAGAAGACCGTGCCATCGGCGAGAAGAAGGGTAGCTTTTTGTTTAGTCATTTCTAAGAAAGTTGTCCAAAGTTAATAAATCTTAGGGAGGGAGATATGTCGGTAGGGAATAAAAAAAAAGGATTGAACGACGTCCAATCCTTTTAGTTTTGAAATTGCTTTCAACTTATTTTTCTTCAGTTTCGCCTTCTTCAGAAGCTTCAGGCGCAGCAGTCTCTTCAGAAGATGCTTCTACCACTGGAGCTGTAGTTTCTTCAACTACTTCCGCTTCAGCTACAGGAGCTTTTTCCACTTCTTCTACTACAGGAGCAGGAGCCGCTTCCACTTTAGCAGCCTTTGGAGCCGCTGGAGCTGGAGTGCTAGTTGTCTCACCAGTGGATCTTCTAGATCTTCTAGTTGTCTTCTTAGCTGGCGCTGCATCTTTCAACATCAATTCGTTGAAATCTACTAGTTCGATGATGCACATTTCGGCGTTATCACCCAGACGGAACCCAGTTTTAATAATTCGGGTATATCCTCCTGGACGAGT
>JACCEA011542533.1_pt1 | contig 13664 bp, 10 predicted proteins | sample 7449851 | NCBI WGS metagenome assembly JACCEA01 (sample SAMN15323453, study PRJNA562643) | freshwater metagenome | isolation source: river surface water | place: USA:Blue River Watershed | collected 2017-08-18 | reverse complement strand
TAAGATCAGGGTGCGAATCGGTGACGCTTAACTGATGCGTGGTTGCTTCATACATTGCAGTAGGTAAACCGTTAATCGTAAACACCACTTGACTTGCTGGGATTGGGCATGTTCCCCACATCGGCATGTTTTCAGCAACTAAAGCGCTGTTTAGTGCAAAGTTCGAAGGCGCTGTTGCAATCATACTTACACACCACCACGATAGATCAGAATTGAAACGTGTGGCACCATTAAACATGTTTGCCATGTTTGTTACGTTGGATACATTCCACTTACTCAGATCTTGGTTGAAGTTAGTCGCTGATTGGAACATTGCTGAGAGATCGGTTGCATTGCGAATATTCCATAGATCAAGGCGTTGGTTAAATGTAGTAGCGCCCGCTAAGAAACGCGAGAAATTACGAACATTTGAAACGTCCCAGTTAGTGATCGGTTTATTGAACGCTGCCGCACCATCGAACATTCCTGACACTGTCGTTACATCCGACAGCTTCCAACCAGAAATATCTTGGTTAAAGGTTGCTGCGCCTTTAAACATATTACTCATGTCTATAACATTATCCGTGTTCCAAGTACCTATTGCCTGATTAAATACAGTTGCTCCTTGGAACATCGAGCGAGTATTGTTAATGGATGGATGGAGATCTAATGGTACACGAGTTAAGACATTACTATTGAAGACCACAGTTGCAGTACCAAACTCAGCAAAGTTAAAAGGAACATAACCTGAGTCGTGCCAAGAAGTAACTTCTTTAACAGCACCTTTAAACACAGCACCCTGCAACATCCCGCTCATGTTGTCCATGTAAATCTCGTAACTACCTGCAGTAGGTATAGTTACGGTGTATTCGCCATTTGAAACAACACTATAAGTGATTACCCCACTTGTACGATTTCGAATTTTAATATTCGAACCAGAGGTAACTGTTGAACTATCTGTTGTGGTGAAACGCATCGATGGTAAGTTAAACATATCTATTGTTTCAGACACATATCGCCAAGCGGCATAGTATTGACCCCAATAGTCTGGACCCTCACCAATCTTCTTACGTTTCCCCAGTTTAGTATTGTCCGCAGTCATCATGAGTAAGCCGTCTGGTAGTCGTTCCCAGACACCATAGCCATAACGATCAAAGGGGTGTGTTGCATCGGTAAAAATTACAACTTCATTCGGTTGGAATAAGCCTGCTTTACGGTTCTTATCCACTTCGGCATTTAAGCGTGAGATGTTATCCGTTAAGGTTTTGTTCAAAGAAACAAACTGACGATCAATGTACTGATAGAACATACCGAACAAGTTCTTATCACCAGTAGTGACAGCATCCTTGATTTTTTCTAATACATAAATTGCCGATTCGAAACCATATGCTTCTTTATCGTAATGCGTGTGTTGTTCAGATGGTAGTTGGTAAGGACGACCAACAATCTGACCCCAACTTGTAGAATCCAAAGCATCGATCTTACTTTGATCTACAATGGTCTGAATATCAGAACCAATCGTCTGATAGCGACCGCCCACAATACGACGTTTAATCGTTACTTGTGTCACACGGCTATCTGTAATAACAATAACCGCACAAACTTCTTTTGATGATTCAAGTACCGCATCACTTACAGTTTCAAGTGCACGGTATTGGGTTAATGGCTCTAACTCACGACCATCGTAACTATTACGCACGATTAAATCTTTAGTATAGAAAGCCCCGCCATCCAGAACCAACATCCATACACCTTCTCCAGGGCGAAGATAACTTGTTTCAACATAGTTAGTCGCAAGAGAAGCTGTTAAATCTAAAACGTAACTCATTTAAAGCTCCTGTTAACTTTCTGGTGGGAAGGTAATTGTTGGTGAAACAAATGCTGTTGATTCACGCGGGGAAATAACCTTCACCGTCAAACGATCTGAAACGGTACGATCTGTTCGGTTAACAACAAATATGTTTGATTCTGCAACACCTACAATTGTGCTGTACAGCGATGTAGGGATTGTTGGTGTGATTTCAGACACTACAGTATTTTCAGCAGTCGCTAAAGTAAATACCAAACTTTGATTTGAAGTATGTGACACCTTCAATTTAAACGCTTGTGTATCTTTACCAGTCGTGATTACATCACCTGTTTCCGCATCTACCCATCGAGCATTAATTGCCAATAGAGAAGATGGAATTGCTAATGTAGATAACACAGTGCTGTTATAGCTCAAGTTGAAATTAAGTGTTGCTGTATCAACCTTGCCTGATTGAACTGAGCGAATCGGAATATACATATCCGTACCAGTTGCAGGTACAACGATATCAACATAACCGCCATTCGTACCAGTTGCTTTCACATTGTTAATGTAGAGCTGATGTGAACCTGCCCCACTAAACAATCCGGTGAGTCGAACTGTTTTACCAGAAAGACCGTGTTGTTTCAAGCAAATGTAGAATGTATCACCTACTGTATGAGATTTCTGAATGACATCATTCATCCCGTCTGTAGCAGTGATCTTAGCTGTGTATGTAGAGTTCGCTGTTAAGGTATAAGGGACAGTTGTTTTCACACCGCCCAATAAAGCAAATTCAACTGTGAGTTTATTTGAATCAGTACGAGGACTATTGGCTTTCAATGTGAACGTGATTGACGCATTACCATTAAGACCAATTGTTACAGTGCCGTATTTAGGGATATTGATGTTCTCTTGACCAACACCTTCAATTGCGTAAGGTACACGAAGTCCGGGAGTAAACTTAAATGTTGTTAAAGTGATCGTTGTGGTATCACCCTCAATCATAGAAGCTTTACTAGACGATACGGATGCCGAATAACCATTACCATGTGCAGTCTTAACATAACCTTTCACATAGAGTAGATCAAACTGTTCATCAATTTCTTCGTCATAATCTTCGACATAACCCGGATAGACCGGATATTCGTTATCTTGATAAATCCATTCGTCGTCGTCACGTAAAATTGGAACATCTGTTTCGTTCAGAATGATGTTATCTGGTTGTGGATAAACGATCTCTTCTGATAAAGCAACCTGTGTACCAAGTAAAGATGCAGAAGCAGCAAAACCTAATACCTTTTCGTCAACTTCAACCCATGCACCATCACGGTTTTCAGCAGGGTTTACAGCAACAGTTTTAATCTTCAATGTATTCAGTGGATCACGATAGAACAAATAGCTTGCTGCTAATTTATCCGACAATGATTTAGTCAACTGATCCATCTGTGTATCGAACTGTCCCATCTTCGCATAATAGTAATCGTAAACATCACGATACTTCTTACGGTCTTGATAATGGATACCGTTTAGAATCTTATCTAAAGGTGTTAGAAGCTCACCCCAGCCAATAAATTCCCAATACGGGTGTCGATGGGCTGCAGCATTATACTTCTCAGGCTTACCAACAATGTCTGACCAACGAATCGGACTAACAAGTTCATCACCTAGGTTATCCATGAGGTCTTTAAGAACCCAGAATAGATCCTGATATTTACCACCAACTGCTTGGTAGTCTACTTTCGCCCCAGTATACGTAGGGTTCAAGATTTTAATTGCAACCCCTACCTCTTTAGCTGTAGCAACACTCGCCTCAGCGTGGAGTAATAGGCATTCATAATCGACACCACGTTGAAGTCGTTTATTCCCTATAACCAACACAACAGAATCCGTATAGTACGGACCGTGTGATGGAATAAAGATACGATCTTCAGCATTAGAGAACGAGTACTCTTCCCCAATTACGAGGTTGAGTACCGCTTTTCCCGTTGGGTCGAATGGTCGCGATTTTTTACGAAATAACATAAACCTGCTCCAAACCCTTTTCGTTAGTTAATGAGAGTTAAAACCGCAACACCAGCTGTGGTTAACTTTTCAACGATGTTTGTTACTTCATCGTTTACTGCAGTACGAGCACTTTGACCTGGGTTACCAACCTGAATCAAGAAACGCATGGTTTTGGTCGTATCATTTTTGACATTGATCTCCCACTTACCACCAGAACCACCCATACCTGCACGAGTAACGCCCTTAGCACCACGTCCATATGTCTGATGATAACCATCACCTGATGCATCAATCTTATAACCACCTACACCTGTAACAAATGCAGCTGTGTTTGATGTATCACCAATAGTACCAGGAGTACCTTGAGTTGTAACATCACCTGCAACAAGGTCAACCGCTAAGTTGATGTTTTTAATTGTACTGACGTTGATGTTCTCGCTACGGAAACGTGTACAAACACCACCGTTACCAGATTGCGAACGACCAATACCACCATAAGCGTTAGTACCAGCCAAACCACCACCTGCAACCAATAAAGGAATTGGTTCAACAGGGACAGTACGATCACCCAAGAACCACAAGATAGAGTCTTGTCCTGATGATGGACCACCAGCATAAATAACTTGTTCACTACTGGTGTTGTAATAACGACCAGAACCAGCACCCGCACCAATTAACTTAAAGTTCATTCGTGAACCAGCAGGCATGTTAATGTAATGTGAACCAGGCGGTAGGAAAATACTATCGGCGTAAATAACATCATCTACACGACCAGCGATTAAATCAATGTTCGCTTCTGTTGCAGCAGATTGTGACAAAGCCTGAGTAGCAATAGTTGTTGCCAACTGTGCTTGATCAATTGCATCTTCGATTTGCAACCCTAAGTTCTGTAGTTCTTGACGATACAGGTTAACGGTGTTGTTCAACGCAGACAAAGATTCATCAATATTCAGAATTTTGTTGTTGATGTTATTAATGGAGATAGTGATACGATTAACGGTATCAAAGAGGGTAACAACATCAGCTCGAATCTGAGCAAGGTTTTCCCCATTGATGGTACGACGAATTAAATAACTCGTTGTACTTGGTGTCATGAAGCGATCGTTGCGAACTGCAAGAGTATCTTCTTCAGATGCAGTTGCGAAGTTTGATACATTACCTAAGCCAACGGATTGAGGTGTATGTGCACCAGAGGTAGCGCTCAAATGTTGACGGATTAAAGATAATGCAGCAGAGTCAGAAGAGCCACCAGTTGTATCATCGTCCATACTGCCAACTAAAGCAGCGGCAATAGAGTTCAACGATGTAACCACATCAGCCAATGTTTTAATGTCTGTTACAACATGTTGGTGGGCATCTGGTGGGAATGCACTAGGAACACCTGTCAGCTGATCCCAAGTTACGAAGCGTACATCTGCATAAAGTTTTCGTGTGATGCCTTCTAAAATAGAAACATCATTGACTACGAATTCACCACCTAGCGTTTGATAGGTGAAATATGCGTTACCAGTATACAATGCATTAGTAAAGGCAATACCGCCCGCAAGCGGCTTACCTAACCAATTACTACCAGCAACGAAATCGTGTGTGATAAAGAAGTCTTTTCCTTCGATGAGACGAGTACCCTGCTTGTTTTTAGCAGTGTAGATCTTTAAACTCTCAACAAAGAACGGGCCTTTAAGCGGAATAACAAACGAAGCTTGATTGATATCTGACGGTGGTTGTACTGAACGAAGCTCATCCGTGATCAAGTTTGTAGCAGCGACTCCGGACGGGTCGTACGGATAATTAATAGTTGCCATAGCAAAAACCTACCGTAATTTTATGTTAAAGATAACGCTCATATCATACTGAATGTAAGGAGTACGCATGTACACGTTCGTTAGCGCTCTTTTGCGTAAGAAGGGTAAGAACCAGCGTTTCCAACAAGTGAACTTAACTAGCGTCAAGATGTCAACACTGTACACAACGTATCGTGATGGCTATATTGAGTTAAGTAACCCTTCGTTGAGAAACAATATATTTGTTAAACTCACTGATTTGAAAGCAGCCGGTAACCTCGTATACACGGATTCATTCTTTCCTGTATGGTTGTCGGTACAGGGTAATAAAGCGATCAGTGGTAGTGTGATTAAACCGAAGATATACAACAACCAGATTACTTTCTCTGATGCTGTACAAGCGGGTTGTGAAGTTAAGCGTGTACGACAATCCGACATTAACGGAACAACTGTCTATCCGCCAGATATGACACCAGATGTGTATCTGTACAAGACGCTATCCGATTACACCCTGATGCAACGCTATATTCTAACTGTTGTAAATGGGTTATGTCACATCAACATTCCAGTACAGCGTGGTATCTTAATTAAAGATGCTGGTAAGTCTTTGGATATTGAGCAAGATAACTTAATTGGCATCATGTCTTTTGAGAATATCGGTGAAATCAAACAAATGATCATTACTGACGATATGATTGATCCTTTAGAAGAAGGGGAAACTTATCGTAAAGCAGTGGTATTGAATTTGGGGGCAAACCTAACAGGTAAATCTCTCATGTTTAGTTTCTGTGGTCGTTTGTTTGTAGCTGACGACATCATTGAACGTATTAATCAACAAGGTGCGGTTCGTTTAAACATGCACAAGATTGATATCCTACAAATCGTGCATGAATCATTGGGTAAAATCGATTTAAGCACATTACAACTCGATGAGCGTCTGTATAAAACAGGTGCAACCAAGATTGCTGATGTATTAGATGATGAAACTGTGCTTGCAATGCTCAAGCTGACACAAACGTTCTTCGTTATAGTTGATGCACCAACGCTTTATTCAGAAACAATCCCATTAGTTGATACACGACTACCTGGCGTCTTTGAAAAATATCAAAACTATAAACTACCGTACATTAGTGACAACAAAATGATTCATCCGTATTGGAAGAAGATTCATGTTGGTGCTTACACGACAGTTTATCGTTTCCATTTGAAGGATACGTTCTACACAAGTCCTTTATATCGTAATGGTGGTTATCATGAGCCTGGTACTTGGTTACATGACAACTATGAGTTTACACCACGAACAGAATATCAAACAGGTCAACTGTTAAATATCTTTAGTGAACAACTACAGTACGAAGAAGTATAATCCGATCTGGTTTAGTCTGCCTTTGTGGCGGACTAAACTATTTTAGATATATACTATCCATTTGAGGGATATAAAAAAATATCACCTTGACATATGTTTTGAAATAGGAGTTAAAAATGTTTGATCGTTCACGCAGTTTACAAAGTAGTGATAGTCCATATCTTCGTGGTGCTACAGCGCCTGGTGAACATACGGCTGCACTTGCTGAAATGGCAACGTTTGAATCAATGAGTGAAGAGTTCGGACAAACGTTCTCACCATTCGTTGAAGATGACGACGATGCAGATGAAGATTAATCAATCAGATGGTGTTTGTGGGTAATCCCACTTCCACCATCGCCCTTTATTTTTTTGGATAAACAGCATGATAGATCAGCGTGAATGGTTAGGTCATATTGAACCTAATCCAATGGTTTTAAAATTAAAAGAACTCGCAGAAGAATACCATCGTGTAACTGAGATATATGATCGTAAAGTATGTACTGGTTGGGATGAGCGTGATCAGTGTGCAATGCCTCAGACAACAGTACAGCGTAGTTTGGTAACCGTTAACGCTACTCGTTGTTTTGCTGAATTATCAATCAAAGCAAAGGAGTTTGGTATCAGTGCCAGTGCTCTAAGAAAAGCAATTAGTGAGTTCAGATGATGCTATACTTAAATGAATTTGTTAATGAAACTAAATTCAAAGAAGGAATGCATTTCTGTTTTAACTTAATGCGATCGAATCCTTATTTCGAATCAATGATTCAATATAACAAAGATACCTTGTATCAATTGTTCTTTTATAAACTCTTTCCAAAGTTATCGGGTTTAACGAATGCACTCCCTGAACCTTTGATTGTAAATGAATACCCAACGTTCTTAACTGATTCTAATTGGTTACTTGGTCAGTTTCAATACTACAAACTCACGGTTAATATTGCAGACGACTACGAAGAATATGAAGGAGAAATTGTATTCGGTGTATTTAAAACGGACTTCGGATATAGCTTTACTTTAATGAATCAATTAAACGATTCGGACTTAGAGGTAGAATACTTTCACTTCGACCATGCATACCTATTGCGTAAGTTCCATTCGTGTGTGGTTAAGATCAATGTTAAAGGTGAGTTGTTCTTTAAAACGGGAATGAATCACATGGTTGCTATTGATGAGGCTGGATGGTGTCATCATGGTAATTTAAATAAAATTAACAATCCTTATACTGTAGTAAGTAGTTCCATTATTTTAACACAAGTTCTAACACAGGTAGAAACTCATGACAGTAACAGTACTTGACATCCTTGGTCGTTTACCACGTAATGCTACAGAACATCGTGTAGACCAGCTAAATGCAGAAAACCCAATCGTTACCATTATTACCGAAGTCCCACGTGAACTCGCTATTCATACCGACTTCGACTTGAATGGTAAGATCATCATCTCTGCGCCGTATAACGATGTGATTCGTAAATACGGTAGTACCGCAATTGATGAGTTATGTGACTTTACTAAACATAACGCAAAGATCTGTTGGTCGGCAGAACCAGTAACAGCTGGCGATGAGGGTGCATTGTTCCGCTTCAGTCTAACACTTCGCTTGATCTCATTTGACCAAGCTACGAATACAGTTAACTATACCGCACTTCGTAATAAATACGGAAGCAGTACAATTGTTCTTACTGAACAAATTGAAAAATAAATGACAGCATAAAGTGACTACTCTGGGTTCCCCCAGAGTAGTCGTTTTGTGTGCTATTACATTTTGATTGCACGAGCCGCAGCTTCGTCCAATTTTTCTTTGTAGCCACTTGGTAGATCAGCGATGTTACCATCAACTGCATCTGTGAACGCAGGTTGAGATAATGGATTAGCACCAGTCGCAACCATTGCATCTAACAATGATTGAGCAACCATGTCAACACCAGCACCAATCTGCGCGATACCAGTCATGTTGATACCGAATTCAACAAGATCACCACCGTTGTGAATGTCACGACGACCTTCAACGGGAACAAGAGAACCTTTCGGTTTCAAGTCTGCAACCAACCAAGCTTTATCGATTTTACGGAAAGTTGGATCTGGTTCAAATGCAATGATCGTTGCAGATGTAAAGTCAGGCAACAAGTCAATGTTTTGGTTACGTGCATTTACACGTGTGATTACGTTTGGATACTTGGTGTTTGGATCCATAAGTAATTCTGTAACCCAACGCTCAAAGAACGTAGCGAATGGACGACCGTATTTCTCAACGAAGTTAAATACAGGTTCCACACGAGCACGTGTAACGTTTGATACAGATTCTTGACGCTCACCAGCACCACCAAATGAAACATCACGCACTTCGATTTCAAGCTGTGCGTTGAAACCTTCAACCGATTCAGGGTGTAACTCAAGAACGGCTTTAAGTGTAGCGAACCATTTCTCTGGCTCAGGTAAGTAGTTGAATCCGCGAGGACCTGCTAACACACGAATGATCAAATTACGACGAACGTAAGGAGTATTCGAAATGTAGGTTGGCCAGTCAGGCATGTGACCGCCTTGTGCACCATGTTGAAGATCAATCATTGGTGCGTTGCGACCACGTCCATATGCCTTTTGACCCATTAGGGTATCGGGCTTACGAGTATAAGCTGCCACGATAAATTCTCCTGGAATATGATTTTAAGGAGACTGGCGTCGAAACACCAGTCTTGTAAAATTAAACGTTACCTTCTTCGTAATCTTCCAGGCGATGCGCGATCACAGTGTAGCGTCCGACAGTTTTCATGTTCGGTGCATAGATGTGAACGTTACAGCCCCAAGAGAAACCATTCGCTTCATCAGCTTCAGAGAAGTAAGTGTCAACAACAATAATGAAACGATCGTCGAAACGTTTAGCTAAACGCTCTTCGATAAGTTCGTTAGAGTCTTGTTTGAAGCGTGCGTTAGATAACTTACCGTTACCAACAAGATCACGCCAAGCACCTTGACAAACACGTTCAATGTAGCAGATCGCAAGCATTGTGATTGAAGAGTTCAATACGCTTGTATCGTTGTTGTACACAGTACGTACTGCAGGGAAGAACTGACGCTTGATGTCGTAGTCTTCAGCGTACACTAGACCATTAGCCCATGCTTGCTGACCAACGTTTTCATTTTTCCATGAAAGATTGATGTTCTTCATGTTTTTGATTACGTTGTTACCACGAAGGTCGTATGCTTGACTTGCATCCCAGAAACCATCCGCACCACCCATGAACGCAGATACTTTATCAGCTAACTCGTAAGTCAACGGAAGTTTGCGTAGGTAGTTACTGTTTACAAGGTTACCACATTGACCGACGATTACCGCACGGCAAACAGGAGTACCATGTACTTCAGATTCAGGATAAGCAGAAGCGATAGTACGTAATGTACCAGCGATTGCAGTTTCTTCAGCTTCACTGTTAGGACTTAACCATGTCCAAACTTTTTCAATCTTACCAGCTACGTTTGTAGTAACGTAATCAGCAAGTGCCTGAGTTGCAAGGAACACAGCGATGTCTTTACGTTGACCCATTGGGTAAAGTAAAGTTTTCTTGGTTTCTAAAGAGTAACCAGAATCCCAAACAGCAGAGATAGGATACTTCGCACTATTCAACCATTTGATTTCGCCGTCACCAAAGGTAGACATTTCTTGACGAACCATGCGGTCAAACAATTCGTAGTTAGCCAATTCGTCAGCTTCGCCAGTAGCAGTCATGTAAAGACCGTCGCTACCACCAGTAGCATAAAGAATGCTGTCTGCCACTAAAGTGACACCGCCGAACAATGCAGAAGCACTGTTGTCGAATGCGTAGTAAGGAACACCGTCAACATCGTAACCCATTAAGAAGTTAAGAAGGTATTGAGCGTCTACAGTTAAAGGATAACGACCATGACCAAGTTTAGCCACTTCGTTAAAGTCTTGTTCACCTTTAACATCAGGATCACCAACGATCAAGGTCTTTTGAAGTTCTTCAAGTGCTTCACGGTAAACAAAGAGTTCGCCAAATGGGCCTTTGAATTCAGGCAAAGTTGTAGTTTCAGGTTTAGTCCAAGCTTGGATGAAGATCTGATCAATAGAGATCGGAGTCTTAGCACGATCACTGCGAGCGTTTTCTTTGAACGATACGTCAAGGAAAGAATCGCCTGCTGCAGATGCAACTAAATCAAAGCCGCCAGTTAAAGTGTTTTTAGAAACAACACCTAAACGTGGAAGATAAGAAAGAGATGAATAAACAGACGCAGAGTCAATTGGATTCAAACCAGAAGTTGTTGGGAATTGCATACGTAAACCGTAGCTATCGCCGCGAGCACCTGCGTAAGACATTTCCATATCGAAGATAGGGAATAGTGTTGAGGTCCAAGTTTCATCGCTGTTGCTGATTACACCAAGTTTGCTACCATCGTTACCTAGAGTCGTGTTAGCACGGAAGTCACGAATGACAACAGCATTACCAAAAGACTTATAGTTGATTGGGTTAACAAGGCTACCATCATCACCGTAGAAGTCTACGCCAGTGTGAACAATCACACGGTGACCAATAAAGGTGTCTTCAACGATACGTACACGTTCATTGTACGCATTGTATTCGTAACGGAAGCTACCATCTTCGTTACGTGCGTATTGTGCGAGTTCATGTTTAATGATCTCTACGCTTACACGAAGGATAGACTTTGTCGCGTTAGGCGGAACCATACGGTGATACATCGCAGGGTTTGCGTTACGGTTAAAGACATTGATATAATTCGATTGGTGAGTAAAGAATTTCGAAGTTTCATCGAATGATTCAGAACCATACATTCGAACTGCACCAGTACCACGGAACAAAGTAGGCTGCGAGGTTCCCCACGCCGCGAACAGTGGAGCATACGGGCAGTGCTGCGGTAATGTAATTTCCTCGAGCACTTCTTGACGAGTAGATTCGTCCTTCGTGCCGATCAAATCATACCGAGGCTTACTCGAATAATTTGTTGACATTGCAGTCTCCTATAAACAAACGCGCGTTCGTATAGATGTTGTTTTAACGGTTAAAAGCGTAATATTATTACACAACACATCATACTATTACTTTTTTAGTTACACATGTATAAAAAAATAAGTAAATGTCGATCGTATGGAAAACTAAAACATTAACTGGAGAGTTGTAATGACTGATACTTTAGACACCACTGAAACACTGGCGAGCACCACATTTATTGAAGAGAATGTAATCCAACAGATCTCTATAAATGCTTTTGATTTGTTGAATGCGCATGTCGCACGCGTGTTAGCAACCGATACAACCAAAGAACTTACTACAATTGAACGTGGTGATTTGCAAAATGCCAAATCGATTAAAGTGCCTGAATCATTAAAGACTTTGAATTTTAAAATCTTTGTTCTTAAAAATGAAATGGTGGCAGTGGGTTATTCTGACTTGGCTCGTGTTGAAGAATATGATGAACAAATGGGTCAGTGGTATGCGTTAGAAAATGCGATTGATGTAAGTCGTGGTTTTATGGCAGGTGTTATTAAAGAAGACCGTGCTGATAAACCTCTTAAAGATGTTGCTGAAAACATTGCGAAGGAACTGTGCCCTACATCCATCCTAACAATGAACGAACCGTGCTACCGTATCTTCCCGATGAACTTAGGTCATGTATTAGGCAGTATCATGGGCGTTGAAAACATTAATCACGTACTTAAAGATGTTGCCATTACTCTGGTCGTGATGGAATCAAATGGCTTCAGCTCGTTCGGTTATCATCAAGCTCCAAACCACGATGCCTACGATGAAAATACATACCGTACCATGGCAAGCATGGATGCAATCATGCGCATCAAGAACATCCGTTTAATGATTGAAAAAAATAAACAGATGAAAGAAAACGAAGCATAAGTTCTAACACTATCCCCTAGTGGGGTAGTGTCTTTATGCTGTTAGAGTGATTTTATGTAAAGCGCTTTAACCAAATACATTATTACCGTGGAGTAAGATATGTTTCAAATGTCTCGAGACACAACAATCAACAAAGGAAGCCATGAAGATCAAGTGGTCTCTAGTTTAAAAGAACACATCATCCGTGTAAACAATGGCGGTGAATCACAACTAATCACATTACAAAGCGGTGTAAGTGATGATTGGTTTGTTTATGGTTTGGGTGAAGGTAGTCTAGTGAATGTAAAACCTTTCATTAACCCTGTTAAATTCGATTATGGCGACGATACTTACCTTATCATAGACTTACGTACGTCTACTCGTTGGGATCGCGCTACGGGAAAACCAGTGATCTCTAATCGACCTTTATTCCGTCGTGATATGGTTCGTGTATTAATGGAAAGTATGTGGATCGGCGATGGTCCTCAAGAAATCCTAAACATGGGTCATTTCCAGATTCAAATCTTTGCAACTTGGATCTCTGAATTATTTGCTCGCCGTTTTGCATTAGATGCTGAACAACAAGTTCGTATTTCTGTATTGGCAGCATTCTACTACCTTTGCTTATTTACAGATGACGACCAAGCAGACTTGCGTCGTTTCGTTCCAATCATTTCTAAAGTAACCTCAACTGGTTCTACTTTTGTAATTGATACATTGCGCGATGTGGAATACATTCGTGATTTAGAAGCATTGCTTGATACCATTAAATCAACACTTCAAACAGATCGTTTAGAAGGCGTTGGTATTGATGTAATGATCACGATGCTTTCTGGTTCTTGGTTTGGTCCTAACAATGCGATCCTTGTAGGTATTGCATTAGAATATCCACCAATGTGGAAC
>JACCEA012352971.1_pt1 | contig 13671 bp, 9 predicted proteins | sample 7449851 | NCBI WGS metagenome assembly JACCEA01 (sample SAMN15323453, study PRJNA562643) | freshwater metagenome | isolation source: river surface water | place: USA:Blue River Watershed | collected 2017-08-18 | reverse complement strand
CGTGGGGCGCGTGCAGACCCCCACCCTGGCCATCGTGGTCGAACGCGAAGAACAGATCCGTCGCTTCATCAGCCGCGACTATTGGGAAGTTCATGCCCAGTTTCAGGCTCAGGCCGGCCTCTACCCTGCCAAGTGGTTTGACCCGGCCTGGAAGAAGTCAGACGACGGCGAACTCAAAGCCGACCGGGTCTGGAGCCTGAAAGACGCCGTCGCCATCGCCGACGCCGTGCGCGGCCGCACCGGCAGCGTCACCGAAGAAAGCAAGCCCACCACCCAGGCCAGCCCGGGCTTGTTTGACCTGACCAGCTTGCAGCGCGAAGCCAATGGCCGCTTTGGCTTCTCGGCCAAAACCACCCTGGCCCTGGCCCAAAGCCTCTACGAGCGCCACAAGGCCCTGACTTATCCGCGTACCGACTCGCGCCACCTGCCTGAAGACTATGTGCCGGTGGTCAAACAAACCTTCGAGATGCTGGCCGACAGCGGCATGAAACACCTGGCCCCGCACGCCCTGGTCGCCCTGAACCAGTCTTATGTGCGCAAAATCCCGCGCGTTTTTGACAACAGCAAAGTGTCGATTCACTTCGCCATCACCCCCACCTCGATCGCCCCCAGCTGCTTGTCCGAGGCCGAGCAATGGCTCTTCGGCCCGGTGGAGCGCCGCTTCATGGCCGTGTTCTACCCCAGCGCCGAATACCTGGTCACCACCCGCACCACCCGGGTCGCCCATGCCGGCCAGACCCACCACTTCAAGTCCGGGGGCAAGGTCTTGGTCAAACCCGGCTGGCTGGCCATCTATGGCAAAGAGATCGACGAAGACAGCGCCGATGGCAAGACCCTGATCCCGGTGCAGGCCCAGGAAACCGTGCGCAACGAGTCGGTCGAGGCCAAAGGGCTCAAAACCCGCCCCCCGGCGCGCTACAGCGAGGCCACCTTGCTCGGGGCGATGGAAGGCGCGGGCAAGCTGGTGGACGACGACGAGCTGCGCGAAGCCATGCAGGAAAAGGGCTTGGGCACCCCGGCCACCCGGGCCGCCATCATCGAAGGCTTGCTGAACGAAAAATACATGTTGCGCGAAGGTCGCGAGCTCATCCCCACCGCCAAGTCGTTCCAGCTCATGACCTTGTTGCGCGGGTTGCAGGTCGAAGAACTCTCGCGCCCCGAACTGACCGGTGAGTGGGAGTACAAACTGGCCCAGATGGAGCAAGGCAAGCTGTCGCGTGAGGCCTTCATGCAAGAGATTGCCGCCATGACCGAGCGCATGGTGCGCAAGGCCAAAGAGTACGACCGCGACAGCGTGCCGGGGGACTACGCCACCCTGACCACCCCCTGCCCCAAGTGTGGCGGCGTGGTGAAAGAAAACTACCGCCGCTATGCGTGTGCCGGATCCACGGGCGACAGCGAGGGCTGCGGCTTTTCCTTTGGTAAAACACCCGGAGGACGCACCTTTGAGTTGGCTGAAGTGGAGCAGTTTTTGCGCGACAAGCGCATCGGCCCCCTGGATGGATTTCGTTCCAAAGCCGGTTGGCCTTTCACCGCCGAGATGGCCTTGGTTTACAACGAAGAAGAGCAGAACTGGAAACTCGAATTTGACTTTGGCGACGACAAAAACGCCGACAGCGGTGAAATCGTCGACCTCAGCAACCAGGCCGTGCTGGGGGCCTGCCCCAAATGCGGCGCCTCGGTGCGCGAGCACGGCAGCAACTATCTGTGTGAGAAATCGGTGCCCACCGACGCCCAGCCCACACCAAGTTGCGACTTCAAAACCGGCAAGATCATCTTGCAGCAGCCCGTGGCCCCCGAGCAAATCACCAAGCTGCTCGAAACCGGCAAGACCGACTTGCTGGACAAATTCGTCAGCATGCGCACGCGCCGCCCGTTCAAGGCCTTTTTGGCTTATGACGCCGGGCAGGGCAAAGTGATCTTCGAATTCGAGCCCCGCCAAAGCAAATACCCGCCCCGCAAGACGGCGGCACGCCCTGCCCCCGCAGCTGCGGCGAAAAAAGCGGCGGCCAAAAAGTCCACGGCCAAAAAGCCGTCGGTCAAGAAAGAAAAAGCCCCGCGCGCGGGCAACCTGACCGCCAGCCCCGCTTTGCAAGCCGTGATCGGCTCAGGCTTGGTGTCCCGGCCCGAAGTCACCAAAAAGCTGTGGGATTACATCAAGGCGCAGGGGCTGCAAGACCCGAAAGACAAACGCACCATCCGCGCCGACGACAAGTTGCGCGCCGTCTTTGGCAAGGACTCGGTGACGATGTTTGAGATCGCCAAGGTCATCGGCCCGCACCTCAGCTGAGGTGCGGTGCCATCAGCGCGGGTGCTGCAGCAGCGCCCACACCCGCGCCGGGGTCAAGGGCATTTGCAGCAGCGGCGACAGATCGGGGCGGCCGTTGCGCGCCAGTGCGTCGGCCACGGCATTGACCACCGCCGGCGTCGCACCGATGGTGCCCAACTCACCCACGCCCTTGACGCCCAGCACGTTGTTTTTGCTCGGCACGCTCTGGTCCATGTGGGTGTTGAACCAGGCCGGCATGACGTCGGCGCGCGGTGCCGCGTAGTCCATCAGCGAGCCCGTGACCGGCTGGCCCGACCCGGCGTCGTAGACCATGTGCTCCATCAGCGCCTGACCGATGCCTTGCACCGCCCCGCCATCGAGCTGGCCCCGCACGATCATCGGGTTGACCACCCGGCCGACATCGTTCATCGAGGTGTAGCTCACCACCGCCACTTCGCCGGTTTGCGGATCCAGCTCGACCTCGCAGATGTGGCAACCATTGGGCCAGCTGGGTCCGCTGGCAGCGGTTTTGCTGTCGAGTTCGATCCGGCCCTGAGCCTGGCGTTGTGCCAACTGCCCCAGCCCGATCTTCAAATCGGTGCCCGCCACCCCGAACGTGCCCTGCGCATAAATCAGGTCAGCGGGTGCCGCTTCCAGCGCCTCGCCCGCCAACTGGCGCGCTTTGTCCAGCGCCTGTGCCGAGCCCACGCTGATCGCCGAGCCGCCCGTGAACAGCGAACGCGAACCCGCGCTGCCAAAGCCATTGCCCCGGTCGGTGTCGCCCAGCACCACCCGCACTTGTGACAAGGGCACGTCGAACACATCGACCACCAGCTGTGCCAACGACGTGGCAATGCCCTGACCCATCTGGTTGACCGCGCTGAAGACTTCGATCACGCCGTCGGCCATGATCCGCACATTGACGTTTTCTTCCAGAGCGTTGCCACCCGTCCACTCCAAAAAGGTGGCGATGCCCAGGCCGCGCCACAGGCCGCGTTGCTGGGATTGCGCCGCCCTGGCTGCAAAACCGTCCCAGTCGGCCAGCTTCAGGCCTTGCTCCATCATCTGACCAAACGCCCCGGTGTCATAGGTTTGACCCATCGGGTTGGTGTAGGGCATCTGTTCAGGCCGGATGAAATTGCGCCGGCGGATCTCCAGCCGGTCGATGCCGCTGACCCGTGCCGCTTCGTCGATCAGCCGTTCGATGTTGAAAATCGCCTCGGGGCGCCCGGCGCCCCGATAGGCCCCGGTGGGCGCGGTGTTGGTCATCACCGCCGTGTAATGGAAATCGATGCATCCCATGTCGTAGACGCTGGTCTGCACCCAGGGGCCGATCATGATCTGGATGCTGACCCCGGTCATGCTGGGGTACGCCCCCGTGTTGGCCCGAGTCTGGATGCGCAACGCCAGGATTTTGCCTTGCTCGTCCAGCGCCAGTTCGCCGTGGCACTCGATGTCACGCCCGTGGCAACTCGACAAAAACTCTTCCGAACGATCCGCGATCCACTTCACCGGTCGTTGCAAGCGGTGGGCACAACAGGCCACCACGATGTCTTCCGGGTAGGCGCCGGTCTTCATGCCAAAGCCGCCGCCCACATCGCCCACCAGCACCCGCACCTGGTCTTCTTTCAGGCCCAGCAGGTCGCACACCTGGGTCCGGATCCCGGTCGGCATCTGGGAGCTCATGCGGATCACCAGCCGGCCCTCTTCGATGTGGGCCTGCACGCTGCGCGGCTCGATCGACAAGGCCGCCACCCGCTGGTTGGTGATGTCCAGCTTCACCACATGGCGCGCCTGGGCAAAAGCAGCCTGCGCCTTGGCGGCGTCGCCATGGCGGGACTCGGCCACCCGATTGTCGGGGGCATCGCTGATCAGCGGGGCGTTGGGGGCCAGCGCATCGGTCAGGGTCACCGCATGCGGCAAAGGCTCGTAGTCAACCACCACCGCTTCGGCGGCATCGCGCGCCTGTTGTTCGGTATCGGCCACCACGGCCACCACACATTCGCCGACAAAACGCACCCGGTCCACCGCCAGGATGTGACGATCCGGCGACGCCGGGCGACCGCCGTCGGCGCGCTTGTGCATGATCGGCTTGGCCATCACTTTGACGCCGGCGGCTTGCAACTCGGCCCCGGTCAGCACCAGCCGCACCCCGGGCATCGCCGCCGCCGCCCGGGTGTCGATCGACACGATCCGGGCATGCGGATGCGGCGAGCGCACGAAGCACAAGCGAGTTTGACCGTCGGGGCGCACATCGTCGGTGAACTGGCCACGGCCGGCCAGCAAGGCATCGTCTTCGAGGCGCTGGACTTCCTGTCCGCTGCCAAATCGGGTCTGTAGGTTGTTCATGCGTTCTATGATAAGGCCCATGAATACCCGTTGGAAGCCCAGTGTCACCGTGGCGGCGATCATCGAACAACAGGGCCGCTACCTGCTGATCGAAGAGCACACCCCTGAAGGTTTGCGCCTGAACAACCCGGCCGGTCACCTTGAACCGGGCGAAGACCTGATTTCGGCCTGCGCCCGCGAGGCCATCGAGGAAACCACCCACCCCTTCCAGCCCGATCATCTGGTCGGTGTCTATCTGTCGCGATTTCAACGCCCGGCCCGAGACGGTCACCCGGCCGAAGACATCACCTATTTGCGCTTTGCATTGGGGGGCCAGGTGGGCGCACCTGAACCGCACCGATCACTCGATCAGGGCATTGTTCGGACCCTGTGGATGACGCTCCATGAGGTGCGCGCCAGTGTCGAGCGCCACCGCAGCCCATTGGTCTTGCAGTGCATCGAAGACCATGCAAGGGGTCAGCGTTTTGACCTGTCGGTTCTCTACACCCATCCGGCCGTGACCTCAAGCTGAGGGCTTGCGGTTGACCAGCACAATGCCCACGGCCACCCCGGCCAGCGCCACCAGCAGGCTTGGGGTCAGGGGCTCGCCCAGCCACAGAGTGCCAAACAGCAGCGCGAACAGTGGCGTCAAAAAGGCAAAGGTGCTCAGTTGCGTCGCCGGGTAGCGCCCCAGCATCCACATCCAGATCAGGTAACTGGCGAACGCCCCCACGGCGGCCTGAACCCCGATCGAGACCCAGGCCCAGGCGCTGTAATCGAAGCGCAACTCTTCACCCAGCGCCCAGGCCACCACGGGCAACAACACCGCGCAGTTGGCGATTTGGTAAAACAGCAACTTCTCAGGGCTGATCCGGCCCAGCGATGTGCTGCGGATTGCCACCGTGGTCAAGCCCCAGAACGCACCTGCGGCCAGCGCCATCAGGTCGCCCAGCCAGTGGTGCGGGCTGTCGGACTGCAAGCCATCGCGCAAGGCGTAAGCCACAGCCGAAAACGCCAGCAACAACCCTGCCCATTGCAGTTTGCCCATGCGTTCGCTTTTGACCCAGACCGGCAACAGCAAGGCGACCCAAAACGGCGAGGTGTATAAAAAAATCGTCAGCCGTGATGCCGTGGCGTGCTGCAGACCCAAGTAAATGAACACAAACTCGGCTGTGAACAAGAGCCCCACCCCAAAACCCGCGCGCGCGCTGCCGTCGGCGCTCCACAGGGGCACGCGGCGCCAGCTCATCCAGGCCAGCAACAAGACCGTTGCCAAAGCAAAGCGCAGGGCAGCTTGCCAAACCGGGCTGACCTCGGCCAGCGTGACTTTCACCAAAACCTGCTGAAAGCCCCAAAACACGCAACACACCAGCAACAGCGTGCTGGCCAGAGCGTCCAGGTGGGTTTTACGCTGATCCATGGGCTTGTACTCTTGTCATAATGGGTGCACTCTAGGATAACCGCTTCATGCTCCAAGAACGAATCGAACCCGCCTGGATCGACGCTTTCGAAACCGTGTTGGGTCGCTGCGGGGTGGCGGCCGGCACCCATGTCGCCGTGCTCTGCGAAACCCAAAGCCGCCCGATTTTGGTCGAACTGGCGCGTTTGGCGGCCGCCAGGCTTGGGGCCTCTCCCTTTGTCACCCAGGTTCTTTCCCCGCCTGCTGCGACGGGCCTGCCCGTCATCCGCTCCACCGGAGCTTGCCACGCCTTGATGGGCATGGGCCCGGTTGTGTCGGCCCTTGCCGCATCGACGGTGGTGGTCGATTGCACCGTGGAGGGCCTGATGCACGCCCCCGAACTGCCCGCCATCCTGGCGGGCGGCGCCCGCGTCATCTATGTCAGCAACGAGCACCCCGAAACCTTGTGCCGCCTGCTGCCCAGCGATCAGGTTGAGGCCAGTGTCAAAGACCACATCAAACGCCTGCGTGGCGCCCGCCGCATGCAAGTCACTTCGCCCGCAGGCACCGATTTATCGGTGGACCTTCAGGGCGCGGTGGTCGGTGGCAACTGGGGCACCACCGCGCGCCCTGGCACCCTGACCCATTGGCCGGGCGGTCTGGTGTTGGCTTTTCCCCGTGCGGGCAGCGTCCAGGGCACCCTGGTGCTGGCCCAGGGCGATGTCAACCTGACCTTCAAGCGCTACCTCGAACAGCCCGTCACCTTGCGCATCGCCAACGACCACATTGACGCCATTCAGGGACAAGGGCTCGACGCCGACCTCATGCGCAGCTACATCGCCGCCTGGGGCGATCGCTCGGCTTATGCCGTCAGCCACGTGGGTTACGGCCTGAACCCGGCAGCACGCTGGGACAGCATGGCGTTGCTCGACAAGCGCGACTTCAACGGCACCGAGTTGCGCGCCTTTGCCGGCAACTTCCTCTACAGCACCGGGGCCAACGAGGTCGCCGGTCGTCACACCCTGGGCCATTTCGACCTGCCCATGCGCCAGTGCACCATCGCGCTCGATGGTGACGTGGTGGTGCGCGATGGGCAACTGTCATGAGCCGGTTGCCGACTCACTCCTCGTTGGGGTCGGGGCCATTGGTGCTGTTTTTGCATGGCATCGGCGGCGGTCACCTGGCTTTTGCCCCCCAGCTCGAGAGTTTTGCCGAAGCCGGTTACCGGGCGGTCGCCTGGGACATGCCGGGTTATGGTCACAGCGATCCGATCGAGCCCTACACCTTCAAAGGCTTGTCCGAGCGCTGCATCGACCTGATCGAAGCGTTGGCGGCCCGCCGTGGCCAGCAAGTCACCTTGGTGGGGCACAGCATGGGCGGCATGGTGGCGCAAGAAGTCATGGCGCGGCGCCCTGAACTGATCCAAAACCTGGTCTTGTGTGGCACCTCCGCGGCCTTTGGCCGCGCCAACGGCGACTGGCAGCGTCAATTTGTCGAACAGCGCATGGCCCCGATCCTGGCTGGCCAGACGATGGCCGAGCTGGCCCGCCAGCTGGTTCCCGCCATGGCCGGCCCGCGCGCCCTGCCCGAAGGATTGCGGCTGGCCGAACACTGCATGGCCGGGGTCAGCCCCGGCACCTATCGCCGGGCCCTCGAAGCCCTGGTGACCTTTGACCGCCGCACCGAACTGGCCAGAGTGTCGGTGCCTACCTTGCTGATTGCCGGCGAAAACGACCCCAACGCCGCCCCCGACGTCATGCGCAAGATGGGCCAACACATCGCGGGCAGCCGTCTGGCCGTCATGCCCGGCATTGGTCATCTCATGAATCTCGAAGCCCCTGACGACTTCGACCGCCTGTTGCTGGACTTTTTGAGGGACAATCAGCCCGGTATGCGGCACTGAGCTCGAGGCTTGATCCTGCCGATTCAGAGTAATCGTCTAGGGTTTGCACCGACTCGGGGTGAAAGCCCCGATTCTCATGTAAGCTATCGGTCAGCAAAATGACATCAACCGGTGCCGGGTGCCAGCCCTGTGCCAAGAGGAGTATTCCATGCAGATAGGCGTTCCAGCCGAAACCCTGGCCGGAGAAACGCGTGTCGCCGTGACCCCTGAAACGGTGAAAAAGCTCGTGGCCCAAGGCCATGCAGTCCGCGTTCAGTCCGGTGCTGGCGTTGCGGCCAGCGTGACCGATGAAGCTTATGTGGCCGCCGGGGCTCAAATCACCGACGCCGCCGGGGCCTACGGGTCCGAACTCGTTCTCAAAGTCCGCGCACCCCAAGCCGCCGAACTGCTCCACGTCAAACCCGGCACCACCCTGGTGGGCATGCTCAACCCCTTTGACGCTGACGGCTTGCAGCGCCTGGCGACTGCCGGCCTGACCAGCTTTGCCCTCGAGGCTGCGCCGCGCACCACCCGGGCCCAGAGCATGGACGTCCTTTCCAGCCAGGCCAACATCGCCGGCTACAAGGCGGTCATGATTGCTGCCGACCGCTATCAGCGTTTTTTCCCCATGCTCATGACCGCTGCCGGTACCGTCAAGGCTGCCCGGGTCGTCATTTTGGGCGTGGGCGTGGCCGGTTTGCAGGCGATCGCCACCGCCAAGCGTTTGGGCGCCGTCATTGAAGCCTCGGATGTCCGCCCCAGCGTGAAAGAACAAGTGGAGTCGCTGGGCGCCAAATTCATCGACGTGCCCTACGAAACCGCCGAAGAAAAAGAAGCTGCCGAAGGCGTGGGCGGTTACGCCCGCCCCATGCCGCAAAGCTGGCTCGACCGCCAAAAGGCCGAAGTCGCCAAACGCGTCGCCCAGGCCGATGTCGTCATCACCACCGCGCTCATTCCGGGCCGTGCCGCCCCGGTGCTGGTCACCGAAGAGATGGTCAAGAGCATGAAAGCCGGCTCGGTCATCGTCGATCTGGCTGCCCCCCAAGGCGGTAACTGCCCCCTGACCGAGCCAGGGCAAACCGTCACCAAGCATGGCGTGGTGCTGGTGGGCGAAACCAACCTGCCAGCCCTGGTGGCCGCTGACGCCAGCTCGCTGTATGCCCGCAATGTGCTCGACTTCCTCAAGCTGATCCTGCCCAAAGAGGGCGGCATCAAGGTCGACATGGAAGACGACATCGTCGCCGCCTGCCTCATGACCCAGGGCGGCGAGGTCAAAAGGAAATAATCATGGAACTGGTATCCCCCACCATCACCAACCTCATCATCTTCGTGCTGGCCATCTATGTCGGCTACCACGTGGTCTGGACCGTCACCCCCGCGTTGCACACGCCCCTCATGGCCGTGACCAACGCGGTCTCCGCCATCGTCATCGTCGGCGCCATGCTGGCGGCGGCCCTGACTGAAACCGGCTCGGGCAAAACCATGGGCGTGCTGGCCGTTGCCCTGGCGGCCGTCAACGTCTTTGGCGGCTTCCTCGTCACCCGACGCATGCTGGAGATGTTCAAGAAGAAAGACAAAAAACCGGCCGCGGGAGACAAAGCATGAGCATGAATCTGGTCACGCTGCTCTACCTGGTCGCCAGCGTTTGTTTCATCCAGGCCCTCAAAGGCCTGTCGCATCCCACCACCTCCATCCGGGGCAACGTCTTCGGGATGACCGGCATGGCCATCGCCGTGCTCACCACCGCTGCGCTCATCGTCCAGTTGGCCGCCGACGGCGGCGTCGGCATGGTGTATGTTCTGGTCGGCCTCCTGGTCGGCGGCACCGCCGGTGCCATCATGGCCCAGCGCGTCGAAATGACCAAAATGCCCGAACTGGTCGCCTTCATGCACAGCATGATCGGCTTGGCCGCGGTGTTCATCGCCATCGCCGCCGCCACCGAGCCCCAGGCCTTCCAAATCGTCGCCAAAGCTGCCGACGGCACCATTCCCCCCATCCCCACCGGCAACCGCCTCGAACTGTTCCTGGGGGCTGGCATTGGCGCCATCACCTTCAGCGGATCGGTCATCGCCTTTGGCAAGCTGTCGGGCAAGTACAAGTTCCGGTTGTTCCAGGGTGCGCCCGTGGTCTTCGCCGGTCAGCACAAACTCAACCTGGTGCTCGGCCTGGCCACCATCGGGCTGGGTCTGATCTACACCTTCACCCAAGACCCCATGGCCTTTTACGCCATGCTGGCCCTGTCCTTCGTCATGGGCGTGCTGATCATCATCCCCATCGGCGGCGCCGACATGCCGGTGGTGGTGTCCATGCTCAACAGCTACTCGGGCTGGGCGGCAGCGGGCATCGGTTTCTCGCTCAACAACAGCATGCTGATCATCGCCGGCTCGCTGGTGGGCAGCTCGGGCGCGATCCTGAGCTACATCATGTGCAAGGCCATGAACCGCTCGTTCTTCAATGTCATTTTGGGTGGCTTTGGCGGTGACGCCGGCACCGCCGCCGGCGGCACTCAACAGCAACGCAACGTCAAAAGCGGCAGCGCCGACGACGCGGCCTTCATCATGGGCAACGCCGAAACCGTCATCATCGTGCCGGGCTATGGACTGGCCGTGGCACGTGCCCAGCACGCTGTCAAAGAACTGGCCGCCAAGCTTACCGAAAAGGGCGTCAACGTCAAATACGCCATCCACCCCGTGGCGGGTCGCATGCCCGGCCACATGAATGTGTTGCTGGCCGAGGCTGAAGTGCCCTACGACCAGGTGTTCGAAATGGAAGACATCAACAGCGAATTCGGGCAAGCCGACGTGGCCATCATTTTGGGCGCCAACGACGTCGTCAACCCGGCCGCTCACGTCAAAGGCAGCCCGATTTACGGCATGCCCATTCTGGAAGCCTACAAAGCCAAGACCATCATCGTCAACAAGCGCTCGATGGCCGCTGGCTATGCCGGACTGGACAACGAGTTGTTCTACATGGACAAAACCATGATGGTCTTTGGCGATGCCAAGAAAGTCGTCGAAGACATGGTCAAAGCCGTCGAGTAACCGGAGTTGCCGAGCTTGACGGATTCGCTGCTGTGCTGCAACAGGAGGTCTCATGACTGATCGCCCGTGGTTGTCGGCTTATCCCCCCGGGGTTCCCGCTGACATGGATGTGCACGCCTACAGCTCGCTGGTCGGCTTGCTCGAAGAGGCTTTCCAGCAATACGGATCCCGAGTGGCTTTTTCTTCCATGGGCAAAGAGCTCACTTATGCCGAGCTCGATGCCCAAAGTCGGGCCATGGCGGCGTACCTTCAGTCCCTGGGCTTGCAGCCGGGCGATCGGGTTGCCCTCATGATGCCCAATGTCCTGCAATACCCCATTTCGGTGGCGGCGGTGTTGCGCGCCGGCCTGGTGGTCGTCAACGTCAACCCCTTGTACACCGCGCGCGAGTTGCAGCACCAGCTCAATGATTCGGGGGCCAAGGCCATCATCATCATCGAGAACTTTGCCGCCACCTTGCAGCAATGCCTGGCCCAGACCCCCGTCAAGCACATCGTGCTGTGCGCCATGGGCGACCGCTTGGGTTTGCTCAAAGGCGCGATCGTCAACCACGTGGTGCGCAAAGTCAAAAAGCTGGTGCCGGCGTTTCAGTTGCCCGCTTCGTTGCGTTTCAACGAGGCGTTGGCGCTGGGCGCTTCACAAACCCTCCAGGCCGTTACCCTCAGGCCCGATGACCTGGCCGTGTTGCAGTACACCGGTGGCACCACCGGAGTCTCGAAGGGCGCCGTGCTGTTGCACCGCAACATCATCGCCAACGTCATCCAGTCTGAAGCCTGGAACGCGCCCGCCATGCAACAGGTGCCGGCCGACCAGCAACAGACCAACGTTTGTGCCTTGCCGCTCTATCACATCTTCGCCTTCACGGTGAACATGATGCTGTCCATGCGCATCGGCGGCAAGAGCATCCTGATCCCCAATCCGCGAGATATTCCGGCGGTTCTCAAAGAACTGTCCAAGCACGTCTTTCACACCTTCCCGGCGGTCAATACCCTCTTCAATGCCTTGGCCAACCACCCCGACTTCGGCACCGTCAATTGGTCCAACCTCAAGGTGTCTTTGGGGGGGGGCATGGCGGTCCAAGCGGCCGTGGCCAAACTCTGGCTGGAAAAAACCGGTTGCCCCATCTGCGAGGGCTATGGCCTGTCCGAAACCAGCCCTTCGGCCAGCTGCAACCCCACCACCGCGCGTGAGTTCAGCGGCACCATCGGCGTGCCCATCCCCGGCACACGCATGATGATCGTCGATGACGAAGGCCAGCCAGTGCCCACCGGACAACCCGGTGAAATCGCCATCCAGGGGCCCCAAGTCATGGCTGGTTATTGGCAGCGCCCCGACGAAACCGCCAAAGTCATGCTGCCGGGAGGCTGGTTCCGCACCGGCGATGTCGGCGTCATGGACGAGCGCGGCTATTTCAAAATCGTCGACCGCAAAAAAGACATGATCCTGGTCAGCGGCTTCAACGTCTACCCCAACGAAGTCGAAGAAGTCGTCGCTTCCTGCCCCGGCGTGCTCGAATGCGCCGCCATCGGCATCCCGGACGCCGAATCCGGTGAAGCGGTCAAACTGGTGGTCGTCAAAAAAGACCCGGCTTTGAGCGAAGAGCAAATCCGCACCCACTGCCGCGCCAACCTGACCGGCTACAAACAACCGCGCGTGATCGAATTCCGCACCGAGTTGCCCAAAACCCCGGTCGGCAAGATCTTGCGCCGCGAACTTCGCCAGGCCGCGTGAAACTGGGGTTGATGGGGGCCTTGCCCGAAGAACTCGGCGCCGTCATTGCCCGCAGCCAGGGTGTCCCTGACCGTGCAGGCGGGCGTGAATTCTGGCCCGGCCAGTGGCACGGCCAAGACTTCGTCGCCGTCTTGTCGCGCATCGGCAAAGTGGCCGCTGCCAGCACCGCCGCCCTCCTCATCCAGCGCCACCAGGTCGACGTCATCGTCTTCACCGGCGTCGCTGGCGGCTTGGGGGCAAACGTGCAGGTCGGAGACGCGGTCGTTGCCAGCGACTTCCTGCAACACGACATGGACGCCTCGCCCTTGTTCCCGCGCCACGTCGTGCCCCTGGACAACCTCAGCCGCTACCCCACCGACCCGGCTTGGTCTGCGCGCCTGCGACAAGCGGCCGAACGCGCCTTGGCGCAAACCGTCACCCAATGGCCCCAAGGCTGGAACGGCATCGACCTTCAACGCGCCCGCATCCACCAGGGACTGATTCTCAGCGGTGACCGATTTGTAAGCACTCACTCCGAAAGTCAGATCCTGCGTGCCGACCATCCCGATGCCCTGGCGGTCGAAATGGAAGGCGCCGCCGTGGCCCAGGTCTGCCGCGACCATGCCATCCCCTTCGCTGCCGTGCGACTCATCTCCGACCGAGCCGACGACACCGCCCACCCCGACTTCCTGCGCCTCGTCACCGACCTCGCCGCCCCCTTCAGCCACCACCTCATCCATCACCTGTTGCAAAAAACCAACCATTAATTGGGGTCAGACCCCAATTAATGGTTTTGGCAAAGTTGAGCGGCGAGGTGGGGCATCTGGGTGCGGCGCCATTTGCAAGCCGGTGCGAATCCTGCTACACTTGTGGGCTCACTTGTCAAAAAGTGAGTTTTATCAACCCTCTTTCGCACCCCAAACACGGTGGCCAATTGAAGTCGCCGTGGCGGAAGTACAGGAGTCAAAACAATGTCTCAAAGCACCCGTTTGGGTTTGCTGGGGCGCAAGGTGGGCATGATGCGTCTGTTCACCGATGACGGCG
>JACCEA010596886.1_pt1 | contig 13671 bp, 13 predicted proteins | sample 7449851 | NCBI WGS metagenome assembly JACCEA01 (sample SAMN15323453, study PRJNA562643) | freshwater metagenome | isolation source: river surface water | place: USA:Blue River Watershed | collected 2017-08-18 | reverse complement strand
TGAGTTCAGCGGTTGATGCAAAGGTATCGTCCATTGACACCTCTCATCAGCGGGCTTGATCGATGAGGGCGCGAATGGCTTCGGCACGCCAGACAGTGGTCTTACTGCCCAGCTTGATGCCTTGGGGGAATTTGCCTTCCTTGATGCCAGCCCACCATGCGGAGCGGCTGATGGGGATCAAGGCAAGGACTTGTGGAAGCCGAAGAAAACCGGTTTCGGGCAGGACGGAACGGGGCTGATTCATGGTGAGCATCTCTGGTGAATTGAGGATGCTCACTATTGAATAGAAGGCTCTTCCAATGCGATAGACGCGCTACGCGCAGACTGCTCTCTCTGCGCGCACGGGGTGTACCACGCTATGCTGGCATTGCGGTCAATGAGGGCGTGCGTCCCTTTCGCTCGTCGTAAATCCACTTGGCCACGGTGCGTGGTGCCATGAAAACTTGTGCGGCAATGGTTTGCGCCGCAGCTTCGACGCTCGAATAGTTTTTGGAGGCGTAGAGCTCTATTGCGCGCCGACGTGCAGCATGATTTGGCTGATGTTTTTTGACGGCAGCAGCCTTCGCTTTTTGTGAGATGCTCGTCTTGACGGCAGCCTTTAGTTCATCATCACAATTGAAAAGCAGGACCTGAGCCAGACGCTTGCTGTTGTGCTGCTCGAACAATCTTTCGGCCACGCAGATGGCTTCCATGGCATCGACCACGTATTTGCCTGCGTACATCAATTGGCGCTCGACGGACGCTGATTCAGGAACATCTTTGACGTGATGGCCGATCACATCAAGGTCTGGCTGAATCGACAACAAAGCGTCTACGACCTGCCATAAGGCCAGCACTGCAAACGCGTGGTGTCGATGTGGAAATGCTGCGCCGGTGGGTGGCTGGACATCGTAGGAAGAAATGAAGTCGCTCAGCCATTTCGCATCGCTGTGCATGCCGCGATCAACGGGTGGATCGCCCTGACTCAGCGCATCGTTGTCGGCTCGGTTCAGCCCACTGTCAATCATCCAGTCGATGGACTCTGCCAGTTGGATGATTTGTTCTGTTGAAGCTCCATGCAGCAAGGTGCGGGCGCGCTCTGCGATGTCCCTCAGCGCAAAAAACGGGACCAGCGGCACTGTGCCAGTGAATGGATGAAATTGATCGAATTGGCGGAGGTAAGGCATGAATGGCGACGAGTTCGGATGTCATAAACCGGGGTTGGTTTTTTGAGAATATCAACGGTGAATGTGAGTGACAAACACCGCTTTACCCGCCATTCCTCTGACTCACCAACATCCGCGCCGCTTCACGCTTAAACCCGCTCGCCATCATCAGGCCACCTGTGACGGTTGTGATGGTCGTGACGGTGAATTGCTATTGTTTAACCTTCTGTGCGCGTGTATGTCGCCTTGAGCCGTTCCACCCACGCCATGATTTCATCGGGGTTGAACCGCACTGCTTTGCCAAGCCTGATCACTGGGACACCCTTTTTCTCGCGGGCCCACGGATGTGAAAACCAGTACAGCGGCAATTCGGTGGCATTAGCTGCCTCACGGGCGGTATACAGCTGCGCGCCCGCTGCAATTTCCTCAACAGAGGGCGGCAATGCGGTGGACTCCCGCAGTGCGTTGGCTTCGAAGTTGAGCACCTCCTGAATGGGGTAGGTGACACGCTTTGATAGCTTCCAATACTTCGGGCCACGCCTTTCACACCGCCAGCGTTGCAGTGTTTTGATGCTGATGCCCCAGCGCTGTGCCAGCTCGCTTTCGTTCAAAGCCATTTTTTCCATTGGATTCTCCGGTCGTTGAAGGGTTACGCATTCACGCGTACATCTTCAGGAAATCCAAGTGGGAACTGCGCACATCGTCGCGGAATTGAGACTGCTTCCGACGAAGTCCGCTTGACTGTGGTGGCACTGCCGTGACGGTGGTGATGGTTGTGACGATGGATTCCCATTGTTTAACCTTCAGCGCGCGCATATATGCCAGGTGGCAGGACCATCTGTCGGAACTGGGTGAGTCAAAGCGTACCCAGGACACACGATTGACAAACGCAGGCCTTTAAGATATCTTATAGATATCTTTATAAGGAGCTCGCCATGGCAGCTGCTACAGCCCAAATTGCCTTTCGCTACCGCCAACAGGACAGCGCGACAGGAGTGACACGTACCACCGCGAAGCGTTTGGCCGAGGTGCTGGGCGTAGATGAAACACAAGTTATTCATCTGGCCCTGCATGAGCTGGCCACCAAATTCCTGCCCCAATACGAAGCCGATGAGGGTGCGCTCACCAAAGCCCAATTCAGCCAAATCAAAAAGTCAGCGCCCAAGGCCAAGGGTGGCACGGTGCGTAGCAGTCTTTTTGCAATGGAAAGCGCTTGATGCGGTGGTGGCCAGAACCCACGGCAGGCGATATTGCCTGGTGCCACTTCCCTGACAACATCCACCCGAAACCGAAACCACGCCCTGGTCTTATCACGTCAACCAAGGAAGACGACGAGGGCAGGATTTTCGTGAGCGTCGCTTATGGCACCAGTCAAAAAACCAATCGGCTCTACAGCGGTGAATTCCGGATCACCCAAGGTGAGCATCCTGCCGCTTATGCCAGCGCCGGTCTCAGTTATGACACCAAGTTCGACTTGAGCAAATCACTGGATCTGCCGTACAACGACGACTACTTTTCGGTGCCACCCCACGCACCCCATGGTCAAATTCCAAAACTGGGAACTTTGCACCCAAGCATGGTCCGCATTGCTGCCACTGCCTTTTCGGCTGTCAATAAGTAGAACTCAGGCACGACCATCATCAGCCACACCGATGTTTGGACGTTATCAGCGGTGTTAAGTGTCGGGGTGTGACGATGGTGCCGTGGGGTATATCAACGTTACGGCAAGGTTAAACAATAGAGAAACACCGTCACCAACATCACAACCATCACCGCAATCGAAGCGGCGTGACGGTGGTGACAGTCGTGACGGTTGATCCCTACTGTTTGGGGTGCCGGAAACGCACATATGCCCGTGCCGGGGCATCGTCACACTGATTTCTGGGTCCTTCCCGGCCAAAGTCCTATGCGGGGGGCAAAGGCCCGAGATTTCGCTACCGACAGCCCTGAAATCCGGGTTTGCAGTTCGCACCGGGTTCGCACCTGCCAACGGTAGAAGGTTTTGTTGTATCCTTGCCGGTATTACGGTAATTTTTCCCGTAAGACAAGGAGCCAGCATGTCGACCACCATGACCATCAAGGGACAGGTCACCATCCCCAAGCAGATTCGTGACTCGCTGGGTTTGAAGCCCGGTGCCCGCCTGGACTTTGCCGTCAACCGTGACGGTGATGTGGTGCTACACCGCACCGAAGCCGATGCCAAGCGTAAGCCTGACCGTTTTGAGGCCGTACGCGGCAAGGCCGACGTCAAATGGCGTACGCAAGACCTGATGGCCCTGTTGCGAGGCGAGGCCTGATGCTGGTTGATACCAATGTCTTGGTCGATGTTCTGGAGAACGATCCGGACTGGGCTGACTGGTCTGTTGCGCAGCTGCAAGCACAGTCCAAGGTGCACCGACTGGTCATCAATCCCATCATCTACTCCGAACTGTCACTGACGTTTTCCACAGTTGAAGCCTTGGACCGGATCATCGATGGCATGGAGCTGCGCATGCTAGAAATCCCCAAACCCGCCCTATTTTTGGCAGGAAAAGCCTTTGTGCAGTACCGGCGCAATGGGGGCGTTAAAAGCAATGTGCTGGGGGATTTTTTCATTGGTGCACATGCCGCTGTCAGCGGGCTGCCTGTATTAACACGAGATACTAGGCGTTATAAGAATTATTTTCCAAGCGTCAAGTTGGTAGCTCCAGTATGACTTCAGTGTGGAACAAAGATAAAAATGACAAACAGAAGTGAAACCGAACGTGCCGAGCTGCACAAAACCATCTGGCGCATCGCAAATGATCTGCGTGGCAGCGTGGATGGCTGGGACTTCAAGACCTATGTGCTTGGCATGTTGTTCTACCGTTTTATCTCGGAGAACCTGACCAGTTATCTCAACGAGCAGGAACGTCGTGCGGGCAGCTCCGATTTCGACTACGCCAAATTGAGCGATGCTGAAGCCGAATATGGTCGTGCCGAAACGGTCAAGGAAAAAGGGTTCTACATCTTGCCGTCGGAGCTGTTTACTAATGTGCGCGAGCGGGCACGGTTGGATGCCAACCTTAACGAAACTCTGTCGCACGTATTTGCCGACATCGAAGGCTCTGCCACTGGATCAGACAGCGAGGACGACTTCAAGGGCCTGTTCGATGATCTCGACGTCAACAGCAACAAGCTCGGCCCTACGGTCGCCAAGCGCAACGAAAAACTGATCAAACTACTGGATGCCATTGGCGACCTGCCCTTGGCCAACAATCGACAAGACGGCAGCAATGGCTTTGCCGATAACACCATCGACCTGTTTGGCGATGCCTATGAATACCTGATGCAGATGTATGCCTCCACCGCTGGCAAGTCCGGTGGAGAGTTCTACACGCCACAGGAAGTCTCCGAGCTACTGGCGCGCATCACCGTGGTCGGCAAAACCGAGGTCAACAAAGTATATGACCCAGCATGTGGTTCGGGCTCCCTGTTGCTTAACTTTGTTAAGGTACTAGGTCACGACAAAGTACGCTTGGGCTTCTATGGCCAAGAGATAAATCTCACCACATACAACCTGTGCCGGATCAACATGTTCCTGCACGATGTGAATTATGAAAAGTTCAACATCGCCCACGGCGATACGCTGACCGACCCAGCACACTGGGATGACGAACCGTTTGAAGCCATCGTCTCCAATCCGCCGTACTCAATCAAATGGGATGGCGACGCCAACCCGCTGCTGATCAACGATCCGCGTTTTGCCCCGGCAGGTGTGCTTGCTCCCAAGAGCAAAGCCGATCTGGCGTTCACCCTGCACATTCTGAGCTGGCTGGCGGTCAACGGCACGGCCGCCATTGTCGAATTCCCCGGCGTGCTGTATCGAGGCGGCGCGGAGCAGAAGATTCGCCAGTACCTGATCGACAACAACTATGTCGATGCAGTCATTCAGTTGCCACCGGACCTGTTTTTTGGCACCACGATTGCCACCTGCATCATCGTCCTGAAGAAGTCCAAGTTCGACAACGCTACGCTGTTCATCGACGCCTCCAGCCTGTTCGTGCGCAACGGCAACAAAAACAAACTTTTGCCTGAGCACCAGCAGAAAATTCTCGATGCGTACATGGGGCGCAGAAACATCGATTACTGTTCTCTACTGGTAGAGAACAGTGAAATTGCAGCAAATGACTACAACATCTCCGTCTCCTCATATATTGAACAAGAAAACAATCGTGAGGCAGTCAACATCAAGGCACTCAATGCTGAAATAGTCAAAATTGTCGCGCGACAAATTGAGTTACGGAAACAGATCGATGCAATCGTGGCAGAGCTTGATGGAGAAATGGCATGAGTCGCATTGAGCAACTGTTCGCCGAGCACTGTGCGGACGGCGTTGAATTCAAAACAATTGGAGAAATTGCTGAGTGCTATTCCGGAGCTACGCCAGCATCCGGAGTTGCAGCCTATTGGGAAGGCGGGAGCATTCCTTGGATGAGTTCGGGTGAAGTAAACAAAGGAATTGTTTTCGATACCGACAAAAAAATAACTCAAGCTGGATTTGATTCGTGCAGCACAAAGATGGTTCCTCCCAATGCGGTCGTTATCGCTCTCGCCGGTCAGGGAAAAACAAGAGGTACCGTTGCGAGAACTCGAATACCTCTATGCACGAATCAATCCCTTTGCTCGATCATCTGCAAAGAATCGATTAGCAGTGATTTTCTTTACTACTTTCTTTCAACTCAGTATCAGCAGCTTCGCAGTGTTTCATCGGGTGATGGCACACGTGGTGGCCTGAATCTTCAAATGATTCGCAGCTACCGTGTTCCTGTTCCACCCAAAGAAATCCAGCAGGAGATTGTGAAAGTGCTTGACACATTCACTAAGCTGGAGGCGGAGCTGGAGGCGGAGCTGGAGGCGGAGCTGGAGGCGCGTCGGCGGCAGTACAAGTACTACCGCGACGCGCTTTTGAGTTTCGATGAGAGCACGGACGCAAGCAAGCAAGCAAGCAAGCAAGCAAGCAAGCAAGCAAGCAAGCAAGCAAGAAATTGTAAGGTGGATGATGTTGAATGAAATAGGTAAATTCATTCGCGGTCGCCGATTCACGAAGGCGGACTATGTCGACAATGGCGTGGGATGCATTCACTACGGTGAGATTTATACCCACTATGGCACATCCGCAAATGAGGTGATTTCCCACGTGCGCCCCGAAATGAAGCCGAGCTTACGTTTTGCCAAACACGGCGACGTGGTGGTCACCGATGTGGGCGAAACTGTCGAGGATGTTGGCAAGGCCGTGGCATGGATGGGCGATGAGGATGTGGCAATTCATGACCACTGCTATGCCTTCCGCCATTCGATGAATCCGAAGTTCGTCTCTTACTGCATGCAGACGACTTCCTTCATTGCGGAGAAGGCCAAATATGTGGCTCGCACTAAGGTCAATACACTGCTGATTGGCGGCTATTCAAAGATTCGCATTCCCGTTCCTCCGGTCGAAGAACAAGAGCGCATTGTTGGAATCCTCGACAAATTCGACGAGCTGATAAACGACATTTCCTTCGGCCTGCCCGCCGAAATCAAGGCCCGCCGTCAGCAGTACGTGCATTACCGCGACAGGCTTCTCACATTCAAGGAAGCCGCGTGAGCGAAGACCTTAAACCCTTTCGTTACGAGCCTATTGCGCTGTCCAACGAAAGCACGGTTGTCGCCGAATTTCAGCCCGATGAGCCGGGTGTGCGCGAGGCTGCGTACCAGTCCGAAGCGGAGCTGGAAAAAGACTTCATCAAGCTTTTGCAGGTGCAGGCCTATGAATATCTGCCGGTCACCTCGGAAGCGCAGCTGATCACCAACCTTCGCCGTCAGTTGGAGAAGCTGAACAAAGTTACTTTGTCGGATGCCGAATGGGAACGTTTCTTCAGTAACTGCATTGCGGGTGCAAATGACGGCATTCTGGAAAAGACCGCGCGCATTCAGGAAGACCATGTCCAGGTATTGAAACGTGATGACGGCACCACTAAGAACATCTACCTGATCGACAAGGCCAACATCCACAACAATGCACTGCAGGTCATCAACCAGTACGAAGTCGAGGGCGGTTCTGCTGATAAACCCCGGGCCAACCGCTATGACGTGACGGTACTGGTCAATGGCCTGCCGATGGTGCACGCCGAATTGAAGCGCCGTGGCGTGGATATCCGCGAAGCCTTCAACCAGATCAACCGGTACCAACGCGACAGCTTCTGGGCGGGCTCTGGGTTGTTCGAATACGTGCAGCTTTTTGTCATCAGCAACGGCACGCTGACCAAGTACTACAGCAACACCGTGCGCGATGGGCATTTGAAGGAGCAGTCCGCCCGGCGTGGCAAAGGTGGTAGCAAAAGCAAGACATCCAACAGTTTTTCCTTCACCAGCTGGTGGGCCGATGCACGCAATCAGCCCATCACCGAACTAGCAGGCTTCACCAAGACCTTCTTTGCCAAGCATTCGCTGCTGAATGTACTCACCAAGTACTGCGTGTTCGATGTGGATCGCAAGCTGCTGGTGATGCGACCTTACCAGATCGTGGCGGCCGAACGCATCTTGCAGCGTATTGCGACTTCGACCAATCACAAGCAGCTTGGTACAGTGGCAGCAGGTGGCTACATCTGGCACACCACCGGCAGCGGCAAGACATTGACCAGCTTCAAGGCGGCGCAACTGGCACGCGGCCTGGCCGATATCGATAAGGTGCTGTTCGTGGTAGATCGCAAGGATTTGGACTACCAGACCATGCGCGAGTATGAGCGCTTCGAGAAAGGGGCCGCCAACTCCAACACTTCCACAGCTGTATTGCAGCGGCAACTGGAAGACCCGAACGCCCGCATCATCATCACCACGATCCAGAAGCTTTCTCGTTTCGTGGCCAAGAATAAGAAGCACCCGGTGTATGCGGCACATGTGGTGGTGATCTTCGACGAATGTCACCGCAGCCAGTTCGGCGATATGCACGCCGAAATCACCCGGGTGTTCCAGCGCTATCACCTGTTCGGTTTCACCGGCACGCCCATCTTCGCCGAGAACTCAGGCACCACGGGCAACCCGATGCGGCGCACCACGCAGCAGGCCTTTGGTGACAAGTTGCACACCTACACGATTGTCGATGCCATCAACGACAAAAATGTGCTGCCGTTTCGCATCGACTACATCAACACGATCAAATTGCCCACGGGCATCAAAGACAAGAAGGTGTCTGCCATCGACACCGAACGGGCACTGTTGGCACCGGAGCGCATCACGCAGATCGTGAGCTACATCCGCGAGCACTTCGACCAGAAAACCAAGCATGCCAGCACTTACCGCCATGATGGCAAGCGACTGGCCGGGTTCAATTCGCTGTTCGCCTGCGCATCCATCGATGCTGCCAAACGCTATTACGCGGAGTTCGCGGCACAGCAAAAAGCACTGCCTGAGGCGCAACGGCTGAAAGTGGGTTTGATCTATAGCTTCGCCGCCAACGAGGAGGAAAGTGACGGCCTGCTCGGCGAGGAAGAATTCGAAACTGAGGGACTGGATCAAGGTTCACGGGATTTTCTGGACGACGCAATCCAGGACTACAACGCGCTGTTTGGCACCAGTTTCGATACCTCGGCAGACAAGTTCCAGAATTACTACAAAGACTTGTCGCAGCGTCTGAAAAAACGTGAGCTGGATATCGTCATCGTGGTCAACATGTTCCTGACCGGCTTCGACGCCACCACGCTCAACACCCTGTGGGCGGACAAAAACCTGAAGGCACACGGCCTGATACAGGCCTATTCGCGCACCAACCGCATCCTCAATTCGGTCAAGACCTACGGCAACATTGTCTCCTTCCGCAATCTGGAGCAGGAGACCAACGACGCCCTTGCCCTGTTTGGCAACAAGGACGCCAAGGGCATTGTGCTTTTGAAGCCTTACGTCGAGTACTACAAAGAGTATGAGACGCGGGTCGGGGAACTCATGACCGGATTCCCGCTCGGGAAAGCCATCGTCGGCGAAGCGGCACAGAAGGCATTCATCAAGCTGTTTGGCTCCATCCTGAGGTTAAAAAACATCCTGACAGCCTTCGACGATTTCGCAGGCAACGAGATACTTACCGAGCGCGAGATGCAGGACTACCAGAGCCTGTACCTAAACCTGTACGCGGAGTTCCGCAGCACATCGGATGCCGAGAAGGAATCGATCAATGACGACGTGGTCTTCGAAATCGAACTCATCAAGCAGGTGGAAATCAATGTCGATTACATCCTGCTGTTGGTGGAGCAGTACCTGAAGAAAAAGGGTACGGGCGACGACAAGGAAATCCGTGCCACTATCGAGCGCGCCATCAATTCCAGCCCTGGCCTGCGCAACAAGAAAGACTTGATCGAACAGTTCGTCGATTCCGTGAACACCAAGGCCAAGGTGGATGCACAGTGGCAGGCTTTCGTTGCGGCGAAAAGGACCGAGGAGCTGGAGCGCATTATTGCGGAGGAAAACCTCAACGCCGAGGCAGCACGCGAGTTCATTGGCAATGCCTTCCGCGACGGTGGCATCCCAGTCAGTGGCACAGCTATAACCAAAATCCTGCCGCCGGTATCTCGATTTTCCAAGAACAATGGTCACGCAGCCAAAAAGCAAACGGTGCTGGAAAAACTTGCCGCGTTCTTTGAACGGCACTTCGGGCTAGCGTGATATCCGATTGCAGAAAATTTATTCTTGAGAGAAAAAAATGAATAAATCAGCCACCATCAAACTATTTCTACCCTTCGGAAATGCTCAAGGCATTCGCACGGCTGAAATCTCGAACTGGTCTGGCAAGGCGGTTGCAGCTCCGCGATCCGAGCTCAAGCATTTCATGTCACGTGAGGAGCTTAAAAACCCAGGCGTATATTTCTTGATTGGCGATGACGATGAATCTGGGATTCCGCTTCTATATATTGGCGAGGCTGAGTCTGTTACCTATCGTCTCAAGCAACACTTGTCCAAAGAATTCTGGAATTCGGTTATTGCAGTATTTAGCAAAGATGAAAACCTGACCAAGGCGCATGTACGCTACTTGGAGGGTAGGCTAATTGAAATTGCACTGGATGTAGGGAAATGCAAGCTGGTCAATGGGAAAGGTGGCGGCTCAAAGCTGCCCGAATCCGATCTGCACGACATGGAGGTGTTTCTGTCCCGTGTGGCTCAATTGCTACCGGTCCTGGGATGCAATTTCCTGACTCCTACTGCTGTAGTGGCATCTGCCTCAGATCTTCATAACGCTCTCTACTGTGCGCGTAAGGGGGCCAAAGCCACCGGTGTCCGGTCTGCAAACGGTTTTACTGTTTTTAAAGGTTCAACTGCCGTCAAAGAATTTCAGAAGGCCACACACACGAGCGGTAAGTGGATTATTAAACTGCGTGATCAGTTGCTCGGGTCGGGGAGTTTGCTTCTTCAGGGAGACTTTTATGTGTTCGTCAAGGATGTTGAATTTGCCAGCCCTAGTGCAGCAGCAGCCATCGTAATGGGCGGCAGTGCCCAGGGTCCTGCGATCTGGAAAAACGCGGACGGGAAATCACTGAAAGACATCGAGGTGGGCGCCGGATTTTTGACGTCGTCCGAGCAGGAGCCGGAGTGAACATTCCCCAAAAACCATCCGGCAAAGAAGTTTCGATGGTTCGGTCCTCTGCGGCCGAATACTTGACCTTCGTCGCGGTTACCGGAGGTGGCAGCGCCAGCGTGGAAATGCGCTATGAGGATGAAAACCTCTGGCTGACGCAAAAGATGATGGCCACGCTCTACGATGTGTCGGTACCCGCCATCAGCCAACACCTGAGGCGCATCTATGCCGACAACGAGCTGGTGCGCGAGGCAACTGTTAAGCAGTACTTAATGGTTCAAACCCAGGGCGATCGGGAGGTCCAGCGCAAGGTTGACCACTACAGCTTGCAGGCTAGGCAACCGAAAACCGATGAGGATTAACTCTCGATGGCCAACTCGTCAGAGCTTGCAGCCATTCAAGCCGAAAATGCCCGCCTGATTGCGCTACTCGAATCCCATGGAATCGAATGGCGGTTGCCGCCACAGACTCTCGCTGTTGCGCCACCGGAGCCAGAGCTATCCCGGCTGTCCACGGCTGAGAAGGTGGCACTGTTCAGTCGTCTGTTTCGTGGGCGAGCGGATGTTTACCCAATTCGTTGGGAGAGCAAATCGACTGGAAAATCTGGCTACGCCCCAGCCTGCGCGAACGAGTGGCGCGCTGGTGTCTGCGAAAAGCCGCGCATCAAATGCGGCGAATGCAGTAACCGCCTGCTGATCCCGCTGTCCGATGCGGTGATCTACGATCATCTGGCTGGAGAACACACGGTCGGTGTTTATCCGCTGCTGGAAGATGACACCTGCTATTTTCTGGCGGTCGATTTCGACGAGGCCGACTGGCGCGACGACGCACGAGCCTTCATGCAGTCCTGCGAAGAACTGGGTGTCGCGGCGGCGTTGGAAATCTCGCGTTCCGGCAATGGCGCGCACGCATGGGTGTTCTTCGCCAGTCGCGTTTCAGCTCGTGATGCCCGACGATTGGGTACAGCGATCATCAGCCATACCTGCTCGCGCACCCGGCAACTGAAGCTGGAATCCTACGACCGGTTGTTCCCGAACCAGGACGTGATGCCCAAAGGCGGCTTCGGCAACCTGATCGCCTTGCCGTTGCAGAAATGGCCACGTGAGAACGGCTGCAGCGTGTTTGTTGATGCGGATCTGCGACCGTATCCCGATCAGTGGGGATTCCTGGCGTCCATCCATCCCATGCCCGCACACGATATCGAGCCGACGATCCTGCGGGCCACCGGCGGTGTCCACCCGCTGGACGTCACCTTCATCAACGATGAAGATCTGGCCACACCCTGGAAACGGCAGAGCACGCCAACCAAGAGGCTGGTCGGGCAGATGCCCAAGTCTCTGACTGTAACGCTGGCCAACCTGATCTATTTTGAGAAGGCCCAACTGCCACAGGCACTGGCCAACCGCCTGATCCGTCTTGCGGCTTTTCAGAACCCTGAGTTTTACAAGGCTCAGGCCATGCGCATGTCGGTATGGGACAAACCGCGTGTCATCGGCAACGCGGAAAACTACCCGCAGCACATCGCCTTGCCTCGAGGCTGTCTCGATGCCGCGCTGGAACTGCTGCGGGATAACGGTATCGCCTGTGACCTGCGCGATGAGCGTTTCGGAGGTGAACCCATTGAAGTCTCCTTCGTCGGCACTTTGCGTCTGGACCAGGAGGCTGCAATTGCCGGAATACTGAGTCACGACAATGGCGTGCTGTGCGCTCCGACAGCCTTTGGCAAGACGGTCACTGCCGCCGCGATGATCGCACGTCGGGGCGTGAACACCTTGGTTCTGGTGCATCGAACCGAATTGCTCAAACAATGGCAGGAACGTCTGCAGGCTTTTCTGGGTGTTGGTAAGGGGGTGGTCGGCACCATTGGCGGTGGCAAGGCCAAATCCATCGGCAAGATTGACATCGCCGTGATGCAGTCCGTATCCCGCCAGGGTGAGGTGAACCCGCTGGTGGAAAACTATGGTCAAATCATCGTCGACGAGTGTCACCACGTAGGCGCTGTGTCATTCGATGCCATCCTGAAGCGGACGAGGGCGAAGTTCGTGTTGGGCCTGACGGCCACGCCTATCCGTCGTGATGGTCAGCAACCGATAATTTTCATGCAGTGCGGACCGATCCGATACACGGCGGCCAAGCCTGCCGGTGCGCCTCACGATATGGAGGTGCTACCTCGGTCACGCTTCACGCGTATCGACCTGCCCAAAGATGCAGGTATCCAGGACGTGTTCCGGCATCTCGCCAACGACCAGGCCAGAACGGAAGCCATCGCAGTCGAGGTGAGCGATGCAGTCAGGCAGGGACGCAAGGTGCTGGTCCTGACCGAACGCACTGAACACCTCGATGCGATCAAGACGGCGCTCGACGGGTCGGACCCGGTTCCCTTTGTTCTACACGGTCGAATGTCCAGGAAGCAGCGGGCGATGCTCGTTGCGGACCTGGATGCACTGCCGCCCGACGCGTCGCGCGTTTTGCTCTCAACCGGAAAACTGGTGGGTGAAGGTTTCGATCACCCGCCACTAGACACGTTGGTGCTGGCCATGCCTGTATCCTGGAAGGGCACTTTGCAGCAGTACGCCGGACGCCTGCACCGGGAGCAGGCCAGCAAGTCCAATGTGCGAATCATTGATTTTGTGGACACCGGCCACCCGGCACTGCTGCGAATGTGGGACAAGCGGCAGCGCGGCTACCGGGCTATGGGATATCGCATAGACTCATTGTGATCAGAAAGTTCAACCGCGATTTGAAAGATGGTTCGCTCAGTTCTTTACCCCCATTTTCGATACAACCAGAATTACGGAACACTGGTTAAAATAACAGTAAAACAGCTGGGCAGTCATACAGCACCAAAAACCTGAAAAGGCCCTGATCACAGATCAGGGCCTTTTTCTTTGGCAAAAAAGCTGGCGATGTCGCGGCAGCAGCTCAGGGTACGCGGTTTTGCACCTTGATCCGGATGGAGGTCACGCC
>JACCEA011857005.1_pt1 | contig 13673 bp, 8 predicted proteins | sample 7449851 | NCBI WGS metagenome assembly JACCEA01 (sample SAMN15323453, study PRJNA562643) | freshwater metagenome | isolation source: river surface water | place: USA:Blue River Watershed | collected 2017-08-18 | reverse complement strand
ATGAGTCAAATCGACGTATTTGAGAGTAGAGACTTACATTGAAACCAAGAGCGCTATCGATGATGCTGATGAGATCTTCCGTGCTCAGAATATCGGGATCAAAACTCATTTTTTAAAATTGCGAGATACGACTTAGCGAAAAAATAAACTTGCTACTAGTACTAGTAATTGATTTGTGAATTTGTTTTGTAGTCTAGAGCAGAAGCTTAAGCTCTAGGCCTGAAGAAGCTCCCAGCAGCAGCGCCACAGCAGAGAGACCAGAGAGAGCGCGTGCACACGCAGCAGCGCAGCAGCAGCAACTAATAAGTAACATTACTGGATTAATTAATAAGTACGCGTATTCCCTTGTTCAAATCAAAAATTGATTTATTAAGTTATAAAAAGCATGTAGCTCAATACCTTCTCTGATGAGTAAGGAGAATGTTAATACACATTATATTAAAGTAAACCTGAATTATACACTTAGGTCTTCTTATAATAATAATAAAAAGTTACACCAAACTATTGAATAGTGGTCGATTTATAGGATTAAATAAATAACACCAACAGTTGTGATAGTGATAATATGATACGGGTACAACTGCTTACTTACAAACTCCTGTACCATTTCTCTTTTACGAACAATACCAATCCAAAAATTAACGCAAATATACCTACAGTAAGATAAGCTTGTCCCGGGAAAATGTTTTTCCCTCCAAAACTACCTAATGTGCTTATTACCAAGCTTTTCTTAGCATCGAAGCTACCCACTTCATAGTTAGCTACAATATTAATCACTAACTTATCACCAGAATTAAACGTTCCATTAATGCTTCCATATAACTTTCTAAAAGTTGGCAAAATTGATGGCTTCATCCAAACCATGAAGTGTTCATTCGTTACGCCATCTATAGGTGATATTTGATCAGGATATGTTTCATAGAGATATTGGGTGGTCTCGTCATTCGGATAATAATATTTGTAGATCTGTTGAGTATTTGGATCTGTATACGTTTGACATGTGCTGGGCAAACCAACGGAGTCGCATGTGGCACTTATTGAACTTACTTTGGCAGATTTGAAACCACTAACTTGTTTATACAAGCTCTCCTTATCTGAAGAAAGCGCTATCCCATTCTCATCAAGATATGCATCAGAAACAGAAGTTGTGCCAGAGTTCAACTGAAATACATCTAAAAGAAATGGATCGAAAAGTAATTTTCGAAATTCATTGGTGACTTAAAATGATCTCACCGGTGAAAAAGCTATTGGCTATCAGACCGCAAGGATTTAGCAATAGCGAACCATTTTTGTAAAGTGGAGAGCATGACAAACTAACGTCACCTTCGCTCAAGTCCTATACATATCAAACTTATATGTATGATATTCAAACTTAGCTTATAATTCTTACCTGTCCTTGTAATTGGCTTCTACTCAAACTTTGATAGTACCGACGATGATTTTGAAAGAAATTTTCCAGTTCATAATATAGATAGATAGGCCCTGTTACTTTTTGATCGAAATCAAATTCAACCTGTCACACATGAAAAGTGATACAATCACGATTTGGTGTCGACAAATTCCACTCTTCACATACCTGACAGTATCTATTCTGATTGGACGTCGAAATGTAACAAGAAGATGAAGACGTTCCATCATCATAAGTTATTTTATGTTCATACACCTATAGAACCGATAAATAATAAACCATCTGTATGATCAATATATGCCGTGAATGATGAATCTTACGTTTTTTGCCTGAGAGATCAGTTCTGTTCCTGCTGGTATAAAAAATATCCCTATCACCACCATTGCGATCGCCAATGACAAGGGGGAAATGTTATTTGGAATTGGTTGCAGCCTTTGCTGGGTCAGATCAGAGTCTAAAGTAAATATTCGTTTGAAGTAAGCTCTATTGACTGTAGCGCAGTCAACTAACCAGTCGGACGCTTTGACTTCGTCGCAATGTGCGATTTCTTTGGCATTCTGTTGATGTGATGTAATGTTGCAAAACAGATATTGGTGGGTCAGGCAAAAACAGCTAAATGATTGGATTTCGTTGAAATGACTTCGATTTCAATCAGGTACAATATAGTGGTGTAGTGAATTACTTCATGTAGCAAAAAATAAATAGAGCAAAACGCATATATAAATAACAATAATTGCCAGCATCTTCTTGCTTTGGGATTACAGAAAACTACGATTTCGGATTTCATGAAATTTATGACTTTTTTGAAAACACCGAGATTCATGTCGATTCAGCGATAAGATTTCAGGATACCAGATATAGGTGTCCGTTGGTTTCTTATTGCCCTACCACACTCCCCAAATCCACATAAATACTCACGCGAAATATGTCAGGACCGATTTACGAGAACAATATACTCTTGTTGGGTATGGTTTATGCCCACCAAGCAATGGAACCAAAGCGAGGGCAAGAATTCAGAGATAGAGTGAGATGTGAAGCATTAGAGAAAAATGGATTCAACATTTATACACTGGATGACAAGCATGACGACAGCACCATCGATGAGCATTGCAGAGCAAACTTTGCAGATACCCGAAGAATGATGCAAGCGATTAAAACCAAGTGGACAGGTATAAATTTTCAGCATGTAATTCTTGATTATTTCTTCTCGCCAGTAAGTTACCGTACCATTTGCATTCACTCGGTGTAATCGAAGTTCCCTTGAGGTTGGATGGGCCAGACAGCGGTGGAATGCAAAATTTTTTTCCAAAACTCTTCCAACATTAGCAAGTGAGAAGATGATTTTACCCGGAGGAAAGATTTGGCTTCCAAACCTGGACTGTATTCAAGAACAACTAGACGATAATAAATCACTACTCGCACCATATTTTGACATCAAACTCGTTAAAGAATGCGATTCGAATCCATTATACTTTGCTACTGATAATGTTGAAAAGGAGCTGCTGCGTTGTCCCGATACGTTGACCAATGAAACTCAAATCCGTCCACTTTTGGACTTTTCGGATCATCCATTTTATGTTTTACAAGTGAAAGGTCCACAATTGATAACAACCGAATCTACAATTGGTGCAAATGTTGTTACTCCTATTCCTGATAGAGCGAAGAATGTTGCACGGAAAAAGATTTCAACTGTCCGTGGCAGGAAACATCCCAAGCGAGGATACGTTTCGGATAACTCGGAATCGGAGCCTTCTACTCCATCGAAGAAGATTAAGAGCAATCCTCAAAAAAAATAACTTTTTTATTTACATAAGCGAGAATGAATGGTGATGGGTGGTTGAGTAAATTAAACTATATGACACGATCCATTCCTATAATTCTTTCCGTAAAATCTTTTACAATTGTCGGCCATGTAGAACTAGCTTCAGCATAATCTTCTGCAAACACTAATTCAACTTTGCTCAATCTTTCTGCTATGCATCTAGCAGATTTTTCTGGATGAGCTTCGTCCCCTTTTACAGCCAGTATTAAAACTGGACAATTGATTTTCTTGTAACATTCAATATCCTCCAATGGAGGAAAATCTGCTGTGGCTGCCCCCACCAGAACAAGGTGATGCAAAGACTGTTTATTTTTACGATGGTTTAATTCTTCCAACTCTTTTGCGCTTCTCAAAATATCTCCTCGGCGGGCCTTTCTTTCGTCCCACCCAGTCGGAGGGCGGATCATGATCAAGCCAGAAACCCTATTTGGATAGTTAATTGCACAAAACAACGCTGTAGCTGCACCCATGGATGATCCACACGCTATGAATTTTTCAAGTGCTGTAGAACTTGCAACGTTGGCCATATCATGTGAGAGATTGTTCCATGAGAATGATTCTGGGCATGTCTGAGCGATGCTTTCCCATCCGGTACTAATGCCATGCCCACGCGCAGTGTAGAAAACTGCTGTCACTGGAGCGGATTGCAATTGCAAAGCAGCGGATGCAACTATTGGCAACCAATTCTCTTTTGCATGACTCTTTGATTGGGGATTACCGAAGCCCAAACCGTGTGCCAAAACTAGACCTACTTGTGTTTGCTGGCTCGTATGCAAAGCTAACTGGTTGGTCACAACAGTAGCTGGAAGCATGAGATTCATCGGCAAAGCAAGAACTCTGTCGTCAACAGTGCATCCAGTAAAACCATTCATCTTATAATGCGGAAAATTCCAGCAAAACGCCAACTATCACAACAAATTTTTTTTTTTGAACGGCGCAAATTGCTGGTTCCTCGCGCCTGCTGTGGCGCAGAGCGCCAGTATAGAGCACAGCAGAGGCAGCACGCCAGTAGAGCAGCAGGCAGCACAGCAGCAGCGCCCTTACCGGCTAATAATAAACACCAATAATCCCAAATTATTCGCTTTGCGCTGCTATTATCATGAAATAACTAATAACACAAAAAGGGGAGCACGCATTCGAAATGCCTTATAAGTATCCTTCTCAATATTCCTTAGGCTTAATGCATAAATATTCAATGTATTCAACGCACTTAACAAATGTAAGGCGAGCAATAATAACTTCCATACGAATGAAATCAAGGATAATTACCATATAACAAAGTGATAGATTGTGTACGTAGCATAGATTTATCTGAATTTAATCGGAAAAGAAGTGGAATCAGTATAGGGTTTATTTTCTTAGTTATTATATTTGTTCTATGGCACCATAATCAGAGTTACGTGTGTCGTATACGTAAAATATTTTTGTAGAACGTGAGGAATTTATTCGCCACATCCAGAACCTCACACAAGCACACCCAATTTACGCAACTCTTTCTCCATCAATATAATAGTTTCCCGATCAGCATCTAAAATTTCAACTATTTTCATATTTAGTGGGAGAACTCGCTGAATGCAGATACGATTTCTATCGGAATAGCAAACGATGTGACCATCTTCATTCCTCTCTAGAGAGAAAACAAACCCAGTATAAGTCTTCTTTCGTTTACCACCAGACAACAAAACGAACTCGACCTTGATTGGAAGTTTACCACCGAGAAGAAAAGTATCAACCAATAGATCCAAATTCCATTTCTCCATTAGATCTGTTGGAGACTGAGGCATCATGTAATATTCATTCTTCGTTTCACTTACTGGGCCATAAAGTCCAACTTGAATCGTGGATGATGAGAAGTTTTTAATCACATATAGATTTGTTTCAGTTGCGTCCTCCTCAGTCCAAGATTCAGCACTTTCTTCAATAAAAGCAGAAAATGGTGTTTCATGCTCATAATAGAATACTTTGTCCATGTTAATATCCCGATCCCCATCAGGAAGCACGTTCTTTTCAAATTTATAACCTTTCTTCAACCCATCTATATCCAAGAGTTTTGACAAACTACCAGAAGAAGATGCGGTGCAAGATTCATCCTTTGTATTTTCTCTCGCAACTCTACCATCCGCGAGGATGGTGATGGAAGAACTACCATATGTCTTGTCTGAGTCGAAGCTCACCTCAAGACGATCAGGAGCTTTACGCTTCCGCTTTGTCCCAAGGGAATTATCATATTCGCTCATCTGAGTTAGTTGGTTATAGTTTTGAGCGCTTTAGGAATTTCTATAATTTTCAAATGAAGCATTCTACTCGGATCGCTGCAGTTCGAACTAACAACAGACCCAAGCCACTTTTTATTTTATTATTTGGAATGAATATTTAATTAATTAACAATAGTACATCATCACAGCCACAAACGCCGCGCGCGAGGTACGCCTATATATGCTGCTGCACAGCTGCTGCTGCTGCTGCTGCGCCAGCGCAGCACTCCACGCGAGGACTCTCTCTCTATGGGTGGTATGGTCTATTCGGTATTCATTATTTGCTTGGCTTTGCCAAATTATTACCACTTCACCTTTTTACTCTTATTGGTAAACCATAAGATATAAAAGGGATCATTTGTTTCTTGCAGAAAAGGTGGATAAAAACGAATGGCAAAACGGACTAGGGAAGAGTATCATGGATCAGTGTTTTCAGGAAGTGAAAACCATCGGTTGTCCAATTCATCGTTACCACCCGAAAGAAGTGGTTTGGGATTAGATATGGACGAATGGGAAGCTCCTGAGCGCCTTTCAACCAGTATACGTAGACAGCCTAGGCAGCCTATATCCTCACTCTCTGGTGCAACAACAATGGCAACACCACTGACCAGTAGTTCGTCAACTGTTGTGGAGGGTGTCAACGAATGGGAAAAAGTTACTCCGCTTCAAGAAAGAAAGTCGGTCATGACATCTTCCAAATCACGAACCATTCTCAATTCCAAACTATTGGATAGGTTAGGTTACCATAATGTACCGGATTCTCCTTCACCTCCTCCTCAACGAGAGAGGTTGTATGATCCAAATGAGAATGATGAAGATTTTGATCGAGATTTTTATTTGTCAGAGGAGGGGTTAACGATGGGAGAGGAAGGACATGGAGACAACCGATTTGTTGGAAGTGAGAGCAAATTCAAAGAAAAAGAAGATCAAATGACAAAGGCAAGATCTCGTGGATCTACTAAAATTGCAGGAATGTCGGCGAAAGCGAGTCAGTTGCATGCCGATCAGGAAGCATGGGAAGAGAATAGACTATTGCAAAGTGGTGTGGCATCTCTCCGTGAGGCGCAACTTGAATTTGATAACGAAGAAGATAATCGGGTGACGTTAATTGTGCATCATGTAAAGCCACCATTCCTTGATGGGCGAATGAATTTTTCTATGCAGCAGACAACTGTTTCCGTTGTAAAAGATGCTTCGTCCGATATGGTATTAAATTCCAAGAAAGGTTCCATTCTCCTTAGAGAAGTAAGAGAAAAGAAGGAAATGATGAAAATGAGACAAAGATTTTGGGAGCTCGGTGGATCAAAGATGGGAAATCTGATTGGAATTACTCCGCCTGAAGAAACGGTCGACGGTGTCCCCTCTGCTGGTATCAGGGTTGGCACAGCAACTCCTGGTGATCAAGCTGAAGGAAGAGACGATTTAGTTGATTATAAGAAAGAAAGCGCATTTTCTGATCATATCAAACAAAAGTCAGAAGCACAAAGTCAATTTGCCAAAACAAAAACAATAAAAGAACAGCGAGAATATTTGCCCGTATATACTGTACGGAGAAGATTACTTGAAGTAGTTCGAGAAAACCAAGTGACTGTTATAGTTGGCGAAACTGGTAGTGGCAAAACAACTCAATTAACACAATATCTTCATGAAGATGGATACACTGATTTTGGGGTAATTGGATGTACTCAACCTCGTCGTGTAGCAGCTATGTCGGTTGCGAAACGTGTCGCTGAAGAAATGGCGGTAGATCTTGGACAAGAAGTAGGATATGCAATTCGCTTTGAAGATTTGACGTCAGAGAAGACGGTGATTAAGTACATGACAGATGGTGTTCTGCTTCGTGAATCTTTACGGGAGTCGGACTTAGACAGCTACAGTGCGATTGTTATGGATGAAGCACACGAGCGGTCGTTGCATACTGATGTTTTGTTTGGTATTCTTAAAAAGATTATTTCTAGACGTCGGGATCTTAAGCTGATTGTAACTTCTGCGACCTTAAACGCTGATCGTTTTTCGGAGTTTTTTGGTGGTGTGCCAATATTTCGAATTCCAGGAAGGACATTTCATGTTGAAAAATACTTTGCAAAAAGTGCAGCGGAAGATTACGTTGATGCAGCAGTGAAGCAAGTGATGACAATTCATTTAAGTTTTCCTCCTGGCGATATTCTGGTGTTTATGACCGGACAAGAAGATATTGAGGCAACTTGCACAGTTATAGCAGATCGGATTTCCTCTTTGGGTGAAGGCGTCCCACCTTTGCTACTCCTTCCCATGTATTCTCAACTCCCTGCTGATCTACAAGCAAAGATTTTTGAGGGTGCTGAATCAGGAACTCGCAAGTGCATTGTTTCCACAAATATTGCTGAAACAAGTCTCACAGTAGATGGAATCAAATATGTGATTGATTCTGGATACGCCAAGGTGAAAGTTTATAATCCCAAAATAGGCATGGATGCACTGACGGTTGTACCAGAATCACAAGCTAATGCTAATCAACGTGCAGGCCGTGCAGGTCGCACGGGTCCAGGATTCTGTTATCGTTTATTCACTGAAAGACAGTTTGTGAGTGAAATGCTGCCAAACCAGATTCCGGAAATTCAAAGAACAAACTTAGCCAATGTTGTTCTCCTCCTAAAGTCTCTGGGTATTGACAATCTTATAAATTTTGATTTCATGGATCCTCCGCCGCAAGACAACATCATGAATTCGATGTATCAACTTTGGGTTTTAGGAGCACTGAACAATACTGGAGGTCTTACAGAATTAGGTAGGAAGATGGTTGAGTTTCCTCTAGATCCGCCATTAGCGAAGATGGTCATCTTTTCGGAATCACTGCATTGTACTGAGGAGATTTTGATCGTTGTCTCAATGCTCTCAGTGCCAGGTATATTCTTTCGTCCCAAAGATAGAGAAGAAGAATCAGATGCTGCAAGAGAAAAGTTCTTTGTACCAGAGAGTGATCATTTGACATACCTCAATGTCTATTTACAATGGAAGGCGCAGCAATATTCATCATCGTGGTGTAATGATCATTTTATTCATCCAAAAGCTATGAAAAAAGCTAGAGAGGTCCATTCGCAATTGGTGGACATCATGAATCAACAAAAGATGAAATTGTCATCTTCACGAAACAATTGGGATGTCATAAGAAAGGCAATTTGCTCAAGTTATTTTTATAATAGTGCACGGGTCAAGGGGATTGGAGAATACGTGAACATGTTAAGTGGTTTACCTTCTAGTTTGCATCCTTCCTCTGCTTTGTTTGGTCTTGGTTACACACCAGATTATGTTTGTTATCATGAGTTGATCATGACAACGAAGGAGTACATGTCTTGTGTCACTGCAGTTGAAGGTGAATGGCTTGCAGAAATGGGTCCCATGTTTTTCACAGTAAAAGAGTCTTATCAAACAAGACTCTTGCTTTTGCAAAAGGAAGTAATAGAAAAGAAGAAAATGGAACAAGAAATGAAACTAGCAGAAGAGGAACAGAAGAAGCGTGAAAAGCCGGCTTGGATGTCTAATAAGAGTAGTAGAAATCAGATTATTTCTACTCCAGGACTATATCCTAAAAATTCCACCCCAAGAACAATACCAAAAAATGAAGGGTTTTAGATAGATTCTCCTATGTAAAATTATTGTATCTAATCTGAAAATATGACTTCTCGACTATTTGATGTGTTATGAATCTTCTACGTACATTTGCAGCCACAGCATCACAGCAGCAGGGCACGGCCACAGCAGCAACACACAGCAGAGATAGAAGAGAAGAAGTAGCACAGCAGAGCAGGCCAGAAGCCTTCAGCAGCAGCCACAGCCCACAGCAGCGCGCGCTCTCGCTCCCACCGCCGGCCAGCAGCCGCCCAGCAGCAAGCATAGACTGAAGGAGTTTTGTGCATCAAATATTTTTCATTCCTCTCTTCAAGTTCATTGAGATTTTGCATCCATAGTGGTGGGCTGTGGTACAACAAAAAGAATGGAATATATGGACTATTAAACGTTTATGGCATACGCAATATCACTCGGCGTGGAAGTGTGGCCACCATACTTAATAAATTATAGTAGTAGATTTACGGTGACAGATTTCACACCATAATACCATACTTCATTTGTACTTTGGGTGGCTGATGATGATTCAGACAACCATGAAGTATGGGAAGAATATGTTTGGAAGATAGTTAGATGCTAAATCGTCAGTTGTCCAGTGGACGACCCAATCTGTTTGACATTATTGTACCTCCGATGGAATGAATAAGAGGAAGTAGATATTCCCAATATACTGAATATATACAACATCTGACAAGATGAAACATCCTACAAGAGTCTCTTACAATAAAAATCTTTAGGTGGCAAATGTCCAAATCACGCAATGGCACAACAGGGATCCTGCTGGCTATCTTTATTTGTCATACTTCTAACGAACCATAATTCGTGCGAAAGAACTTTATCATTATTTAATACCATCTATATGATATTAAATAATATAATGACGATATTATTTATGATAATATAATGTCCACCACAATATTATTTTTATTATTGTTACTTTAAAGGAATGATATCGTATAGAAGTATATATAATATTTTTAGTTGATTATGTTTATGTATGCAGTAATGGACGGAAAAGAAAGTTATAATATTTGCTTTTAATTTATTTACACAGTTATATTTATCACACAATATCAATATTATTGGTTGCAAAAACCAAACGCAAATAAAGTCTTTTTGTTGTCCAGTATCAAACACGATAATTAAACTGCAATGCTATTTATATAGGATATTACGAGATATATTTCTACTGTGTTAATTGGGTAGTCTTGAATTTGCTCCATCTCCGAAACTTTGATACTGTATGTCTCGTTAATGTTCGTCTTCGAAGAAAGTTGTGAAAATAACAGTACTTTGCATGTACAGTAGGTCTGGTTCAAGGCCGGCCTAATATGGCGCCATACTCCACTCTATCTGGTAAACGATTGAAAAGCCCTAGATGGTTTCTTTTGTAGAAGCCATCCAAAAACATACTTCTACATTATTATGCGCCGGCGGCGTAGCGGTGGCACTGTGGCATATCCTATACCATATTATTGTTACCCAATACAAAATCATTCTCCGATTATTTGGCTGTTTTCTTTGTATCCGGATGTTTTTGTCGAAAATTTGCAATACTTGACGACTTGTTGAACCGAACCCACCACAATCATGGAGGTTCAGATTATTAATCTGAACCTCCATGATTGTGGTGGAGGTTTTCATAGAGAAATAGGGCAATTTATTATTGTGGTGACTTGTGACTGTATTCAGCTTTATTTCTTATCATCACTGAGCGATATAGATTGTAATTATCTAAAATATTTGAGAATTCAACTTTTCCAATGAGACTTTTCTTGATCCTTCAAAATTGACAAATTACACGACCTGCAGTAAAGTGAACGGTCTACAATTAACCCTACGCCGACCAGAAACCAAATTCTTTATGTATCTATCTCAACAACAATCAATTTGTTTAATTTATTACCACATACATACCGCAACAAGATCAGATACGCCCAACAGCAATCTACAAAGACCGATCCATATCAAACAAAACTAACTTCTAACTATTTACACTATTGCCTGATCATGTTGGTCTTCTTGAATTGCTTGCTCCCATTTATTTCCATCGTCATCATCATCATCATCGTTGAAAGAATGTTGAACGAAACCGCTGCTATGACTTTGCAATGGAGTTGAATCCAACTGTTCATTTTCGAAGAGAAGAGGCTCATGTTCATCAAAGAGTGCTAAATCTTCTTCAGTTCCGAGCAAACCTCCGGAATTTGTAAGGTTACTGCTCTTGCTTGTTTTCTTGGCTTTCTTTGGAGCTGGTTCCCCCTTCGCCACACTAGGTTGTCGCGAAAGCGACGGCGCTCCTAGACTACGCTTCTTTTTCTCTGTGTTATCCTGAATAAACTTCTGCAATTTGCGAAGGGTCAACGTATCTAAACTATCAATCGGAATTTCAATTTCCCCATCATCAGGATTAGTAGCAATAGATTCCCGAATGATATCTAAAGCCTTCTCAATCTTCTCAGGAGCGAGCTTGTAGATTTGTGTTACTAGTGCGCGTTTTTCATCCAGTGTCAATGGCTTCTTTGCTGCTTCAACACTCTCCTCAACACGATCTTTCAATTGATTTTCTTGCACTGTCGCACGTAGTCTATGAAGTTCCTGTTCCATCGTTTCCATCTTTTTTTGCATCTCTAAAATCATCAGAGTTCCTTGATCAACAGCTGCTGGTGGTATGAATGCTCCTTGACTAGACGGCCTTGGTCCCGCTGCGATAGTTTTCTTCTTCGGTTGCAGCGGTTCTTTCTCTGCAAACTGATGTTCACGTGGTGTTTTAACAACGCTGGTCTTAACTTTGCTGCTACTGGATGTTCCCCCAGACTTAGATGATTTTGGCGTTGGTTCCGGCTCAAAATAGTCAGGCGAAATTTGAGACAACAGTTGCTTAAAGCGATCCTCGAACCTGTTTCCAACATCTTTAGCTGCAATATGAACCATACTTTCCTTGTCTGTATTAAAGGTGACAGCGTTGCGAAATACTAACCGCATATGGTTGGCGAACTCTTCGACCGATTCATACATGCCATTTTCAATGTTGGATTTGATAGTTGAAAAGTCCATTGGGTTTTTAATGATCTTAGGGTAATCAGGAATGTTGAACTTTATTGGGTCTACAGGTTCCAAGAACCAAACCGATTGTGGCAGTTTGCTCATTTCCTTTAAGAGTTCCGAGCACCTTTTAAAAGCAGGATTTAATCGATGAGACCTCTCGCCAACCATAGGACCGCCACTGGATTGCCGTATATTTAAAGGAGGAATCAGACTAGGAGGGGCAGAAGTTGCCAAAGCGGCCTTTGAAATGAGTTCTTTCGGGGTTTGCGCTTTCGGTGTGGACGCAGCAATGCTTTCTTGCATTAATGTGGATGGTTTCCTTGTTCGACCAGAACTTTCTCGTGGAGTACCACTACTGGATGGCGCATTATTTAATTCAGCCTTAATATCAAGCGACTTTTTCTTTTCAATGCTCTCTCTCCGCTCCGCTGGTCGACGACCATGATGAGGAGTTGTTACTGTAAGTGGTACTGGGTTCAGATGATAGTATTCTCTATAAATGTGAGCGGAGCCTTCCTTAGACAGAGTTCCACGAAGATTGAACTTTCCATAAACATTGTGACCTTGGCCTTGAATTAAATAGCTATCATCTGCATCAGGAGAGAATTTCATTACCATGTCTTTGTCCTCCACTTTTAAAGGCTTCAACGGTAAAGGTTGCTTGATGTGGAACCAACCTTGATACCTACCATTTCGCGGAAATTTAGTGCTTTCATCTTCCGGCTCGACCAGAAAAAACTCGAAATCACTGGTTAGGACAGGATTGGTATGATCAGCATCAGACATTGCCCATTTCCCCTTGCATGATATTTGACCACCAACATAGCTCATGAGTCCTTTTAAACTTGGAATTAAGACCGGCGGGGTAACAGGATTTACCAATGTTGCTGTGCTATTATTATTCTAGAAAACTCGTTATGAATGGTGACGTGTTCGTAAAGAATAGTTTACCTGATTGCCCAGATTCACATCCCCAATATCTTCAGACCGGCAAAGGCCAACATTCTCAGAAACCTCGGTAATTGTATCCTCACTATGGTTGTGCAACACATTCAACCAAAGAGCAGTTATCAACGACAAATCTTACCTTTCCATCACGTCTGCTGTCTGTTCGGGAAGAGGTACCATGTTTTCACTCCCTGACGGCGTGTGAGCAATCAGTGCTGCGTGCTTGCCGAGGATGAACAGATGTTTTTTGTGGGAGTCAAGCACAAGATATGAAATTGTATATTTGAAATGATTGTTGAGAGTTGAAACCTAGAAAACGATGATGTGATGTTGTTGAATTTTTCTAATTCTACTCAAGATATGAAATAAAGAGCAAAAAGAAAAATTTAAATCGACGTTTCGCTGGGTCAGCCGTACAGCGGGCGACTACACAAGGAATTAAATTATGACTTCAACCGTTCATGGCAGAAAGCCGCTTTTTGGCGGTATTGTCTTTTTGAAATCCGCACACACCTCACGCACGCCCGCGACAGCAGTGATCCTCAAGCCGGCTGCCGTTTCAAGATACGTCCAACCTTGCCGTCTT
>JACCEA010670271.1_pt1 | contig 13675 bp, 16 predicted proteins | sample 7449851 | NCBI WGS metagenome assembly JACCEA01 (sample SAMN15323453, study PRJNA562643) | freshwater metagenome | isolation source: river surface water | place: USA:Blue River Watershed | collected 2017-08-18 | reverse complement strand
GGAAAAACCCTTAGAAAAACCGATAGAACATATAGTTTTGAGTGGTGGCGGAACATTGATGTTGAATTTTTTCGGAGCCCTTAAAGAATCCCATAAAAAAGGCATTTGGAAACATGAAAATATCAAATCTCTATTTGGTACATCCGCAGGTGCTATAATAAGTGTATTAATTGCATTGGAATTTGATTGGGATGTGGTAACTGAATATATTGTGCATCGTCCTTGGGAAAACATTTTTCATTTTAACATCTTAAATATTTTGGATTATTATGAAAACAATGGAATCGTGACAATCGCATTTTTTAAGGAATTTTATCGACCTTTGTTTGCCGCTAAAGACATACCATTAAATATAACATTTGCTGAATTAAAACATATTACCAAGAAAGACTTGTATATTTATGCCACAAATTTCAGCAATTTTGAAATCACGGAATTTAGTGCTTTGTCTTCACCTGATGTAGAGGTGATTGACGCTGTATATGCATCCTCGTCGCTACCCTTTATTTTTAAACCACGCAGTATTAATGGCGTAACCTTTATTGATGGTTTTATTTATTTGGATTATCCTATTGTAAAATGTTTGGAGAAGGAATTTGTGGACCCTGAAACAGTATTGGGCTTGAAAAAACAAATAACTATGGAACCATATGTGGTGAATGATAATATGAATATGTTGGAATATTTGATGCAATTATTTAATTCAGGATTTACAAAAACACAGTTGGTAAGTCATTCAAATATAGATAAAGTACGGGAAATTTTAATAACATCATCGTATGGTGATATGGCGAATTTTTTTGAAATTACTAGCAACAAGGATATTCGAATGAAGGCGATAGAGAGTGGTGAAAAAGATGCAAATAATTGAATAAAATCTTTATTTTAAGGGGTTAATAATCTATTTAATAAATTATTAAAAAAAAGGACTGTGCAAAATCATAAAAAAAGGAAGGGTTAAAAAGGAAGGGTTCAAGGGAAACCTTGGTTTCCCTGTTTAGAGCACCGTTGCCAAAAAGTTCTCCAAATTTTCTCTTGTAATCTTAGCATCAAAATCATACATATTATTGCCATTAATACCACTTGTTTGCAATTTCACTGTTGGAAAAGAATCCACGCCAAATTGTTTCATCTCATTTTGTACTTTATCGGATTTATTATCTGAGCAATCATGTTTAATAACAATGATTTTGGTGTTTTTCACAACTTTGCCGTCATATTCATTATCAAATTCTTCAATAACATCTTTTACAGCCTTGCAATGAGGGCACCAATCAGCTGTAAAAAAATGCATAGTGGCAGTATTTTCATTGCTGGGTTGATGAATTTGCTCCATCACCTCATCTTTTGGTTTGTTATAATTTTGATAAACATAGTAGGCAAGTAAAGCAAAAAATATAACAACAACCAAAACAGTCAATTGTGTTTTATAAGGCAATATGTATTGTCCAACAAGTTCGTATAGAGAAGCCATTGTATATATTAAGGCAATTCTTTTATGCAATGTTTTATGCGCGTCCACTAAAGATAATATAGTAAAAATATATACTTGCGCCTAAAATAAATGACTTCGACAAATGTATTTTCCGAGGATGATTATAATAGTGGCGACGGTATGCTTACAACTGTTTGGGGACCCAGTCAATGGCATTGTTTGCATACAATGAGTTTCAATTATCCTGTAAATCCCACGCCTGAACAAAAACGGCAATATATGAATTATGTATTAAGTTTAAAACATGTATTACCATGTGGCAAATGTCGCGCAAATTTAGTGAATAATTTCAAAAAACTGCCCTTGAGAATGTCGCATATGGAATCACGCGCAACTTTTTCTAAATACATATATGATTTGCATGAATTAATAAATAAAATGCTTGGTAAAAAATCCAGGCTTACTTATAAGCAAGTGCGTAATACATATGAAAATTTCCGTTCAAGATGCACCAGAGATAATAAAAAAATCAAGGCTTTATTGAGAAAAACACTGAAAACTGAAAGTGGATGCACCAAACCATTGTATGGTAAAAAGGCCAAATGCGTGTTAAAAATCGTGCCACAAGAAACCAAAACCCCATCATTTCAAGTAGATGAAAAATGTGTTAAAAAACTGATTCAATAAAGATTGGTGAAAAATCATAATTATTGTCAACATCATTGATATAGAAGATTTACAAATGTCTTTATTTGAATGGAAAGGACAAACATTTAACCAAATTGTTTCAACAATCAAACATAATATAAATCATGGCGTGCCCAGTAAACATGATATTTTTCGTGCATTACCTGCAAAACTTTATCGTAAGGAATTGGTGCCATCTGATTCTCGTAATATAAGCATTTCAACTATGTTACAACCTGGTGGAGCCACAAAAACATCAACATATGATTGCAACACCACTTTAGATATAAATTTAACAAATAATACCACAGAGACTGATAAACATGCAATATATGGCGACGAACCTTGTTATATACCTGTGCATGATGCATTGAATCGTGTTCGCAGTGCTAAAAAAATGCAACCTGGATATAATTCAAGTGCATCTCAATATTTAGTCAATAAAGGCATCACATTTAAACAACAACAAATTACACATGCGCGTGATTCAGGTGACTATTATGTCCCCGGTGGTTCCAATACATGTTTGAGTGATAAACCATGTTCAACAACTGTGTATAAACCCAGTAATAAAAAATTTGGTTGTCAAGGTGGTGTATCATCTGCTGCAAGATTGGACAGACTAAAATACGACACTATAACAACTGTTGCTGGACAAGCCACAACATCTTTAGGCCAAGCTGCTGCAAATGCAATGGCATATAGGTCATCTTTATCGCAACAAGGCATGACCATGAAAGATAAATTGGGATATCCCCATAAATATGGATGTGAAATTGGCAAATGCACTATGTAATAAACCGCGTGGTTATATTTGACAATAAAATTATCAAATATAATATAATGAATACATGGAGAGGACAAACATTTAATCAAATTATTGCACAGAGGCAGCGCAATAAAGGCATAAGGTCTTCGCCTTTTTTACCATCCCCACTAAAGATTTACAGAAAAGAACTGGTAAAATCGCCCATTCCATGCACATTTTCATCAGTCTCTATTGACGATTTTATGACACCAGGTGCAAATATTGTAAATAATGATGAACCACAAATATTTATTGCTGACCCATTAAAGCCAAATAGCAAAACAGATACATTAGAATCAAATAGTAAATGTGTGGCATGTGTTGATAATGCGCGAAGACGAGTAAGAAGCAGCGGAAATTTTAAAAACACATTTGGTATTGCAAAGGATGTTTTGTATTATACATCCCGCACGCAATATTTAAACAGCAGACAAAAACAGTATGAGCAAAATAATTATAGCACCTATATAAAATCAGACCCTATATACACAGATGAAAAAATCAATGTGAAACAGAATGTATATTTACCAGGCACAAAGGCATCCGTGCAAATATCTTTATCTGGATACGAAACAACACCATTATTTCAATATGTGTGGATAAATGGCAACACATATGATGTGTATTTTCCTGATGGAAATTATTATTTAGATGATTTGAATATTATACTGCATAACACAATGCAAATAAATAAACATTATTTAATTGACACATATAATTCAAGCACATCCTATATATATTTTATGAAATTTGTATACAATTGTGATACAGACCGAATCCAATTACAATGTATGGCAATTGATACAACTTTATACTCACAAAACAGATATGAAACATGGACATCTTATTTAGTTGCAGCTGATTGGCTTATACCAAGATATACTTTAATACCCAGCATTAAAATATTAGACAATGAATTTTTGGATATTATTGGATTTGTTGAGCCTGGACTTTATCCACCAGAGACGGTAAATCCCATATTGAATACGCAGCCGGCAACATTAACAGACCCAGCTCAAAATAAATTTTTAAATAAAAAGTATTATTTTGTAAATGGCTCTATTTCCCCTTTAATTAAAACCCAATATTTAGCATTTTCATACAAACCAAGTAATAATCGATTTGCGCAAAATGGTGGTGTAACATCAAGCACGGTGACTGCGTCCAGAAAATATGATACAATCACAGAGGGACAAGTAGGATTCAACAAAAACGGCAATTTAGCATATTCACTTGCATATGCTGTTGCGCCTCCTGGATACAGCATAAAATATGTAAAAGGTTTTGACAATAAAGAATGCAAAAATCTATGTGCTAATTAACCTTTATCATAAATTATATAATTTACTATATAGAATGGATAACGAAGATAATCAAGTTGCAGAATCAACTGACCAAATGACTGACGCAGAAGAAAACAGCACAATTATGTCGTTGATATTTGTATTGTTTTTATTTTTATGGCTAATTGCACATATATGGGCAATAATTAAATCTCTATTATGTTTTGGTGCGTCTGGTTCGACCGCTGAACATATATTTGGGTTTGTTTTAGCGTTTATTATGGGGCCTCTCTATTTTATTTATTTGTATGCCAATAAAGGTTATTGTTTAGATGATATGGTGGCCCCTGTTGGAGGTAAAAAGAGATAAGAGGTAAAAAGAGATAGAAATTATTCAACAAACTCACATAGATATATATTTATTATTCACATTAATAATAAATATTATGTTTTTAGAAGATAAAATCAATGCTTTAATAAAGGAGTCAACAAGTGAATTAACAAATAGAATAAATAAATTGGAACAAGAAAATAGAGATTTAAAAAAAGAAATCAGCAATATAAAAAACACATTTGACGATAATTATATTCAAACCATAACAATACATTGTGTAATGCATTCAATGCACAGAAATACATGTGATTTTTTATATAATCATAGAACCGTTTGGTTATCATCAATAATGCAAATGAGAGATTTTTACTTGGATGCTTTACGAGCAAAATACAAAGATTCAAGTTTAGAATATAATAAATATTCAGGTCATGGATTTCATTTGCCATTACAACAACTGTATAATTATTCAATAAAGATAGTGGATAACAATAATAATAATGAAGTAATATTTGATGGTCAAAATCAAGAATTAAAAACATTATTCAAAGAGGCTTGTAATAGTGGAGATTGGTCAAAATATCCATATGATTGTTTAAAAAAACTGGTAAGGGCCGTTCCGCATATTATGTTTGATTTATATGTTCCAGACACCATTGCTGGAAAATTTGGTATGCGGGTTGAAGATTATGTGGAAACTTTATGACCTTGGTAATTTATCAAAATACAGTTTTGTATTTAGTATATAATAAATACAAAATAATTAATTCATGCATAAGTGTTTAATATTTAACGGGGATTGATATTGCATTAAATCCGGAAATAAGTTTTTGTATAAAACATAAATCACTCAGACAAAAATGCGGTGCTTGTGGAAAAAATATTATATTAGAGATGATTTGAGTATATCAAAGACATATGAAACACTTTATAAATATGTGAATGACTTGGATAAATAAAGACTATGCAAAACACAATAAAAAGAAGGGAAAACATAAAGGCTTAAAAAAGCAGGGAATCATAAGGGGACTGCCGTCCCCTTAAAAAATTGAACCCTTTTTTTATGCAACAACCAATAAACAAAACAATTACTCTGATTATTAACAAACCATTATTATTAAGAAAATGCAAGGCTATTTTAAAGATTACGACAACTATACTTCCAGATTCTTTGTTCATTTTCACAAAATTGTAAAATATTATGCTTTTAACAAATCCAAAATGAGCGAAATAGAGAGAATCAAAAATTTAACAAATGTTTACAAATATTTTGCGCAAAAAATTAACAAAATTAACCATGTAAGTGAATTTGGATATGTGAATTGCGGGTCATTTATTCAATTAATATATAACAACGGCATTGATAATCTGATTCTTATCAAAAATAGCGAACAAAAACAGTCAACAATCGATTTCTATACCAAGCGCATGGAGGACTATATGATGACAGTTAAGCGCACAATTGAAAAGAAAAACATTCACATCAATATGAAGAATTATGATTTTCCTGTGTTACGCCGTTCTCCAAGACTCAATAAGAACATTAGACCGATTGAGGAATTTGAAAAACCAGTATTGCGCCGCTCTCCAAGACTCAATAAAAATATGAAACCAATTGCAACAGAAAAACCTGCTTTACGCCGCTCTCCCAGACTCAATAAATAAATATTATATATTGTATGTTTTCTAATAATTAATTTAATTCAAATTTTTTTTTATAGTAACAAAAAACATGTAGAACATATAGAAATTATAACTATATAGAAAAACCAACCATAAAATCATATAACAACTATGTTTCGAAAATTGCTTGATGTTTATCCCAGTTATATGTTGCTGCGTGTATTTGTAAATGGCGACAATGATTTAAAAATGAAATACATGGATGCTGTGCAAAAACACAATAATAAAATCTTTGCAAATCCATTAAATATTGATGCCGGTTTTGACCTTTATATGCCAAAACAAACTGAATGTGCTTCTTTGGCGAAATTAGACCATCAAATTGCATGCAGTGCCAAAATCGTCACTTCATTGGGTTCATACAATACTGGATACACAATGCATCCTAGATCATCTGTATCAAAAACTCCTTTACGCCTCGCAAACAGCACTGGTATTATTGATGCAGGATATCGCGGAAATTTAATTGGCGTGTTTGATTGTCATGTGCCTGGGCATGTGATAGAGAAACATGACAGATTATTGCAAATTTGTGCGCCAAGTTTAATGCCTATTGTGGTTGAATTGGTTGAGTCTGCGGAAGATTTGGGTGATGGTGGTGAACGAGGCACTGGTGGATTTGGGTCTACTGGAAAATAATTATTTTTAATTAACCGAATTTCAATTGGTTTAAATCAAATGTTTAGCTCATTTTATTTGCATATTGTATACAAATAAAAATAAAAATAGTTAAACTTGCAAAAAGGTTTAACATATAAAACATCCAAAATATGAAAGATATTTATTTTGTTTTTGTTGTTTTTTTTCTTCATTTATGGTGTTATTAATAGGTTCTTGCACAGGTTCTTGCACAGGTTCTTGCACAGGTTCTTGCACAGGTTCTTGCACAGGTTCTTGCACAGGTTCAATAATAGGTTCTTGCACAGGTTCTGTTACAGGTTCTTGCACAGGTTCTTGAATAGGTTCTGTTACAGGTTCTTGCGCAGGTTCTTGAATAGGTTCTTCAACAGGTTTTATAACAGGTTCTTGCACAGGTTCCACAGAAAGTTCAATGACAGGTTTCACAATAGGTTCTACAATTGGTTCTTGTATAGATTCTAAAATATGTTTTTCAATAGGTTCTTCAACTGGTTCTATAATAGGTTCTTCGACAGGTTCTATAATAGGTTCTATTATAGGTTCTATAAGGTGCGCAGCGCTATGCGCTCCGATAACAGGTTCTATAATAGGTTCTATAAGGTGCGCAGCGCCATGCGCTCCGATAACAGTTTCAACAAAAGGTTCTTGAACAGGTTCTATAATGTGCGCAGCGCTATGCGCTCTGATAACTAATTCTTTGTTTGTTTCCATTATACAATATATATTATTAATAAACAAATGTTTAAATGCAAGTAAAAAAACAATATTTTCACATAAATGTCAATTTAGACAGACCAATCAATGTTTTTCCCCAATATTTGTTCTATCTTTTGGAAAATACCAGAACCGAAAAATCCATTATGCGCAGAAAACGGCGATGGATGAACACCAGTAATGATTTTATCTTTATTGTCAATAAAGACTTGCTTAGATTTTGCAAAATTTCCCAACAAAACAAATACACATTCTTTGTTTTGTTCGCTCACAAACTTTATTACATCATTTGTAAATTCTTCCCATATATGCATATGACTGCCAGCGGTTCCTTTTATAACCGATAAAGATGCATTTAATAAAAATATATGTTCTTCATTAAACCATCGTTGTATATTTCCTGTTTTAAACTTATAATTTCGTTCAGGGAATTCATCCTGTAGTTCTTTATAAATATTTTGTAATGATGGTGGTATTTTAACGCGGTCATTAACAGAGAAACTGAGACCATTTGCACAGCCAGGTGTATGATAAGGGTCTTGTCCTAATAGCAAAACGCGAATTTCCTTAACATCTTTGGTAAAAACCTTTAAAATACAATCTCTGGGTGGATATACAATATCACCGGAACCATAAAGAGTATCCAAGTCGAACTCATATTGACTAAAAAGGGAATTCCAAGATTCGTGAATTTGCGACATTTATTGCATGTATATGTATTATTTGCTGTAATAATTCATAACCAAAAAAGCGATCAATTTTTCATTAAATGCGGTAAGCCTTTGCACGGCAATTACGCACGCCACCAATTCCACCAGGAGCATTTGACCCAGGTTTATAATAAACCCTGGCATTATCACTATATACCTTTCTAAATCTAAACTGCGATAGAGGATTCACTGTTGCAGCAGAAACATTGAGCGTGATTGCAACAACACTTATGTTAAACACTTGTGCAAAACCATAAATCACATAGAATGTATATGTTCCAACAGGTGTATCAGAAGTTGTACTGATTGCGCCATTACTTGCGTCAATAGTTATTGACGATTCATTGTTATTAACAATGCCAAAAAATACACCACTAAAACCAGGAATGGTTGTTTCGCCTTGTGTAACATCGAATGTATGTGTGCGAATCATATCATCAGACGCAATATTTGTCAATGAATAAGGAGTATATCCTTTATTAATAGGTGCATAAAATGAATTGGGATATGTAGATATCCAAACGGCATTTAAACCAGTTAAATAAGTGCTTGCATTTGCGTCATTCCAATCGCCTGGTGTGCCCGATTGCGCTTCAGAAAAAGAATTGGTTATTGTTACTGTATAATTATTTATATCTTTACCATTAAAATATCCGGATGCGCCACTCGTGCCAGTCGTATAACAATGTGAAATAACAATATTATTTACAGGATTATGAAATCCACATATGGCACCAGCGGTTTCACCAGTAACATTTCCAGTGGTATAACAATTTTGTATTGTTACATAATTAGCAAATGAACCCGCAATTCCACCACTGCTGTAACCAGTTATAGCACCAACAGAAAAACAATTACTAACGGCAACTGCATATTGACTATCCGCACCAGCACTATTTCCAATAATGCCACCTGCGCCTTCTCCAGTAATATCGCCGAAAACATAACAATCTGTAACTGTTGTTTTAGATGCACCAGAACCAACAATTCCACCAGAATATCTTCCTGCAACATCCCCAAAATGCATACATGATTCACATGTTATAACGCCGCTATTTTCATATATATTATAACCAATAATACCACCTGCATAATCGTTGTCAATAGAGCCAGAACTTGCGCATTCAATAACAGAAAGTTCACCGTTATTTGCAGCAGCATAAGGTCCCACAATGCCTCCACATAAAAAATTAATGGGTCCATCTGATGCACAATTAATAATATAATTGTTTGAAGAACCTCTAGCAAAATATTGTTGACAAACCCATCCACTTCCAGGTCCTTCACTTGCATACAATGTGCTATTTGTTGCACTTACAATCAAATTTGTCACAGAGATATTACTATATCCATTTGCAGAATCAGTGCCGTTTTGTATCAAACCAGGATAACCTGCAACACCATCAATAGTAATAATCGGTCTAGACCCATCATTATTCAATGTGTTTGACCCTATTTGAATATTGTTAGAACCACACATAAAATATTTATAAGCATTATCAAAAGAAATATTATTAACAAATTCCACATGTAAAATGCCTGCATCAGTATTTGTATTTGTGATTAAACAAGGCCATGAATCAATATAATAATTCCATTCACCCTTTGTAAAACTATAATAAATAGAGCCTTCTGCGTCCAACAAATAAATTGTATCACCACCACTTCCGCCAATTCCAGGAATGCCAACCGCAAATCCGGTTTCACTCATAGGTCCCAATAAAAGTCTGGGTTCATTGCCTGTATTTATGGTGCCGTGCATAAGTCCCTCGCTGAATTTATATCCTTGTCCCTTCATAATAGGGTATACCGCATCACCCAAAACGAATTCACCAGGGTTGTCAGACAAATACACTAAATGTGTATTATTAAATTCGCTGGCACCTTTATCGATGTGTGGCCTTGTATCACCTTTTATCCACCGCATAGGAACTTTTGTCAATTGCAAACCAAAAATATCCATTATTTTTTGTTGCAATACAGGCAATAAAGGCACTTCGAAATACACAGAACCACTTGATTTACTGTCAATACTATTTTTTGCATCAATTACCTCTTGCAAACCCATAATAAAATCTATATCTGATTCATCAAACACTTGATATGATTCCATCTATATATACCTGTAAAACTTTATTGGATTATAGCAACTTTATTAAAATCCACGAATTTATTTTCACCAGGGTATCCAATAGGGTTACAATAAAAGTCAATACCCTGAAGTTTTCGTTGACTTGGTGTATGCGTATGTCCATAAAACCATGCCTTTATTTTTCCATTATATTGTGTAAATAACAAGTCCTGATTAGACGCAAACCATTGATTCATACCTCTATAGGAGGGTCGATTATATTTTACATCAATAAGTTGATAACTTGGCAAATGATGGGTAATTACAACAATATTATTATTGGCCGACAGAGAATCCAATAAAAACTGCGTAGATTCTTGATGTAATTCATTATATTTATCAGTATTAAAATTCTTTATATATTCAACATCATTTATTTCATAGGATTTATCTGCAACATATGACCACAAGGTTGTTCCGATAAATGTGTGATTTTGATAAACCTCTATTGCATTGTCTAACAAACTGATATTGTTATATTGTTTAAAATGATCGCCCATAAAGGTTCGTGTATCATTTATGCGGTTTCCATAATATTCATGATTCCCAGGCACGACAAAAGTTTTTGGAAAAGTGGCGCTCATATGTTGGAAAAATTGTTGGTAACTGGGTAAATAAGGGTTGCCTATATCACCTGCGCAAATACATATATCATCTTTATTGGCGTTGTGTATTTTTCCTAGAAAACTCGGCAATAGTTTTTGGGCAATAAATTCCAAATGGAGATCAGACAAATATCGTATACGAAGCATTTTAATTTAATAACAATAGAGATTTTTTTACTAAATGCGTTTAATAAATCAAATATTATAAAAGAGCCATACACAGTATACTACCGTAATCAATTTCTGGAGTTATGCCTTGTTGCTCCAACATATAACGTATTTCTTGATCTTTTTTCATAATATCATATATATCTGAAACAATACTGTTATCAAATATTTCCAAAAACAACATAACATCTTTTATTCTGTTTGAAAATTCCCATGTTCCATTTGATTTATCAATCAATACATATATTGAATCCGCGCATACATTGTTTTGCATATAATAAATAAACTTCACAAACTTATCAGGTGTTGCATATTTTTTTTCAAACAAATAATTCAATTCATTCTCAATATTGTTATATTGATTTAATAACAACATATAATTAAGAGCGGACATGTGTATTATTATATTTATGAATGTGGATTATTCTATATAATTTTAAGAACTTAAATAACATCCTCTACATAAGGGTACATAATTATTAGCACCAATAACAACTTGTCCAGATTCCGATGTAATTCTATGTGAGAAAATGGCCGGGGCTAAACATTTTCCACAAAAGGCCGTTAACTTTTCCACGCGATCGCATAAAGGTACCAAATCCAAAATAGAGCCAAATTTTTGCCGCTTAAAATCGCCATCTAGTCCACACACATATACATGTTTATTATGGTTGTCTACCATTTTTTTAACGGCCTGTGCCAAATCTGGGAAAAATTGTCCTTCATTAATAAGCACCACATCTGCATCTTGCCACAACTCATCACGCAAATCCGCTGAAAAAACACAGGGAATCTCTGTTTTATCATGAGATGACAACATTGTATCACTATATCGCTTATCTAATTCATAATTGATAACCACAATGGATTTGCCGATGAATTTATAAGCCTTATAATGTTGGATAAGCCGCGTGGTTTTACCTGAAAACATAGGTCCTAATATGAGTTCAAGGTATCCACTTGAGACATGATGATATGGTGATTGCATTGGATACATATATAAATTACCTGTATCTAAATATGTTTTTTAAACCTTTATTGTAAAGTTAAGAACCTTTATCTTAATGATAACCCATTTTCACACAATATAAAATAATCAACCAAAGTATCTATATCACAATCATAATTATGCAACACAGTTTCCATGGTTTTTAAACGACTGGGCGATAAAGATTCACTGGTTTTTATAATGTAATTGTAGTAATCTTTCACGATTTGTTTTTTATCAATGTTATACATAACACTCAGATCATGTATATATTTTTTCAAGGCTTTATGATTGCCTTCTTGTAACATCGCTTGTAATTTACACCATATGATATCACTCAGTATATTTTCCTGTTTTACAACAATATTCTGATTGAGTTGTATGAAATTTATCATGCTTCTGATATCGGACCGATAGAGATTTTGTATAACATCTATAGATTCATCACTTATTTGCAATGATTCTTTGTTGCATATGTCTTTGATAAATTGATGAATAAGAGGTTTTGGTAATTGGTTAAAACGGATACACATAAATTCATGTTGGAGTGAAACCTCTATTTTACTAATGTAATTACATATTAAACAGAATTTCACATTTTCACCGCAGACTTGTAACAGGTACTTCAATGCCTGTTGTGCATTTTTAGTCATATAATCTACTTCATCCAAGATGACGAATTTATAACCTGTTTCAAAGAGATTCTTTGTTTTGACAAATTGATAAATCTGATTACGAATAATATCTATACCGCGTTCATCGGAAGCATTCAAATGGATAACAAGACTTTTATTGGTTTGTTTTTGGGTTTTCTGATAGGCATTTATAAGATTTATTACAGTGGTAGTTTTACCGGTGCCTGGAGGGCCATATAGAAGCAAATTGGGAAAATAATTGTTTTTTAACATTGTAAGAAAAATTTGCTTGTTGGTGGGATCTAATACAATATCATCGAATTGATTAGGCCGGTATTTTTCAGTCCATGGAATAGTAAACTCTGTTGTAGACATTCGATAAAGACCACAAGTATTTTGTTTGTAAATCTTGTACAAATAAAATGAATAATGACAAATTGGAAAATAAAAGTTTATAAATTATTGCAAGAACTCATACTGTAAATCCATAACACCTTTATTGTATGTTAAATGATAAGTTGCAAAATATGGTGAATAAGTGTATTTATTTGAAACAAATTCTTGATTAACGGTTTTTATTTCGTATGGTATTTGCGCAAAATTACTGCATTTTTTTACATCAAATTTCTCCATATTTGGAAACAGAGATATACGCATATTTGGTTTGTATATATGTGTTTGATTCCATTCAAAACTTTGTTTTAAAGTTTTAAAAATATCATTACACAACACTTCTTTGGCGTCATATTTCGTTGTCATTTTGATATAATATAATGATAAAATTCTAAACAGATTTGTTTTATTTTACACCTTTGCACATTCTAATCGCCGACCCTATGGGTCCAAGGATTTCGC
>JACCEA010455269.1_pt1 | contig 13676 bp, 16 predicted proteins | sample 7449851 | NCBI WGS metagenome assembly JACCEA01 (sample SAMN15323453, study PRJNA562643) | freshwater metagenome | isolation source: river surface water | place: USA:Blue River Watershed | collected 2017-08-18 | reverse complement strand
ATCTCAGTGCCAGTGTGGGGGATTCTCCTCTCAGAGCCCCTAAAGATCGTAGACTTGGTGAGCCGTTACCTCGCCAACTATCTAATCCTACGCATGCCCATCCTTGTCCGATAAATCTTTAATAGATAAGTGATGCCACTCTACTATATTATGCGGTATTAGCTCGAGTTTCCCCGAGTTATCCCCCTGACAAGGGCAGGTTGCATACGCGTTACGCACCCGTACGCCGGTGTATTGCTACCCCTTGACTTGCATGTATTAAGCCCGCCGCTAGCGTTCATCCTGAGCCAGGATCAAACTCTCCATTGTAAATAATTTGTAAGTTTGCCTGATCTCCTTAAAATTTTAAATCTTGCATTTGCTATCCCATTAAGTCAATGAACTTTATCCCATTTTTATCCCTACATTATGTAGGACTGGAACTTGTAAATCTATCTCTATATAATCCTAAAAGATAAATCCTCCCTCTTTACTCTTTTCCAAATCTACTCGCCGATTCGGAGTGCAAAGTTCAAACTTTATTTTTTAATATCCAAATTATTTTTGAACTTTTTTTCTTCTACTCTTTTCCAATTCTTCTTTCCGAATCGGAGTGCAAAGGTCTGAATTTGTTTTTTAACTTCCAAACTTTTTTGCATTTATTTTTTCTTTTACTCTTCTCCAACTCTTCTTTTCGAATCGGAGTGCAAAGGTCTGAATTTGTTTTCTAACTTCCAAACTTTTTTGCATTTATTTTTTCTTTACTCTCTTCCAACTCTTCTTTCTGAATCGGAGTGCAAAGGTCTGAATCTTCTTCTTAATATCCAAATTTTTTTGCACTTATTTTTCCAAACTATTGCCCTGTTTATTATGCTCTTGCTATATAACGTTAAGCCATTTCCCGTTTGGGTTTGCAAAAGTACAACACTTTTTCTCAGTATCCAAATTATAAGAAGCTTTACAATTAACCACCTAAGGATAAAACATTGATAATCAAGCACAAAAACCTTAAAATACAACTAATATTTATACTCTTTCTTTATATCATTATATATTAAGAAAAGTATTAAACCATTACATTTTTACAAAACGCACCTCAACCCTTCTATTTAGAGACTGATTGGTGATAGAGATAGGTTCATCAGGACCTTTGCCTATCGCCATAATCCTTTCCTCATCGATTCCTTTATCTATTAAATACTCTTTACATACAGTTGCCCTATTCAAAGAGAGCTTTTTATTTTCATTCCTATCCCCTTCATTAGAAGTATGCCCTATTAACTCAATGCTTAAATTAGGATTATTCACCAATAATATAAGAAGTCTATTTAATTCTTCGATAGACTCAGAAAGGAGAGTTGCCTGCGATTGTTCAAAATGAATATTTTTTAAGATAAACCTATCCCCCCTATTCACTGGAACACCCTCAAACAATAGCATTTCCCTTTTTATTGTTATGTCTTTATTCTTTATAGCTGTCCTTTGTTTCAAGGAAGTTCCTTTCCAAACAGTTATCGGAGTCTCAATTTTAAAAATGATTCCTGCTTGACGGAAACTTAGCCTATTGGAAGCAACATTTTTTCCAGTTCTTATAAAATCCAATTCATCTTGGGCATAAGTGAGTAGCGGCAAAAACACGCCAAGACTCATTTTGTTTAGAAAATCGAAATCATTATGACCAACTAATCCAATTTCAGTAGCGACTAAAACAGTACGGATTGGTTCGCTTATATTTTTACGCAACAAGCCATTGCCATTAATCAAGACCCCTTTTCCATCATCTACTGCATTATGCGGGATACTCGAATAAAAGACCTTTGCCTGAATGAACGATTTTTGAAAATATTTACTCAAGCCCAAAGAATAAGAAGAGAATTTATTGGCAAGAAACCATTTACCATATTCAGAATCAGCAGAAATTTGGATTGGGTCAGGGTCTTTAAGCGTATTAACCAAAAGAAACCTATCAATTCCAACATTTACTTGCCAAGTATTATTCAAAGAATAATTCAAATCGACACCAATATTATTAGAGATTTTAAAAAAGTACCTATTTTCACCCTTCGAAGTGACAGTATTTCCCAGAAAAAAATTTTGGATCGAGTTAGGTTTTAATTTCAAATTACCAGAAGTCAACTCTACTTTTGGAGGCAAAGCCCAAGTAAGCCCGACATGAGGATTGATGGTGATTTTAGGAAGAATAATTTTGCTTTGAGCAAAACCCAATAAACTAATGATGACAAATAAAAAGATTAGATGTATTTTCATTGCTTATTGGGTTTAGTTGTGTTTACTCTGCTTTGACACTTTTAATGTAACGGACAATATTAGCATACAAATTATCTTGCGAGGAATTTTGTAATTCACGAATGAATTGACTTCCGATAATTGCACCAGCAGCATATTGAGATGCCTTCATAAAACTTTCGTTATCTTTGATACCAAATCCAATTAATCTAGGATTCCTTAGATTCATGGCATTGATACGATTAAAATATGATTCCATCGTGTCGGAGATTCCGGAAGTTGCCCCTGTAACACTGGCACTACTTACCATATATATAAAGCCCTCAGAAATTTCATCAATCCTTTTGACACGAGCATCCGAAGTTTGCGGAGTAATCAAGAAAATATTAAGCAAACCATACTTATCAAAAATCGCTTTATATTCATTATCAAACTCCTCCATTGGTAAGTCGGGTAAAATCAAGCCATCAACTCCCACCTCCTTGCATTTTTCGCAGAAATTTTCGATACCGAACTGAATCACCGGATTGATATATCCCATCAAAATAATAGGAATACTCACTTTTTGTCGAATACCACTCAATTGTTCGAATAACACCTTTAAGCTCATTCCATTTTCAAGAGCTATTTGATTCGATTGTTGAATTGTTTCACCATCAGCTACTGGATCAGAATAAGGCATTCCAATTTCCGCTATGTCGGCACCTGCTTCTTCGAGGGCTTCTAAAACTGTTACCGTATTATTTATGGCAGGAAACCCTGCGGTAAAGTAAATATTTAATACTTTACCAGTTTTATTTTGAAAAAGATTTGTAATTCTGTTCATTTAAGAAAATAATAAATAAGTACGTACTGAAAAAGTATTATTTTTCAGCCCAATAATCGAGTACCAATACCTTATCAAGGTGAGGTTTCAAAACTTCGACAAAAGCTTTGTGAGCTGGATGAGGCAAATACACCGCTCTGTCTTGTTCAGATTGAAAAGTCACAAAAAACAAATGCGTAAACCCTTGATTAATATTTTCAGGGCTATTGTTAGTTCCCCATTCAAAATCAGCTATTTCTTTGATTTGCGAAGGTAAGGCACGAAAAGCATCTTCTACTTTTTTTACATCGGCAGCAGAGCTTGTGTCCTTGAACTTAAATAAAACGGCATGTCGTAACATTTTCACAGATTGTTTAGAAGATTGAGCCGTTCCTGCAAACGACATAGATAAAAACAAAGCAAACGCAATTAAAACAGATTTCATAAAGATTGAGAGGTTGATAGATTATGAATAATTAAAAAAATAAAAAACTTGGCAATCAACAAGGCATTCTCCTTCCTGACTAATTATAGGTACTTCATATAAGTATCTAAATCTTTATCCCCTCTTCCAGACAAATTAATTACGACGGTTTCATCAGCCCTTGCATTCAAATATGGTAATACAGCCAGAGCATGAGCAGATTCAATTGCTGGAATAATTCCTTCCAATTTTGACAATTCAAATCCTGACTGAAGCGATTCGTCATCTGTGATGGCAAAAAACTTGGCTCTTCCCGAATCCCACAGATGAGCATGCATTGGACCAATGCCTGGATAATCCAAACCTGCCGAAATAGAATGAGGCTCTATCACCTGTCCATCTTCGGTTTGCATCAATATACTTTTACTCCCGTGAAGAACACCCGATTTTCCTAAAAATGTAGTAGCAGCAGACATTCCAGAATAAATACCGTGTCCACCAGCCTCCGCTGCAATTAGTTGAACAGAAGCTTCATCCAAATAATGATAAAATGCACCTGCAGCATTCGAGCCACCGCCGACACAAGCAATGACATAATTTGGCAACTCTGTACCTATTTTTTCTTTAAGCTGCCAGCGTATTTCCTCAGAAATAATCGCCTGAAAACGAGCCACCATATCAGGATAAGGGTGCGGTCCAACCACCGACCCTATAATATAATGTGTATCAATAGGATTATTAATCCAATGACGCATTGCCTCATTGGTAGCATCTTTCAATGTTTTCGACCCACTCGTTGCCGGTCTTACCTCCGCTCCAAGCATTTTCATTCGAGCGACATTCGGAGCTTGACGCTTGATGTCGATTTCTCCCATATATACAATACATTCCATTCCCATTAAAGCACAAACAGTGGCAGTCGCTACACCATGTTGCCCAGCACCCGTTTCGGCGCCAATTTTATTCTTACCCAATTTTTTGGCAAGTAAAATCTGTCCAATGGTATTATTTACCTTATGAGCCCCCGTATGGCAAAGGTCTTCTCGCTTGAGATAAATCGTTGTTTGATATTTTTCCGATAATCTTTCTGCCAAAAATAATGGCGTAGGTCTTCCGACATAATCTTTCAACAAAGCATGGTATTCTTGTTGAAAAGAAGGTTCAGCGATAATTGTAAGATAATTTTGTTGTAATTCTTCCACATTTGGATACAACATTTCAGGGATGTAAGCACCACCAAACTTCCCATAATATCCTTTTGCATTAACTGCATAGGGTGATTTCTCCGTTGTTATCATTTAATTCAATCCCTCCTCAGGTTTAAGTTTCGCTAATAAATCACTAATTTTACTTATATCCTTTAGCCCAGGCATCACTTCAAACTTACTATTTACATCAATCGCATAAGGCTTTGGGGTAATATGATGAACCAAATCGATGTTTTGAATATCTAAGCCACCAGCCAAAAAATAAGGTTTTTGATTGTCGTATTGCGTCAATACCCCCCAATCAAAAGCCACACCATTTCCTCCATGACTATCCCCTTTGGCATCGAACAGAAAAAAATCGACGTGAGGTTTATAATTATTTAATTGAGTAAACACGAAACTACCATCTACACTAAAAGCTTTTATGATACTCACCCCTTTTTGTCTAAGATTTTTGCAAAAGTCAGGCGTTTCATTTCCATGGAGCTGAGCATAATTCAGTCCATACTTTCGTGTTGTCTGCAAGATATAATCTACCGTTGCATTCACAAATACCCCTACTTTTTTAACAGAAAAAGGTATTGTGCCTAAACTCTCGATATTGAGAGAATTTTCCACAAAACGAGGAGATTTATCATAAAAAATAAATCCAATAAAATCCGGTTTTAGCTCGATGAGTGCCGCAATGTTCTCAACATCACGCATCCCGCATACTTTTAGTTTCATTTTACAATAGTTCACCCAAAGGGCAGATTTGACCAATCAACAAATGTCTTTCGACAATGATGTTTTTGTAAATGATTGAATAATAATCAAAATTAACTCAATTAGATTATTTTAGCTATAAATTCTGCTAATTTTGTTCCTGGATTCGTTTCTTTCATAAATGTTTCTCCAATCAAGAAACCCTTATATCCATAAGATTTCAATAAAGTTATTGTTTCGGGTTGGCTAATACAGCTCTCTGATATTTTTACTTTACCCTCGGGAATCAGCGAAGCCAAGTGCATGGAAGCATTGACATTGTTTTCGGCGAAATTTTTAAGATTTCGATTATTCACCCCTATAATATCCACAAATTCTAATGGAGATTGACGCAATTCTTCTTCATCATGAATTTCGAGAAGTACTTCTAAACCCAATTCATGAGCTTTTTTCCCAAGATTTTCGATTTCAGAAGGACTTAAACAAGCGGCAATCAACAAAATTACATCTGCCCCCCAAGCCTTTGCCTCCAATATTTGATACTCATCAATCATAAAATCCTTTCTCAGAATCGGAATATTCGGATTGGCGATACGGGCTTTTTGCAAATCTTCTGCCGAGCCACCAAAAAACGCCACATCAGTCAATACAGACAAGCCCGATGCTTGGGCTTTTGCATAGCCTTGGGTCACCTCTTCCAGCGATAGCGTATCATTAATAACTCCCTTAGACGGCGATTTCCTTTTGTGTTCGGCAATAATACCAGATGCCCCCTCTGCTAACAAAGCCCGAACCAAAGAATTTGTTTTTCTCGAGAAAAAGACACTATTTTTTAGTTTTTCTTCGCTGATTGATTCCTTTGCTTGGGCAACTTCTACTGCTTTTTGAGCAGTAATTTTATCTAAAATTGTCCTTTTTTACTATTCTTCAGTTAATTTTTTAAAACATTGATAAGCATTTCCACTCAGAAGTGATTCTTTTGCCAAAGCGACTCCTTCTTCCATAGATACCTTTTGAGCAACACTCAAAGCCAGACCAGCATTTGCCAAGACTACATTTGTTTGAGCTTCAGTCCCTTTGTTTTGTAGAATATTCAATAAAATTTCGGCAGATTCCTCGATAGTTCCTCCCCCATAAATATCCGATTGTTGGTACAGAGAAAAGCCTATTTCCTCAGGATTGATGGTTTTCCTTTCGACGTTGCTTCCTGAAATATCAAAAGCACTAGTCAATGAAATTTCATCATATCCTGCCAAATCATAAATAATTGCATAATTCTTATTGGTTCGAGCAAATAATTGAGCATATAAATCAAAAACTTCCAAGCTATACACCCCAGAAAATTGCTTTTGCACTTTCGCAGGGTTCAACAATGGTCCTAATATATTGAAAAACGTTTTCATTCCTAATTCTTTCCGAACCGGAGCCACATGCCTCATGGCAGGATGAAACAAAGGAGCGTGCATATAGCATATACCTGCTTTTTCTAATTTTGATTTCAGGAAACTTTCGTCGTTAGAAAACTTCACCCCCAAAAATTCCAAAACCGTACTTGAGCCAACAGCCGATGAAACCCCGTGATTGCCGTGTTTGGCAATATTCTGGCCCGCCCCTGCCAAAATCAAGGCCGAGGTAGTAGAAATATTAAATGTATCCTTTCCGTCTCCGCCCGTTCCGACAATATCCATTGCCTCAAAATCCGACAAATCAATCGGTATTGCCAAACCAAGCATGGCATCTCGAAACCCTTCCAGTTCATCTACTGTGATACCTTTCTGTTGAATTCCCATCAAAAAAGCAGCCATTTGAGAAGTATTTACCTCCCCATTGGCAATTTTCAATAAAGCCTCCTGAGCCTCATCTTTGTTCAGCGATATCCCTTGTAAGAGTTGATTGAGGTATTTTTTCATAATAACAATAAAAGAACAGTCAATAAATTAATCAATGTTTCATCCAATTTTCAACCATTTTCACCCCATGTTCCGTCAAATATGCTTCTGGATGAAATTGCACCCCTCGAACATCGTATCGGGTATGTGCTTCAGCCATGACAAATCCTCGCTCATCAACCGCCGTAATTTTCAATTCCTCGGGCATTGACTCCGGAACGACAGTCCATGAATGATACCGACACACATTTATTTCAGACGGAATTCCCTGAAAAAGCACTTCATTAGGATCTGTAATCAAACATTTAGTCGTAACACCATGCAAAACCTCCCCCATATTGTGAAGCTTTGCACCGAATGCCTCCCCAATTGCTTGATGCCCGAGACAAACCCCAAAAATTGATTTTTCTGGAGCATATTCCCGAATAATTTGAGGCATAATCCCTGCTTCCTCTGGAATACCTGGTCCTGGTGATAATAATATCTTATCGTACTTTTTTACTTCTTCGAGAGCTATTTTATCATTTCTGAATACATCTACTTCTGCTCCAAACTCTTTTAGAATATATACCAAATTATATACAAACGAATCGTAATTGTCTAATACTAATATTTTCATAATCAAAATTGGTCAATGAATCCCTAATAAATTATCTATTTTCTTCCGATATTCTCCGATTTCGGTTCAAGGTTTTTATAAATTTTATTTTCCGAAACCTCAAGGCACTCCAATCGCTATTGATTGCAATCATTCGCACAGGTTCATATCCTAATTTTCCCAGACTTTCCCAAGCCGTATCTCGGCCGATATCGCTTTTATAATTTTTGGAGGTTTTTTTCGGATACGCCCACCAGCACAAGCCATCATCAAGCATCAAAGCATCAATGATAGACGAAAGCGGGGCAATTTCAGCTTTTTCTTTCACAAAAACCAAGCAAAAATCGACTTTCTCCGAAGAAACCTCTCGAACAATTTCCAAATAACTTCCAAAATCAGCTATTTCTGTTTCTAACTCCTCAGGCGTATTTAACAATAAAATTTTTTGTTGACCTTTAAAGTTTAATTTTTTTAGTAAAGCAGACATAAATATCATGATTAACTATATATTTTGAGCCATTTCGATGGCCTTCCTCAAGGCAGCCAATTTTAAATGAATTTCTTTCATTTCTGTTTCAACATCAGATTTTGCAACAACCCCCATTCCCGCTTGGTAGAACAAGGTATTGTTTTTGCTCAAAAATGTTCGGATAGCGATGGCATGATTGAAATTTCCATTGAAATCCATAAATCCGATAGCCCCTCCATAAATACTTCGATTGGTCGGTTCAAATTTATTGATTAATGTCATGGCATTGTGCTTAGGAGCTCCAGACAAAGTTCCGGCAGGAAAAGTATCAGCCACCAATTGCAAAGGATTTGTTCCTTGGTGCATTCTGCCTGTTACTTTTGATACCAAATGTATCACGTGGCTGTAAAATTGCACTTCCTTGAATGTTTCTACTTTCACATTTTCGGCACTGCGAGACAAATCGTTTCTTGCCAAATCGACCAGCATGACATGTTCGGCAGATTCTTTTGGGTCTGCATCCAATTGACGAGCCAATTCGGCATCATGCTCATCATCACCCGTACGACGAAATGTACCAGCAATTGGGTGAATCTCCGCTTGTCCATCTTTGATTAGAATTTGTTTCTCTGGCGAACTTCCAAAAATATGGTATTCTCCTCCATCAAAATAAAACAAATAAGGCGAAGGATTAATAGACCTCAAAGCCCGATAAACATTAAAATCGTCGCCTTCAAATTTTTTAGAAAAACGCCTCGAAGGAACAATCTGAAATACATCCCCTCGTAAGCAATGGGCAATACATTTATGGATAATGTCACGCATTTCTTCTTCCTCAATGTTTGTGGATTCTAGCGTATCTGCTTTAAATTTCGGATTGACATTTTTTGGATTTTTAACAAAAAACTCCAAAGTTTCCAATCCATCTTGTACAAAACTCGGCTCTTCTCCATCAGACGTATAAGCGTGTTCGAATATATACAATTCATCTTTAAAATGATTGATAGCAATTACATAACGATAGACCCTGTAAAGAATTTGCGGAATAGCGGTTTCGGGGCTTTTGTCTTGAATTTCTATGTCTTCAAAATATTCAACCGAATCATACGTAATATGCCCAAACAAACCATTTGAAATAAAAGGAAATTCGGATTTCGGATTATCAAATCTTGAGGCAAATGCCTGAAGAGCTTTTACACCATCTTTTCTTTCCGACAACACAAACGACTCTTCTGTCCCATTCGGGAATTTTTGTATTACCTGGTTGTTATCCAATTGAAAGCTTGCCACCTCATCACAAGCAATATAACTAAAGCTATTGTGCATGGCTTGATAATCTGCACTTTCTAAAATAACAGATTTTGGAAATTGGCCACGCAGACGCATGTAAATACCTACGGGTGTAATGGTGTCCGCTAAAAGTTGTTTATAACGAGTTGATATTTTAAAATTTGATTTCATAATACATTATTAAAGAAAAAAACGGCTTACTGCAATGAACAGTAAGCCGTTTGACAATATTTGAATGCAAATACATAGGAATCCTGTTCACTCTTATTGAGTTGGACGCCACCACCAGAATTTTACTATGTTTGCAGAATGAATCATTTTATTATAATATTTTGACAAATTGTTTGTTTGTGCTACAAAAATAAAGAATGAAAAGATAAAACAAAATTTTTTTTCAATTTTTGTTAAAAAATTAAATTGGGCTTCCTGCTTGAAATGACACTTCCTTCACCAAACTTGCCGCATTGAAATACAATACCATCGACTTGGCATTGGTTTGATTTTGGATAAATTCACAATGTGGTCCTTTTTCGAGGTAGTAAACAAAGATTTTTTCATTGCGACGATTCAATATTTGAAAATCATACCTTCCAAAATTTTCAACAATCTGATTTTCTGTTAAACCAAGAATTTTGGAACGAAGAGTTTTCAAGTCCTCTACTAACTTTTCTCGTTTTCCTTCACATCCTCCCCTATCAGTTTTGAAACTTTTCAAATCGAAATTACCTAAATCTGCCTCTTTTTTTTGGCAAGACCATACAAACAATACACTTATTAATAGTATTTTTTTCATCATTTTCGTTTATTTATTTACAAAGTAACGAAGCGATTGGTTTTATTCAAAATCCAAAAGCATTTTGAGTTGAATAGTGTAGTTGCTTATAAAAGCAAAAAAAGGATTGATTTGTTTATTTAAAGATACAATGACAAAATCTTTCACGAGGCCAAAACGATACACTTGCTTCGATTGAAGATGTACTTTGTTGAATTTTAAGGCAAAAGAGATGGATAAATTCGTAGCATAACATTGCAATGATTTAAAAAAAATGGCAAAAAAAATAAAGAAAGCCATTCATAATAGAATAGCTTTCTTCCAAAATATTAATAAAACATTCTCTCCTCAAGATATAACCTCAGATTCGGTAATATCCGCAGACGCACGCTCAAAAACTTTCTTCATTCCGTCAACCGCTCCACTCACGATGGCAATCGGCAACAATAGCGGCATAAAAAGTACCCACTGCATTAACATTGAAACATTATACCTTTTCATAATCTTAGCTGGCTTGAGTTTTATATCAGTAAAGCACACAAATAATGTACCAAAAATAGATGTTGTTATGTAAAGATAAATAAATTATCTTCATATTACCAAACGAAAAGCCTAATAAATTGTTCAAAAAAACAAATATTTTTTTCGTATAATTAGAAAAAATATAATTATTCAAAGATTGAAATCCTTAAATGTTTCTAAAAATTGTACTATTTATTTAGTTCTGCTGTCCAGCTATCACGGTCAGAAGGAGAAAATTTCCAAGGAGCCATGTTGTTTTCGAGGTTTGAAAACATCGCATTCCAAGAACCAGGAGCCTTGGACTCTTCCATAATATTGTAGCGTCGGAGCTGAATAATAATATCCAATGGACTAATATTGATGGGACATTCCTGCACACAAGCATTGCAAGTCGTACAAGCCAACAATTCCTCTTCCGAAATATAGTCGTTCAACAAAGTCTTTCCATCATCAAATTTTTCGATGGAAACCGAGCGGTCGGACTTGAGCCAATTTTGCTGCAAATCCTCCAATCTGTCACGGGTATCCATCATGATTTTACGAGGCGAAAGCTGTTTTCCTGTGATATTTGCCGGACAAACAGAGGTACATCTACCACATTCCGAACACGAATAAGCATCCATCAGATTTTTCCAAGTCAAATCGTGTACATCTTTTGCTCCAAATCGACCAATTTCTTGAGTCGCCGTACTCGATTCACCCAAGCCCAACATACTCTTGACCTCCGCTGTCACAGCTGGCATATTTTCGATTTCGCCAATTGGTTTAAGTCTCGAAAAATACGTATTCGGAAATGCCAAAATAATGTGCAAGTGCTTAGAATACGTAACATAGAGAGCAAACAACAATATCCCAACAATATGAATCCACCAAGCCAAACGCTCATAAATAAGCAGAAATCCATCTGAAAAACCAGAGAAAAGTGGCTTTAGATATTGACTTATATACAGATTTCCGGTGATTGCCTCGGCATAATGCCCCACCCCACGCTCTTGAAGCAAAACATCTGCGGCATTCATACTCAAAAAACACCACATCAATACTATTTCGCTGATTAGAATAATATTGGCATCTAAGACAGCCCACCCTTTTAATTCTCTATGTCGATTTACTTGCAAACGAGCAGTTCCAAGCACATTTCTGCGAAATAAAAAAATAACACATGCTACAACAACAGCCAGAGCCAAATACTCGAAAATGCCAATCAAATAAGCATATATTCCACCCAAAAAACCAAGAAAAACACGATGCGTACCCAAAATACCATCGATTAGAATTTCAAGAATTTCGATATTAATAACGACAAACCCTATATATACTAAAAAATGAAGCAAACCGACAATTGGCCGATTGAACATCTTTTTTTGTCCAAATGCCAAAAGCAACATCAACTTAAAACGTTCCGAAGCCTTAGCACTCAGCTGAATTGATTGCCCTAAGGAGATGGTTTTTTTTATCAAAATATACCTCTGACGAACCAAATAAACAACTGCCGCCAAAATAGCCACAAAAAGTAATTGCATGAATATTTCCATAAATGAATCAGTTTAAGGTTTTTAGGTGATGAAAACAACTAAATTAGTATGCTTGCATAATGTTATACAAATATCGAAAAAAAGACGAAAAAAGCATGACGAAAAAAATATTTTATTTTTTTTGCAAATAAATTTGGAATATCAAAATCATTTATTAATTTTGCATTCCCAAACAACGGGAAACGGTGGTGATTGGTGATGTAGCTCAGTTGGTAGAGCAAAGGACTGAAAATCCTTGTGTCGGCGGTTCGATCCCGTCCATCACCACCAAAATTCAAAAAGCTCGATTATTCGAGCTTTTTTTATGCCCTTTTTTTTCCAAACTTTTACGATAGACCCCTGTTCAGACTTCAAAAATTAGAGAAAGACGAACATTTTGGAGATTGTGAACCAGTTGGCGATGGCATCAGAGAATTGAAAATTGACTACGCAAAAGGTTATCGAGTATATTTTAAAGAAACTGACGGAAAAATTATCATTCTGCTTATTGGAGGAGATAAATCAACCCAACAAAAGGACATTGAGAAATCAAAAGATATTTGGAAAAAATTAAAAAAATAAAAATGGAAACATCAAAATTTGATATAGCAGATTATTTAGACAGCAACGAAATGATTGCCGAATATCTAAATGAAGTTTTGAAAGAAGGCAATGATACTGAAATTGTTACCGCAATTGGACATATTGCAAAAGCAATTGGTATGACCAAAATAGCCGAAGAAACTGGAATGAGCAGACCAAGCTTGTACAAAGCACTTTCGGAAGGTTCCAAACCGCAATTTTCAACAATAATGAAAGTCTTGAAAGCTGTTGGAGGACAAATACACATAAATCCAATAACCGCATAAAAAAACTGAAATGGAAATAGAGAAAATGATACAAATCCTAATTTATACTCACGCATTTTTGGGTGGAATTGCACTTTTATCAGGTTTGGTATCAATTATTTCAAAAAAAGGAAATAAAATACATAGAAAGTCAGGGATGATATTTTATTATTCTATGCTTTTTTCAGCACTAACTGCGTTAATAATTTCAGTCTTACCAAAACACAAAAGTCCATTTTTATTTTCAATTGGCATATTTAGTTCTTATTTTATTTTGACTGGCAAAAGAGCTTTAAATTTTAGAACGGATAATGGAAATATAATAATTGATAAAATAATTTCTTGGGCAATGATTTTCACAGGACTAATAATGATATTTTACAACCCTATTTTTAACAAAAAAATT
>JACCEA010188509.1_pt1 | contig 13676 bp, 15 predicted proteins | sample 7449851 | NCBI WGS metagenome assembly JACCEA01 (sample SAMN15323453, study PRJNA562643) | freshwater metagenome | isolation source: river surface water | place: USA:Blue River Watershed | collected 2017-08-18 | reverse complement strand
GTTTCAATGCCACTACCCGAATAATTCAGAATACGAACACGTGGGGTATAGGCTTTACTGAGACGCTCAGCCGCACGGGATAAATCTAATTTAATTACTTCAGAAGGGCATGAGCCCACTAAAAATAACATTTTGATATCGGGGCGGCGTGTTAATAATTGATTTACAACCCGATCGAGCTCCTCATTGGCATCGGCCAAACCAGCTAAATCATGATCATCAATGATGGCGGTTGCAAAGCGGGGTTCAGCAAAAATCATGACGCCCGCAGCCGATTGCACGAGGTGAGCACAGGTGCGTGAACCCACGACCAAGAAAAAAGCATCTTGAATTTTGCGATGCAGCCAAATGATGCCGGTGAGACCGCAGAAGACTTCCCGCTGACCCCTCTCCTTCAGAACATTCAGTTCTGCTACAGAGTCACACCCAGCTGGTGCAGATTGCAGAGGAATGATTCGATTCATGCCATCACTCCTTGTGAGGACTCGCGGGATTCTTGAAGACGGGCCTGGCGCAACTTCCACAAAAACTGTGCGGCATTAATCACATACGCTAGATAAGCTCCCAAGGCCAGCATCATTAATTGGCGGGGCTCTAAGAAACCAAAACCTAAAGCAAACAAATAGAGAGTATGTAAAAGCAAGACCAACATACTGAAAACATCTTCCCAGTAGAAAGCTGGGGCAAATAAATACCGTCCAAAGACCTCTTTCTCCCAGATGCTGCCGGTGATCATGATGGTGTACAAAAACACGGTTTTGATCACAACCGATACATTGGCAGCAAACTCACCCTCACCCGTGTTTAGAAAACGAATCACCAAATACAGGCTAATGAGGAACACAATAAATTGCACCGGCGCCAGGATTCCCTGGACCAATGTCCACTTCGAACGATCTCGACGTAATCGCTCTTCTGGCGTATAAAGGGATTGTGTTTGACTTGCCATGTGCTCCTTCTTCCTTATGCAGCCTGGCCCTCATGTGTATATGTAAACCTAAGTTTACGCTTTTTTATGTTTACAAATCTAGGAAAAAACCCTTATAAGTGTCAAATAATTTTGACAGTTTAGCTATCAAATGGTTAACCTTATGGAAATTGGAGAAAAAGGCAATTTGGGGCTGCCTTTTTTAGCGATCCAAGCCCTGAAATCCTCCTCTTTTGGGAGAATTTTGGAGTTTGGGTGTCATAAATGTTGCAATGCAGCATGAATTACACGTACAGGGGCTTACAGAAGTGGATCAAATACGTCTAAACAATACGCAAAGTAACGCAGACAAAAGCAAGGAAACCCGTGGATGGCTAAAGAAATTCCGCTTAAGCGCTCTCATTCCAGGCTTGGATTCGGAGCCCAAAAAGGAAGAAGCCCCGCATGAACTTGCTTATCTATTAAATAAAACCATCGAGGCTCAAATCATCCCCCGCCTGCTTCTCCAACATAGCCATACCAATCAAGCGCTTGCGCCTCATGCAGACCAGCCTATATCCGCCGATGAGGTCAAATACTTTGCTGAGCTATTAATAAATAGCTCTAATGCGATTTGCTTGGGCTATGTGAAATCATTAGCTCTTGAGGGCCGTAGCTTAAATGAGATCTATTTAAATTTAATTGCCCCAGCCGCACGAAGAATGCAGTGCTATTGGGAGCTCGATGAGCATAGCTTCACAACAGTAACCCTAGCCCTGGGACGAATTCAGCACATCATGCAAGAACTCAGCCCCGACTTTCGGAATCAAGAAGATCAGCACAGGAATCTTGCCGGAAAGGCTCTACTTTTTGCCATGCCCCACTCCCAGCACACCATGGGCGTATTTATGTTGAGCGAATTTTTTTCCCAAGCAGGCTGGGATGTTTGCACCCTTTCAAATCCCAATCAAGAGGATATTCTGGAGCTATGTGCACAGGAGTCATTTGATATCGTTGGTATCTCAATCTCCTATGAGCTTCAGTGGAATGGCATGCAAGAGTTAATTGCGAAGATCAGAACATCATCGATGAACTCACAAATTGGCGTAATGGCTGGCGGGGCGCTCTTTAATAGTAAGCCCGAGCTCATGCAAGAATGTTCCGCCGACATTTGCACTCTCAGTGCAGCCGATGCCGTAATTGCTGCTGAAAATATCTTAAAATCACGCGTTTAGTGACTGAACGACCCGAGTAAATAGTGAACAATCGATCTAACCCCGCCCACGCATTCGGGATGCTCAATCCGGATGAGGTTGCTCATATTGTTCAGGCTTCTGCGGATATTTCTTTAACCCTCAATCAAGATGGTGTTATTCAAAGTATTGCGTTTGGTAACCCTGACTTACGAGGCCCCAATCTAGAAAATTGGGTGGGCAAAAATTGGCTCGATGTAGTGACTGTCGAAAGTCGGCCAAAAATACAAGCACTACTCCAAGATGCCAACGAAACAAGTTTGTCTCGCTTTCGACAGATCAATGTTCCATCGCCGGGTACGGCCGATTTGCCACTCTTATGCGCAACTCTAAAAATTGCGAGTACCGGTCAAATTATTGCGCTCGCTAGAGATCTTCGTGAGATCTCGCTATTGCAACAGCGTTTAGTTGATGCTCAACAAGCCATCGAACGTGACTATACGCGCTTACGTCAACTAGAAACACGATATCGTGTCCTCTTTGAAATGGCCTCTGAGGCCGTCATTGTTTTGGATGGCAATACCTTCAAAGTGATCGAAGCAAACCCGCGTGCTGCTGATTTGCTCGGTGATTCAATTAAAAAGTTAAGTGGTCGCTTATTAATCGATTACCTGGCAAAGGGTGATCGTATTCAAGCACAGTCATTGCTCAGTAAGGTGGCCTACACCAGCACAGCAGCTGATTTAAGTACGAGCTTATTAAGTGGTCAAGAGGTGTATTTATCTGCAGCACCATTCCGTAATGAAAATCAGTCGCTGATATTGCTGACCCTCAAGCGCTCTGGAGAGTTTGTTGATCGTCAAGATTCAAGCGCTCAATCGCTAGTGATTCAGGCTCTTGAAAATGCCCCCGATGGTTTTATTGTGACCAACTCGGCAGGCAAAATCTTAACGGCCAATCAGGCATTTTTGCGCTTGGTGATGAGCGACAAACTAGAGCAGGTGCTTGACGAGTCCCTAGAGCGCTGGTTAGAACGCTCCAGCGTCGATTTGCGGGTGATGCTTTCGAATCTTCAAGAAAAAGGGTCGATCAAATTATTTGCCACCTCGCTTCGGGATTCTTTTGGCACTTTGCATCCTGTCGAGATCTCGGCCGTCTCTGTACCCTACCCCCACGCCTGTCTTGGCTTCACCATCCGCGAAGTGGGCTCACGCATTCGCTCCAAAATTCAACCGGAAGAATCCATTACGCGTTCGAGCGAAGAGCTCACGCAATTAGTGGGTCGTCTACCTCTCAAAGAAATTATCAATGAGACCACTGACTTAATTGAGCAACTATGTATCAAGGCAGCCCTTGATCTCACTCGCGGTAATCGTGTCTCCGCCTCAGAAATGCTGGGGCTATCTCGCCAGAGCTTATATATCAAATTACGCAAATACAATCTGAGCGATCAAAGCAAAGATAGCGACATCGAGGAATAAGATGTCCAATCAGGTAGCGGTCATGACCTTGGTCAACATCAAACCGCAAGCCATGTATTCTGGTATTACGCGCCTCATGTTTAACCGATTTAGTTTGTATCGGCCTTCCGGACTCATTCTGCAAAAGCATATGGGCTCAGGCAAAAATGGGGGCTTCTTAATTAGTCCAAGCGCCACACATCAGGGTCTGTTTTGCTTATTTGATAATCTTGCCAACGCGAGTCAGTTTTTAAAAGAATCTCCTCTGCTCGCGTGGTATCGCGATCATGCCCAAGAACTCTTCTCAGTCAAGCTACGTGCGTATTCAGTGAAAGGCAGCTGGTCTGGTCATCAATTACAAGAATCGACTTCGCTACCTTCATCTGGTCCGGTTGCCTCTCTTACCCGCGCCTCCATTAAACCCACACGAGCCCTCTCGTTTTGGTCAAAGGCACCTTCTGCGCAAACTGATTTAGAACAAAGTCCTGGATGCTTAATCTCGGCCGGGGTTGGCGAGGCACCAGTTCTTCGCCAAGCAACCTTTACAGTTTGGCAATCACAGGCTGCGATGGATGCCTATGCACGCTCCGGGGCTCATCTAGCAGCAATCAAAGCAGCCATGCAAGGTGATTATTTTTCTGAATCAATGTTCGTGCGTTTTCAGCCCTTTGATGCCGAAGGCTCTTGGAAGGGAAAACGACTTGACTAAATTACCCAAGAGCAAACCCATTGTCGTGATTGGCGGTGGGATTGGTGGTCTAGTTAGCGCCCTTGATCTAGCAAGCGCAGGCCTTGAGGTGATCGTTATAGAAAAAGAGCAGGCTCTTGGTGGAAAAATTCGGCAGATTCAGTGCGCTGGCAAAGGGGTTGATTCAGGTCCGACTGTATTTACGATGCGCTGGGTCTTCGATGGCATCTTTCAAAATGCTGGCTGTCGTTTAGAAGATGTTTTACAAATTGATCAACTGAAAATTCTGGCTAGGCATGCCTGGAGCTCAACAGAGCGCTTAGATCTTTTTGCTAATCGCGAGCAATCAGCCCAAGCAATCCATGAATTCTCAGGGGCCGCAGAGGCTAATCGCTTTATGGATTTTTGCCGACAAACCAGCAAACTGTATCGCGCTCTTGAAAAACCTTATATGCTTTCTGCGCGCCCATCGATGATGGGGATGATGAGTGATTTAGGGCCCGTTGGCTCCAAAACACTATATGAGATTGGTCTCTTTAATGATTTATGGAAGAGCTTATCGCGCTACTTCAAAGATCCTCGTCTCCATCAACTGTTTGCCCGCTATGCCACCTATTGCGGCTCATCCCCTGCACAAGCACCAGCTACTCTCATGCTCATTGCCGATGTCGAAATGCAAGGGGTTTGGGCTGTTAAGGGTGGCATGATTGCTATTACCCAAGCCATTGCAAAACTGGCAGAGTCTAAAGGTGTGCAATTCATGACCGGCATGAACTGCGCAGAAATTATCCAAGCGCAAGGCAAAGTATCTGGAGTACGCTTAGCGAACGGTGAAATCATTGAAACCGCTGCAGTAATCTTTAATGGCGATGCAATGGCGCTGCAAATGGGACTCCTAGGATCGGCCAATCAATCTGCTTCACCAATCAACCAAAGTACCCGTTCGCTCTCCGCGATTACTTGGTCAATGCTGGCAAAGCCTAAAGGCTTTCCACTGGTGCGTCACAACGTCTTCTTTAATCAAGATTACGCCTCTGAGTTCAATGATATTTTTTATCGCAAGCGTCTTCCTCAAAATCCAACGGTCTATATCTGTGCACAAGATCAAACCGATACCCATCTTTCCCATCCCGATGGGGAGCGTCTTCTGTGTTTAGTAAATGCCCCTGCAACGGGTGATCGTAATCAACCCTCTCTGAGTGAGATTGAATCATGTCAAGAAAAAGCCTTTTCTCTACTGCATCACTGTGGCCTCGATCTCTCCTTGGAGGATTCGATCGTGACCCGCACCTCGCCACAGGACTTCCATCATCTCTTTCCGGGAACCGGGGGTGCACTCTATGGCCAAGCCAACCACGGCTGGATGGATACCTTTCGACGGCCAGCAGCACAAACGAGCATTCCGGGTCTTTACCTCGCGGGGGGCAGCGCGCATCCTGGAGCGGGGGTACCGATGGCAGCCCTATCGGGTCGTATGGCGGCCGCAACCCTAATGGCTCACCTCGGTTTGATCAAACGGTCCGGCCGGGTGCTTATCTCTGGTGGTACATCGATGCATTAAGCGATGATGGCCAGCATGGTCTGGTGATGATTGCATTTGTGGGTAGCGTGTTCTCGCCCTACTATGCCTGGGCCCATCGCCGCTCTGGTGCCGCGAATCCTGAAAATCATTGCGCTATTAATTTAGCAATTTATAGCCCTGGTAATAAACGCTGGACTATGACCGAGCGCAGCGCTGCTAGCGTTCATCGCAATCAAACAGACTTTGTGGTGGGACCCAGTCAATTGCAGTGGCATGGCGATCATTTGCGAGTTGATTTTTATGAACGGGCCGTACCATTTGGTCAGAAAGTAGCGGGACATTTCAAGGTATTTCCTAAGCAATTATTTAATTTCTCAACTGGTCTAGATGATCAGGGAAAACATCGCTGGGGGCCACTTGCTCCTTCTGCCCGCATCGAAGTTGAAATCGACTCTCCAAAACTAAAATGGCAAGGCAACGCTTACTTTGATTCCAACGAAGGGGATGAGCCGATTGCTATTCCCTTTAAGGACTGGGACTGGTCGCGCGCCGAGCTGAGTGGTGGGCGCACTGCTGTTATTTATGATGTCAGGCAAAAAAATGGGGTTGAGAAACTCTTAGGCTTGGTTTTTCATCCAGATGGTCGAATTGAAAACTTCGACCCCCCACCGCGCCAAGCTTTACCAAAGACCGGTTGGCGTATACAGCGGCAAATGCGCAATCCAAACCATGCTCCACTGCACATTATTGATACTCTGGAAGATACACCCTTTTATGCTCGCTCGGTACTCAGCAGTGAACTGCTTGGTGAGCGCGTGACATCCTTTCACGAAACCTTAGATGTACCCAGACTATCATCCTGGGCCGTGCAGTTTATGCTCCCCTGGCGAATGCCACGAGTGAAATAGATTAATTTTTTACACTAATTTTTAGAAGCCAGGCATGAATATGCTCGATGTTCATTTGATTTTTCTTAAACAAATCCATTATTTTTAAATACACCTCATTGGAATCAACCATTAAGTGATACTGATTCATTCTTAAAAATACATCCATGGCTGCAAAAGCAATTCTTTTATTTCCATCAATAAATGGATGATTGATGATCAAACTCTCAAATAATGCGGCGGCCTGCAAAAGCGTATCAGCATAATAGCCAGACTGTGGTCGAAAAATAGCTGCCTCTAAGAGACCGGCATCGCGAAGTCCCAATGATCCGCCATATCGTTCGATGAGAACATGATGCATCAACTCGACATCATGTGTCGTTAAGTAAGTAGACATCTACCGAAATACTTACTTTGCTAGCTTCTGATACAGCGTGTCAAATTCTTTTAGGCTTTGGGCAAAATGATCCATGACATTGGCCCTTGGCTTCAAAACACCTTTTTTGACAAGATAATCACTAAGCGCCTCATCCAAAATTGAATGCATTTTTCTGCCCTCACGATGTGCGAGCTCTTTGATGGCATTCAAGATTTCAGGGTTGGCCTGAGAAGAAAATTTACTGAGCTGTTGAGTAGGCATATGCGACATTTTCAAGAATTTTCATGATTATTCATGAATTTTCATGAAATGTCAAGTCATATCGCTTAAGCCTCTTTGGCTTTAAAACGATCCTCTAGATTCAGCTCAGCCTCGCGTTTGCGTTCTTCTACACGCTCTAGGAGGTCAACGACCCAGGTGAGCCGCTCATAAACAGTTCCGCCGTAGTGACGAATATGTGGGGTTTTTATGACTGCATCGATTAGAAATTGAATGGAGCGATGTGCCTGAGGATTAAACGAGCGGATAGAAAACTTTGCAATGATCGCTGAGGCTGCATGCGTGAGTAGAACTAATTTACGTTGCTTCGATACCACTGCGCGGACAGATACTGAGTCTAAGTTAAGGCGCTCCAACTCCCGACCTATCTCGGCATAGATTAAGCGTGCCGCCTGTATCGCAGGACGACAATCCCAGGGAAGATCACTAATGCCAATTTCTGCCTGTTTATAAAGCGAATCCGCTTCCTTAAGTAAACGAGCAACAATTCGGGAGAGGGGCTCATTGAATTGGGGATTTTCTAACCACTTCATGGCATCAATGCCCTCTTCCCGAAACCACTCTAGAGGTAAATAAATACGGCCATTCATGGCGTCTTCACCTACATCGCGTGCAATATTGGTTAATTGCATAGCCAAGCCGAGTTCACAAGCGCGTGCCAAGGTCTCAGGTTCACGCTTACCCATAATTAAACACATCATCGCACCGACCGTCCCCGCAACACGGGAGCAATAATCAAGCAGCTCATCAAAGGTCTCGTAGGTCCGGTATTGAGTGTCCCACTCATAGCCCTCAATTAATGCCAGCGGCAACTCTTTAGGAATATCAAATGCCCTAACCACTTCGGCAAGCGCTCGATCAGCTGGCACATCATCTGGCCGTCCTTCATAGATTGCATTGAGGCGTTGTTTGAGAAGTTCGATTGATTGCTCAGTAGCATCTGCCGCATCTGCAATATCGTCGGTAATCCGACAAAAAGCATACAAGGCTGTTGCAGGATCACGCACCCGACTGGGTAGTACCCGTGAAGCAGCAAAGAAGGATTTGGAACCATCGCGCATGGTCTCAACGCACTGATTTAAATCCGCGTCAAAGCGATTTGAGCTACGGTTCATTTGGCATACCCTTTGGCTACATTAATTGGATGTGGCACAACGGACATTAATGCCTTGGCAGATGACAAAACTCCTGGAATCCCTGCGCCTGGATGAGTGCCGGCGCCAACCATATAGAGACCCTGCACATCCTCACTGCGGTTATGGGGTCTAAACCAGGCGCTTTGCAATAACAAGGGCTCAAAGCCAAAGGCTGCGCCCTTCACCGACAATAATCGATCCTGAAAATCTTGCGGGGTGGTACAAAAAGATGTGGTCACATGATTCTGAAAACCGGGCAATACCGATTGATCGAGATACTCAGCGATCGCCATGCGGTAGGGCTCGGTCTGCTCTGCCCAATCGGTGCCGCTATCTAAATTAGGTACGGGCGAGAGCACATAGAAGGTGTCATGACCGGCTGGAGCCAAACTCGGATCAGTTGCCGTGGGTCGATGCAAATACAAACTGAAGTCCTTAGCCAAAACCTTCCGCTTAAAAATATCGGTCAGTAATTCACGATAGCGCTTACCCAACAAAATCATATGATGGGGAACATCGTGATATTGGCGATTAGTACCAAAGTACCAGACAAATAAACTCATCGAGTACTTGCTACGTTCTACTTTTTTATCGGTCCATACCTGACGGTGCTGTGGCTCAATCAGTTTTTGATAAGTCCATGCAGCATCGGCATTGGAGACCACAATATCAGCCGGTACAAAATCGCCATCTGCCAAACTCACACCCACCGCTTTACCATTCCGCACCTCAATGCGCTTAACTTCCGCATTACATTGCACGTTCACACCCAAATCACCCAATAGACGAACCAAGCCCTTAATCAATGAACCGGTACCACCCATTGCGGAATAAACGCCATGTTTGCGTTCCAATGAATTAATCAAGGAATACACAGCGGTCACTGAAAATGGATTACCGCCAATTAATAGAGGATGAAAACTCATCACTTGACGTAATTTGTCATTCTTAAGATGGCGCGCTACCAGGGTATAAATACTTTCCCAAGCTTTCATCTTGACCATCGATGGGAAAGCTTCTAGTAAATCGGTTAAGGAATCAAAGGCAACATTACTGAGCTCTTCAAAGCCCAGTTTGTAACATTTCTCAGCCTCCGCCAGGAAGCGATCGTAACCGGGTAAATCAGCAGGACTAAACTTGGCCACCTCATCGCGCATGCGTTGTAAATCGCCGGTGTAGTCAAAATGAGAACCATCATCAAAACGGATTCGGTAGAAAGGATCCATGAGACGCAAATCAACATCGCTCTCAAACGACTCCCCACAAAGCTCCCAGAGCTCTTTTAATAAGAATGGTGCAGTAATAATCGTTGGGCCAGCATCAAAGGTATAGCCATCGCGTTGATGAACATAAGCGCGCCCACCGGGTTTATCTAACTTCTCCAATACCTTAACTCGATAGCCCTTGTGAGATAGACGTATCGCCGCAGCTAAGCCACCAAAGCCGCTACCAATCACCACTGCGATGGGTCGGTCATCACTTGGGAAATACGTTCGTTTGAGCATGTCTCTTTATTGAAGAAAAAAATGGCGTCACGAAGACGCCATCAATTACCGGTTACATCATCTTCACTTCATCGCTACAGTTTTTTTCTCTTCTGCTTTCGGAGCCGCACGCGGTGCCGGTGTACCAGTCAAGAAAGGATAGTCTTTGAGCATCGAAACCCCATACAGTGGTTTATATGCCCCTTGGTGACAGGTCGCGCAATTTGCCTTTGCCACATCTCCCTCAGGCCCTAAACGATGCGCAGGGAATACATTGGTGATCGGAACCATATAGTTGTTATTGATGTCTCGTGCCATCCGAATTCCATACCAAGCGGTCATGCGCTGTGGCGGGCTTTGTGACCACTCGGGCATTGAGCGGGTGTTATGGCAGTACGCGCAGTTCACACCCAAGGACTTCGACATATGCACCATCAAACCAAAGACCTTCTCGGTATCTTGAATGCTGTTCTTATTACCGGTTGGCAAAGCGGTTGGGCCATTCATGCGAATGTTCTCCGCCTTCAACAAATAAGGGGTGAACGGATCGTAAGGCAAATCGCTCATACCCACCGATGGTGATGGCGTGTTTTGACCATTCTTGCCACTTAAGAAACCGCTACCCTGGGGTTTGGCTGGATCGGTAAACCATACGTTTTGTGGAATATTGTTACCACGGTGACAGGTGTAGCATGTAACACCAGTCTCGGCGACGTGAGACTTCCACTCCACATTGATCCGCTGGGTCATCTGAATCATTTTGCGCGACACAATTTTGGTGTAGTTTGAGTCTTCCGCAAAATTAGCCACGTTATGGCAATAGGCGCAGCCCTGCTCTGGCGCAACCCAACTGGTCATAGACACCATAAAGTTGGTGAACTGGGCAACGCTCAGATTGCCCAATACTTTGACATTTTTATAGACTGCGCCTGCCTTTGGTCCATCCGCAGCTGCGGGAATCGAAGCAGGCACTTCATTCTTTTCTGCTTCAGCCGCCAGAGTACGTGGGTTGTAAACCGTTGCCATTCCTGTGCCTCTAAAGCCGTTTTGTACAGACTCTATTGGCGGTCGTTCACAGGCCGACAAAATCACGCTTGCACCGATAAGAGCGCCGAGGCTCAATAGACGTTTGATCGAGATCATGGCCTGCTCCTTATTTCGCAACGGGTGGTGGTGGCACAAAGGTCGCTGACGGATCGACTGTGGGTATGCTGTAGACATCTGGATAAGCAGGTGCAACACCATGCTTAACTGCCCACAGATACCAGTTATCAACCACGGTGCCTGTTAATAAAATTCCGATACCACCGGTCAATGGGACGAGGACTGCAAACCACCAAGCCCAACGGTGGATGGATTCCATGGTGGCATTAAAGCCCATGGTCCATCTCCAAAATAATCCAGCGCGCTCCGAGGCAGTACCCCGATCCACAATTTGCTCAATCTCACGCTCACCACCATATCGGCCGACTGCCAAGATAGTAGCGCCGTGCATTGCAAATAAGAGTGCAGAACCGTAGAGGAATGCGATCGAGAGCATATGGAATGGGTTGTAGAACAAATTGCCATAGCGCAATGAGAATGCAGCAGTCCAATCTAGGTGCGAGAAGACGCCAAAGGGTACGCCCTCACTCCAACTGCCAACTAAGAGTGGACGAAAGAATCCTAGCACCAGAAATAACCAAATGGCCGATAAGAATGCCCAAGCAATATGAGTTCCCATTCCTAAGGCAACAGCACGTCGATAGGTTCTCCACCACCACAAAAGAACAGAGGCAGTCAGAAATGCTCCTGCCATCATCCACCAGCCACCCTCTGAGAGCGGCATGATGAAGTTCAAGCCATGTTTTGGTAATGGTGGATCAAGCGATAACCAGAACAGTTGCCGTACAAATTGGATGGGATCCCAGTTTACGGAAGACAGCATATTCCAGCCAATAATCTGGAAGCCAATCATGCCGAAGAATAAAGAGGCAACGCCAATCGTACCAAGATAGATGGGTCCAATCTGTGCATTTCCTAAACGCCCAAAGAGGTGAACCAAAAATGGTTGACCAATGCGCTCACGCTCATCTTTTCTGGGATTGAGATGCGAGCCATGATGCGGTTCGGCGACGACTTGAACCTGGGTAAATAAATTTTGATAGTCCATGGTTGATTCCCTCGATTCTTCTTCTTATGACCAAATGGGTAGGTTTAACCACCATCCCCACCACTCCGGCCAGCCGCGAGTCCAAAATGGTCCACTAATCACAATGCAGACTGCACTCCAAAATACTGCTGCTAATGCTAAGAACAATCCCAAACGATGGATACCCAAAGTACCGACCGAGTAGCCAATTAAATCTCTAAAGAAGGTGTCTTCATGCTCAGGTGTTTTTACACACTCACCCTTTTGCGGATTGGTCGAAGACAACACTAAAGCGCCATGCATCGCTAGGGCTAGTGTGGTTGTAAAGAATAAAGTGATCGCAATCATGTGCGCTGGGTTGTAATGGAAATGGAGATACTGATAGCCCACATTCGATACCCAATCGAGATGGCTCAAGATGCCATATGGGAAACCATGTCCCCATGCGCCCATTAAGATCGGCCGAATCACCACTAAAGTGAAGTAAGCAAAGATTGCCATCGAGAATGCAATCGGCACATGAAAGCCCATGCCTAATTTGCGACAGATTTCGACTTCACGCAAAGCCCAAGATCCGAACGCTCCCAGAGCGCAGATCGTAATCAATTGCCATAAACCGCCTTCCATTAGAGGTGCGGGTGCTAGACCATACTTGAGGTCAGGTGGCGCAATATTAATTTGCCATAAGTTCCAGGTGGGTCCTTGTGAGGCGCCCCATAGAATCAATGCGGTCCCTAAGAAAGCAAAGAAGATGGTGGTAATACCAAAAAATCCGACATAAAAAGGGCCTACCCAAAAGTCGAACAGATCTCCGCCAACGAGGGTTCCACCTCTGACTCGGTACTTTCTCTCAAAACTGAGCATGGCCATTTTTTATTTCTCCCATAAAGTGGTAGATAAGACTCGATGCGTGGTCAAGCCCTATCCACCATGGTTTTCATAATGCGTACTACTTTGCTGCTGGTGCTGCTGGTGGGGTTGCAGAACCCGTACCTGTTTTCGCCTTGTACTGAGCTTGATTTAAACCATCGAGCCAGTTAAAGCGAACTGTGCTTAGCAGAATCAAATGAATCATTGCTGCCAAACCAAACAAGAAGATTCCTTGAATAGCCATAGCCCGTAATGGGTCATATAGTTTCCAAATTCTCCACATGGTCTTTCTCCTAAGTTAAATACGACATAAAGCTATAAACAGCTGACCTTACGCCGTCGATCATTGACTTCTCCTCAGCTCCTGGAAGCCAGGAGTTCCACTTACCAGGTAAGAACACTGTAAAGAGCGCAAGCACAAAACACACCACAAAGCACAAGACGAAGATCGTCTTAAACGTGATTGAATCGTTCTTAACAATCTGCTGCACTGAGTTGTCTAAATGGATATCTTTCATATCATTGCCTTTACGTTGTTACTTCCCTATTTCAGTAGAACCAAGGACGCCAAGCCCACACCAAGATGTGAGCAATGACCGCGATTGCAGTAAAACCGACCAAACCTTGGACATAAAACTGGTGAAATTCTTTCGCCTCGTCGTCGGTAAGACCAGAAATAGAGCCTCTGTGATCACTCATTCGAGATCCCTCCTTCAAAATTAGCCTTTCGGCTAGCACCG
>JACCEA010089741.1_pt1 | contig 13682 bp, 14 predicted proteins | sample 7449851 | NCBI WGS metagenome assembly JACCEA01 (sample SAMN15323453, study PRJNA562643) | freshwater metagenome | isolation source: river surface water | place: USA:Blue River Watershed | collected 2017-08-18 | reverse complement strand
ATCGGCCTGCCCATAGGCGGACAACCCAGCACGCATATCCTCAAGTCGGCCATTGCGTCGGTCGAGGACAGTGTGATCAACGAAGGCTTTTGTCTGGAGCTGGCGCAGGCCATGGGCATGCCTACAGCACAGGCGCAAATTTTTCATGTTCAAGATCGTCAAGTTTTGCTGGCAGCCCGCTACGACCGCCGCGTCGATGATGCGGGTGGCCAGCCGGGGCGCCTTCACCAGGAAGACTTTTGCCAGGCGCTGGGCGTAGTTCCCGAAATGAAGTACCAGAACGAAGGCGGTCCTGACCTGAAGGCGTGCTTTGACTTGCTTCGACATGCCACTCGGCCCAGTGCGCCGCAGGTGCTGCGGCTCTTGGACGCCCTGGTGTTCAATGCCTTGATCGGCAACCATGATGCACATGCCAAGAATTTCTCACTACTGTATGCGGGGGGGGCGCCCACGCTGGCACCGCTGTATGACGTGCTGTCCACTGCGGTGTACGAGCACCTCACGCCCAAGATGGCCATGAAACTGGGCAGCAAGTACAAATTCACCGAAGTACAGGCTCGGCACTGGACGCAATTTGCAGAGGCAGCAGGACTGTCCAAGGCACAGACGAAAAAGCGTGTGCTGAGCATGGCAAAAGAGCTCCCTCTTGCCGCACGCCAACTGCAGGCTTCACCGGCTTTTGCGGATCAGTCGATCGTGGCCAAAATCGTGGCCACGATCGAGCAGCGATCGGAACTCACGCTGCGGCGACTTCTTGAAGGTGGCAACGAGACCCAGGAGGACGAAGTTAATGAGTCCTGATCATGACGCGGCTTACTGGAACTCACGTGAAATCCACTACCTTGGGTGAAGCGCTCAACCAAGACATCCATAAAAATCCTAAATTTCAGAGTAATATTTCCATAATTTACGTACATAAAATCCAAAATTTACGATATCATCTGACGCATGCCTGAGTCATCTCTTTACCCGCGCCAGATCGGGTCACGTATCGCAGAAGCCATGGGGGACACGCCGGTGGTTTTGCTGGCTGGACCACGTCAGGCAGGTAAAACGACGCTGGTTCGGCAGATCTCTGGCAACGAGGCACGCTATCTGACGCTGGACGATGAACTGACCCTGATGTCTGCGAGAGAGGACCCCGTCGGGATGATTCGCAGCTTGGATCGTGCGGTCATTGACGAAATTCAGCGGGCACCTTCATTGTTGCTGGCCATCAAGAAGAGTGTTGACGAAGACAGGCGCCCCGGACGCTTTTTGCTGACGGGCTCTGCCAACCTGATGGCTTTGCCGACCGTGGCAGACTCCCTGGCTGGCCGCATGGAGACTTTGTTGCTCCTGCCACTGTCCCAAAGCGAAATCGAGGGGCAGTCAACGAACTGGCTCGATAGCGTATTTGCTGGGCGGATTCCCCAATCAGGTGCGAAAGCTCTGGGAAGTGACTTGGTCGATCGCGTATTGAGCGGTGGATACCCCGAAGCCATTTCCAGATCCACACCGAGGCGCCGGATCGCCTGGGCGCGGCAATACATCGACGCCCTTATTCAGCGCGATGTACGGGATGTCTCAGGTATCGAAAAGCTCGATCAGTTGCCGCGTTTTTTGCGCGCCTTGGCGCAGACAGCCGGTCAAATGTGCAACTACAGCCAGCTGGGTGGCCAGGTTGGCTTGGACAGCAAAACCGCAGCGAAGTACGTCGGTGTGTTTGAGCAGATGTACCTGCTCAGGCGTGTGGATGTTTGGGCCCGAAACAGACTCAATCGGGTCGTCAAAACACCCAAGCTGCAGTTCATCGACTCTGGTTTGCTGGCCACCTTGATTGAGTTGACCGCACAAGAGTTACAGCAGGACCGTACACGTTTTGGCAACGTGCTGGAATCGTTCGTCTATGGTGAGTTGCTGAAAGCAACGACAACGGCTGAAGGGGACTACTCGCTGATGTACTACCGCGATTCCGACAAGGTCGAGGTCGATGTGGTCATTGAAAACGCGGCAGGGCAACTGGTCGGCGTTGAAGTCAAGGCGTCTGCAACAGTCAAGGAGAGTGATTTGCGGGGCTTGAGAAAGCTGGCCAGTCTGGCCGGCGATCAATTCAAGATGGGCATCTTGCTTTACGACGGCGACGAAACCTTACCATTGGGCGACAAGATTTGGGCTGCTCCGCTCGCCACACTCTGGGGCAAGTAGCCTGACATGCCACCCCCTGCTAAAGAGAGTTTGCATGCGCTTGCTTGACATTGAAGAGATCTTTAACATTGAAAGCCTGAATTAAAAAGATCTTGATCATGAAGCGGCTTACTGGAACTTATGTGGAATCCACTACCTTGGGTGAGGTGGTCAACCAAGACATCCAGGCGATTGAACACACAAGTCTCGTGCGTTTGGCGTCGGTCGATCAAGAGGCATTTTTTAAAGCCATGATCGCGCCAGTCAAGCCCAATGCAGCGCTGACTGGTGCTTTTGCAAAGGCCAGGGAAATCTTGGCGACGAATTGAGCTTTTCTGCTGAAAGCTGTTGTTCAATACGGTGTTGAGCTTGGCCATGCCTGACACGCCATTTCCCAGCGTCAGTCCTCGTCCTCAAGGTCATTGCGCATGTCGTAGTCCAGGCGCCGCTGGGCGGCAAAGGATTCAAAGGCATCGACCAGTGCGCGCTTGGGACTTTCTGTGGCAAAAACGGGTCGCATCGGCGCGATCTGTTGGCCGAAGCCTCTTAAATTTTTGTCCGTCAGTGGTTCATGGGCAAGGGCTACGTCGGGCAGCGCCAGAATCGCCCAGCCATTGATCTGCGTGGCGCGTCGGTCAAACGTGTGCCATTCAGTCAGGAATTTGTGGGTTGCCCATTCTGAGCAAGACATGCTGGCCACCCAGTTCAGAAATCGCAAGAGCTCGGTGTCGAATCCTGGAACAAATTGCTCGGCTGGATAGGCCGTGCGTTGTGGGTGGGTGTCTGATGCAAAAGACTCCAGCTCAAGCAAGCGTCCTTGACGGCACCGGACGTTCAAGTCGGCGTCTGTCCAGCCGGTATGTTCCATCACCATAGCGCGCGCCCAAAAGCGTGTGGTGTCCTCCAGATCGTGGTAGCGTGCTTCAATGTCCTTGAGGTCACCGTCGGGACAGAACACATGTGCCCCACCGAAATGCAGGTCTTCGGCATGATGCTCATCTTTCAATTCGTCCACGATCTGTTTGAGTTTTTCGCTTTCGGTCTGGGCTTGTTCCGGTCCTCCGTAAAACGAGAATTCGCTGATGATGGCGCCGATCAATTCATGCAGCGTGATGGGTGGAGGATCTTGTTCCGTACCCAGTGGGACGTTGACTGTTAGCCGCTCCTTGCGGAGCTGGCCCGTGACGGTGAACGTCACCGCACCCGCACCGATGTGAAGCGGCAGATCGATGGAGCGATCAAAACTGAAACTGACCGAGTAGTTGATGTGGCTACCGGCTTTGTACTTGACACCCCAGAGTTCGGTGTCTTGAGCGAAAGGGGTGGAGCGTCCGCTGATGTGCCAGTAGCTTGAGGCGTCCTTGATGACGGGAACAGGCTCGCCGCTTGGGCTGGCCTCATTGCCTGCCATCAGATCCAGGTGACGTGTCGAAGCTGGAGTCTCTGGAGTCTGTGCATCCAACATCATCGACAGCAGTCGCGCGGGTAACCGGATTTCCTGGTGGCGTGACAGCACCAAGGCTTCAATGGCCGGTTCGTTCGGGTCGGTGTTTTCGCGAACATCGGGCACCACTTGGCCGCTGCGTATGGCCTCGTAACGTGCCACGTAATCGTCAGCCCAGTGGCGTTTGTAGAGAGCCCTGAGCGCTTCGTTGGCCTTGAGTAATTCGAAGATGGCTGACAGGCGTGTGCCAGGCTGCAGTGTCACTGATTTATCGAGCCAGGACTCGGCCTCCTCGGTGATGTCAGTGACTTGTTCACGCAGCCCATTCGATGTTTCAACTTGGCGATGGTTGAGCAGGTGGCCGTTAGTAGTGATTTCGATATTCTGGTACATGACGCTATCTTCCCATGTCGGTCAAGTCGTCTTTGATCGCGAGCTCAAACTCGGCATGCAATTTTTCGCTCGAGTTGGTACGACGGTCATGACCGGATTTAAAGCCGTGACGACGCAGGGCATGGATTCGGCGGCGTGTGCTCATATCGCCAAACTGGTCAACCGCCTGTAGAAGTGCTTTTCGATTGAGCTGTGTCGACATGTTGCATGCTTGGAGCAGCACGTCGTTGACCAGAGTGTTTAATTTTTCGAGGTTGTTGATCAAGTCGACGAACAGCACTTCACGAGTTAGCTGATCTGTGTGATCAGCCATTTCAATTCCGTCCGAGTCGCGAGTGGTGATGTTCAGTGCCATCAAGCGACGGAAGTCATTGAGGGCCGTGACTTGAGACCCCGTAGGACGACGATCGAGCAAGTGGCTGAGGTAGTCTTGAATGATGGATTGTGATTTTCTTTCAGAAAATTCGGCTCTTCGCAGTCTGCCGATCTTCTTGTTGGGCGTTTGCATGAACGCGTTGGCAGGAATGCCTTTGCCACGGTAGGGCTCAAATATCAGCCTTCGCTCAAATGATTCCACCTCGGCAACGGGGTAGCGGATCAGTCGCCCAACTTGGATAAAGCAGGGGCCTTTGCCTTGCCGCCGCCAGATTGCCAGGGTGTCAGTGGAGAGCCCCCATCTGGCTGCAAGATCTTGGGCAGATAGAGGTTTATTGCGCATCGCCATGGCACAGGCTGTAAATGACAGTCATCACAGGGGAGTGTGGGTCCATGGCCACCATGGTGGCTTTGACTTGGGGTGGTGTGCACCGGGTCAATCGGTAAAGGTGGTTCTGGATCTGAGCGCGTGATTTGTTGCCGCCCAGGCACGCTGCACGGATCTGCTCGAGGTCGGCCTGGCCAGTCTGCTGCAGGAAGAGCAGGATTTCGTCGACACCCGAGAATGCGACGTTGGTCCTGGCCTGGTTTTCGTAATCTTCGATGACCTCTAGCGAGTACTGGACCTTCTTGCCGAGTTTGCGGTATTCGGGTCCTCGGTTTGTCGCTCGCCAGCTTTGAAGTGTTTTGGGACTCATGGCCCAGCGCGTTGCCAGTTCCAATTCGGTCAGGGTGGTGCTCAAGGTGCAAACTCCATGTGAAATGTTGGAGCTGCATTCACGCGTACTTCTTCGGAGAAGTCCAGTAGCCATTCGATGTCCGAAATCGTTTCCGGCAAAAATACAAAACCAAAATTTAGCCGGAAACGGCGTGAAGCCACTGTTCACCCAGCAACGACTTCATCGAGTCAACACAGAGCAGCTTTTCGAAAGTTGCCGATCGGTGCTAAGCCATGTGCAACCTACCCATAAGGCATGCGTGTGCCTAGTGTGTCTATTTACTTGCTGCCGTAAAAGCGGTGGCGGCAATCCGGACCATGCTCGGGTGCAGGGTCCCGAGCTTTGGAATTTGGCCGTGTGGCCCGTGGGGAGGGACCGAGAAATAGGCGTCGTTGAATGGGAGCTCAAGAACGTTTCGTAGGTCGAATTTGGTGTCGTAGCTCAACCCGGCGCTGGCATATGCAGCCGGATGTTCGCTCTTTGAGATCCTAAATTCCCCACCGTAGAGGCGATCCGTCTTCTGGCTGGTTCCGTATGCCACGCTGACGAAGATCATGCCTTCATCATCTTCCTTGGTCGACACAATGAGACCAGGGCGTGGTTTTGGTTTGGGGTGAATGTTGTCGGGGAAGTGGCACCAGACGATTTCGCCAGCTGTGGGTTCCGGCCACCAGCGCATCAGGCGTTTTCCAATTCAAAAAGACTGCTGCGGACGGTGCCGCCTTTGGCCTTCGGGGCTGATTTTTTAACCTGATTGAGTTGGGCTTTGGTCAAAGCTCCATCATCTGCCTCGTATTGGGGCAGGAACTTGGTGGCCAGCTCATGCAGCGCCAGGTGAATCACCTGTGTTTCGTCAACGCCCAGCACATCAGCCAGACGTTTGGTCGTTGTGCGGGTCACTCCCGTTGCGCTGTCTTGTGGGCGATAGCGGAAAGCGATCTGGGCAACTGCAGCTTTCATATTTCTGGTTCCTTTGAGGGTGGATATCTTAAAGATATCAAAAGAGCGAGTTATTGTCAACAAGGTGGGGTAGGTGCGGCGTCCCCTCTAGCTCTAGCCTCAGTCAACAAAGCTATGGCAAAAAAAAAATCGATCGACCCAGATATCTTCAGCATCAACCAGTGGAATATGGGCCCCGTGAATTCCATCGCGGCCTTAGAGCGCATGTGGGTGCGGCGCAAGAAGCCGCAGTCCATCCCGGAGGGTGTTGCCTATGCCTTGGAGATTGCTGGTTTTCCAACGACAGCAGAGAGCTTGAGATTGGTTGCGGATTTGAACTACGGAAATTTACTTTGCTATTCGTCAGAAATTTACTTTGGTATTGCCAGGAGACTCGGGCGTTTGCAGGCTGTTCAGCTTTCTTAAGATACCTATGTGCTGAATTTTTGTGTGCTGACTACGGAGCAGATTTCCGTTCATTTACTATCAAGCCCGCTCATGCTCCCGTTAACCCGATTAAGGACGAACTGCGGCAGAACGTTTTTTTGAACGGTTTTTGTGGAGTTGATGGTGTTTGATATGAGTGTTTAATAATTAAAAATTTCCACCCAAAGCTGCGTCAGGCTCGTCGCGCAGAAAGACTGATTACCGCTCATTCCCCACCATTCCCCATTTAGGGTAAATAGAGAATTGTTAGGTTGGACACCTATGCACCACCAATCACCAGGGGCCACATCCACACAGGGTGTGGCCTTTTTTTATCCCGCCGCACGGCGGAGTGATCATGCACGAGGCTGCCATGAGACTGTTGAACACGTTGCTGGCGCTGACTTTGGCTTGCGCAGGCGCTGCCGCCTGGGGCCAAGCGCCGGCCCCGCTGGTGCCCATCGCCAGCCTGGATGTGCAGCGCTACCTGGGCCGCTGGTACGAAGTGGCCAAGTTCCCCAACCGCTTCCAGCGCCAATGCGTCAGTGACACCTCGGCCCTGTACACCCTGCGGCCTGACGGCCAGTTGCAGGTGCTCAACCGCTGTCGCCTTGCCAGCGGCGAATTCCAGCAGGCCCTGGGCCAGGCGCGGCAGACCGGTGGCACCACATCGGCGCGCTTGCAGGTGCGCTTTGCACCCGAATGGCTGTCCTTCCTGCCTTTCGTCTGGGGCGACTACTGGGTGGTCGATCTGGACGAGCGCTACGAGTTGGTGGCGGTCAGCGAACCGGGGCGCGACTACCTCTGGATCCTCTCGCGCACGCCCGAGGTCGAGGGGGCGCGCTATGCGGCGCTGCTGTCACGCCTGTCGGCCATGGGGCTGGACGTCGGACGGCTCGAAAACACCGTTCACACGGCGCGCTGAGCCGCCGCCTGGCCCATGAACCTGCACCGCATCGACCTCGTTTCGCTCTCGCTGTTCAATCTGGTGGCCCGCACGGGCAGCATCAGCCAGGGCGCAGAGCTGGCCATGCTTGCGGTGGGCGCGGCCAGCAAGCGCATGACCGACCTCGAGGCGGCTTTCGGCGTGCCGCTGCTCGAGCGCCATTCCCGCGGCGTCAAGCTCACCCCGGCGGGTGAGGCCTTGCACCGTCATGTGCAGCGCATCCTGGGCGATGTGGACCAGATGGCGGCCGACCTGTCCGACCACGCCAAGGGCCTGCTCGGCGTGGTCAGGCTCTGGGCCAACACCTCGGCCATCACCCAATTCCTGCCCGGTGACCTGGCGGCTTTCAGTCGGGTGCAGCCGGGCATCCGCATCGAGCTCAACGAGGCCGACAGCCACGAGGTGGTGCTGGCCGTGCTCGATGGCCGCGCCGACCTCGGCATCTTTGCCGACCGCACGCCGGCGCTGGGCCTGCACACCCGGCTCTACCGCCGCGACCGCCTGGTGCTGGTGGTGCCGCCCGGCCATGCGCTGGCCAAGCGGCGCAAGCTCGCCTTCGCCGAGGCGGTGGACTACGACTTCGTGAGCCTCACGCAAGCGACCTCGCTGGCGCAACGCCTGGCGCTGGCGAGCGGCCAGATCAGCAAGCCGCTGCGCATCCGCATCCATGTGCGCAGCTTCGACGCCATGTGCCAGATGGTGGCCGCTGGCTTGGGTATCGCGGTCCTGCCGGCCACGGCGGCGCAGCCGCTGGTGCAGGCCCTGGGCCTGCGCCTGATCGAGTTGACGGACGGCTGGATCGAACGTGAGCTGCTGCTGGGTGTGCGTGAGCTCGGCGCGCTGGCACGCCCCGCGCGCAAGCTGCTCGACCACCTGGTGGGCGGCCAGGCCTGAGCGCCGCGCGCTTTCGCGGATCGCGAAAGCTCGTTTGGCGTCTGCGTTCTTCCGCCACCGGCGGCTTGTTCCTAGACTGCGGGGCATCTTTCCTCTGGCCCCGGCAATGCACACGACCCCCTCGCCACGAACCCTGTTCGACAAACTCTGGCAAGCCCACCTGGTTGACGAAACCGAGGATGGCGAGTCGCTGATCTATGTGGACCGGCATCTGGTCTACGAAGTCACCAGCCCCCAGGCCTTCGAAGGCCTCCGCTTGAGCGGCCGCCAGCCCTGGCGGCCCGAAACCACGATCGCCGTGGCCGACCACAATGTGCCGACCACCGCCGAGCAGCGCAGCAGCGTGGAGGCCATCGCCGACCCCCTGTCGCGCGCGCAGGTGCGCCAGCTGGGCATCAACTGCGAGGAATTCGGCATCACCTTCCACGGCCTCGGCCAAAAAACCCAGGGCATCATCCACGTGGTGGGCCCGGAGCAGGGCGCCACGCTGCCGGGCATGACGGTGGTGGCCGGCGATTCGCACACCAGCACGCACGGGGCCTTTGGTGCGCTGGCCTTTGGTGTCGGCACCTCCGATGTCGAGCATGTGCTGGCCACCCAGTGCCTGGCCATCCGACCCATGCAGCGCATGCGGGTGACGGTGCAGGGCGCGTTGGCTGTCGGGGTGTCGGCCAAGGACCTGGTGTTGCACACCATTGGCGTGCTGGGCACGGCCGGGGCCACCGGCTTTGCCATCGAGTTCGCCGGCAGCACCATCCGCGCGCTCAGCATGGAAGGGCGCATGACCCTGTGCAATATGGCGATCGAAGCCGGCGCGCGCGTGGGTCTGGTGGCTGTCGACGACAAGACCATTGACTACCTGCGCGGTCGCCCGCAGGCGCCGCAAGGGGCGCAGTGGGAGGCCGCTGTGGCCGCCTGGCGCACCCTGGTGAGCGACAAGGGCGCGGTGTTTGACCGCGAACTGCTCATCGACGCCAGTGCGCTGCAGCCCATGGTCAGCTGGGGCACCTCGCCCGAGATGGTGGTGGGCATCGATGGCCGCGTGCCCGATCCGGCCATCGAGTCCGACGCCGTGCGCCGCGCCGGCATGCAGGCCGCGCTCGTTTACATGGGCCTGCAGCCGGGCACACCGATGCGCGAGATCGCGATCGACAAGGTGTTCATCGGTTCCTGCACCAACGCCCGCATCGAAGACCTGCGCGCCGCCGCCGCCGTGGTCAAGGGCCGCCGCGTGGCCGCCAACATCGTGCAGGCGCTGGTGGTGCCGGGCTCGGGCCTGGTCAAGGCGCAGGCCGAGGCCGAGGGTCTGGACAAAATCTTCACCGACGCCGGCCTGCAGTGGCGCGAGCCGGGCTGCTCGATGTGCCTGGGCATGAACGACGACCGCCTCTCGCCGGGCGAGCGCTGCGCCTCGACCAGCAACCGCAATTTCGAGGGCCGCCAGGGCCCGGGCGGACGCAGCCACCTGCTGAGCCCGGCGCTGGCCGCTGCCGCCGCCATTGCCGGGCGCCTGGCCCGCGTGGAAGAACTCGATCGCTTGGAGCTGTGCGCATGAAACCCTTCATTCAACTCCAGTCGCTGGTGCTGCCGGTGGACCGTGCCAACGTCGACACCGATGCGCTGATCCCCAAGCAGTTCATGAAGTCCATCCGCCGCACCGGCTTTGGCGACAACCTGTTTGACGAGTGGCGCTACCTCGACCGTGGCGAGCCTGGACAGGACGTGTCGCAGCGCCCGCGCAACCCGGCCTTTGCGCTCAACCAGGCGCGCTACGCGGGCGCGCAGATCCTGCTGGCGCGCGAGAACTTCGGCTGCGGCTCCAGCCGCGAGCACGCGGTCTGGGCGCTCAGTGACCACGGCATCCGTGTGCTGCTGGCGCCGCGTTTTGCCGACATCTTTTTCAACAACTGCTTCAAGAACGGCCTCTTGCCCATCACGCTCTCGGCCGAGCTGATCGAACAGCTGTTCAACGAGGTGGCCTACAACCCGGGTTACACGCTGAGCGTGGACCTGCCCTCGCAAACCCTCCGCTCGTCCACCGGCATGTCGATCTCGTTCGAGGTCGACGCCAGCCGCAAGCACCGCCTGCTCGAAGGCCTGGACGACATTGGCCTCACGCTGCAAAAAACCGAGCGCATCCGCGCTTACGAGGCGCGTGCGCGCCAGGCCAGCCCCTGGCTGTTCAACTGACCCCTGATCCACAAGGAAGCCCCCATGCAACGCAGAACCCTCCTGGCCCTGAGCCTCGCGCTGGCCGCCACCGGCACCGCCCTGGCGCATGAAAAATACCCGAGCAAGCCGGTCACACTGATCGTGCCGCAGGCGGCCGGTGGCGCCAACGACGCGATCGCCCGCGTCATCGCGCAAAAGCTCACCGAGCAGACCGGCCAGTCCTTCATCGTCGACAACCGCGCGGGGGCGGGCGGCAACGTCGGCACCGTGGCCGCGGCGCGCGCCAAGCCCGATGGCTACACCCTGATGCTGACCGCCGACAGCTCCATGGTCATCAACCCCTCGCTCTACAAGAGCACGGGTTTTGATCCGATCAAGGATTTCGAGCCCGTGGGCACGGTGGCCACGGCGGGCTATGTGCTCGCCGCCAACCCGGCCTTCCCGGCCAAGAGCGTGGCCGAGCTGATCGCCATGGCCAAGCAGCAGCCGGGCAAGATCAACATCGGCTCGGCCGGCAATGGCACGCTCAACCACCTGATCGGCGAAATGCTGGGCAAGGCCGCCGACATCGACCTCGTGCACATCCCCTACAAGGGCTCGGCCGCGGCCGTGACCGACCTCGTCGCTGGCCAGGTGCAGGTCTCGGTGCAGAGCCTGCCGTCCTCGATCGCGTTCATCCGCTCGGGCAAGGTCAAGGTGCTCGGCGTGGTCAACCCCAAGCGCCTGCCCGCGCTGCCCGATGCGCCGACCATTGGCGAGACCGTGAAGGGCTTTGGCACCACGCCCTGGTACGGCGTGTTCGCGCCGGCCGGCACGCCCAAGGCCATCGTGAACCAACTCAACGCCGAGATCGCCAAGGCGCTCGAATCCAAGGATGCGCAAGAGCGCCTGGCCGGCGTCGGCTGCGAGCCGCACAAGTCCACGCCCGAGCAGTTTGCGCAACTGGTGCGCGAGGACCTGCCGCGCTGGGCCAAAATCGTGAAAGCCTCCGGCGCGACCATCGACTGAACGGATCCCCATGAACATGCCGCCATTGACCCCCGGTGCCCTGCAAGGCCTGCGCGTGGTCGAAATGGGCCAGCTGATCGCTGGCCCCTTCGCCGCCAAGACCCTGGCCGATTTTGGCGCCGACGTCATCAAGATCGAGCCGCCCGGTGCGGGCGATCCGCTGCGCAACTGGCGCATGATCCAGGACGGCACCTCGGTCTGGTGGCAGGTGCAGTCGCGCAACAAGCGCTCGATTGCGCTCGATCTGCGCAACCCTGAAGGCCAGGAGATCGCGCGCCAGCTGATCGCGCAGGCCGATGTGTTGATCGAAAACTTCCGTCCCGGCACGCTCGAGGGTTGGGGCATGGACTACGAGACCTTGTCCAAGGCCAACCCCGGCCTGGTGATGCTGCGCATCTCGGGTTATGGCCAGACCGGCCCTTACCGCGACCTGCCGGGCTTTGGCGCGATCGGTGAAGCCATGGGCGGTCTGCGGCACCTGACGGGCGAGCCGGACCGCGTGCCGGTGCGCTGCGGCATCTCGATCGGCGACACGTTGGCTGCGCTGCACGGCACCATCGGCGTGCTGACGGCGCTCTACCATCGCAAGGTCAATGGTGGGCTGGGTCAGGTGATCGACGTGGCGCTCCACGAAGCCGTGTTCAACGTGATGGAAAGTCTGGTGCCCGAGTACAGCGCTTTTGGCGCCATCCGCGAGCCGGCGGGCTCGGCCCTGCCGGGCATAGCCCCCTCCAACGCATACCGCTGCTTGGATGGCGTGGTGCTGATTGCCGGCAACGGCGACAGCATCTTCAAGCGCCTGATGACCGTGATTGCGCGCGAGGACCTGGGCAATGACCCGCAACTGGCCAACAACGCCGGCCGCGTGGCGCGCGTGCAGGAGCTGGACGCCGCCATCGAGGCCTGGACGCACAGCCGCAGCGTGAGCGAGGTGCTGGCCGCGCTGGGCGAGGCCAGCGTGCCGGCCGGGCGCGTCTACACCGCCAAGGACATCGTGGAAGACCCGCACTACCGGGCGCGCGACATGATCCTCAAGCAACAGACCCGCGATGGCCACGAGATCGAGGTGCCGGGCATCGTGCCCAAGCTCATGGGCACGCCGGGCCAGGTGCGCAGCGCCGCGCCCAAGCTGGGCGACGACACCGACGCGGTGCTGGCCGAATTGGGCATGAACCCCGAGGCGATTGCCGCCTTGCGTGACAAGAAGGTGGTCGCATGAACGCACAGCTCTGGCAAGGCGCAGGGCGCCGCATTTTTCTACAAGAACTGGGCACGCGCGATGGTCTGCAGGCCGAAGCCGCTTTCGTGCCCACCGAGGACAAGATCGCGCTGGTCAACGCCTTGTCCGAGGCGGGCCTGGCCAAGATCGAGGTCACCTCCTTCGTCTCGCCCAAGGCGATCCCGGCACTGCGCGACGCCGAGCAGGTTCTGCGCGAGATCACGCGCCAACCCGGCGTGGTCTACAGCGCGCTGGTGCCCAATGTGCGCGGCGCCGAGCGCGCGGTCGAATCGAAGGCCGATGAACTCAACCTCGTCATGTCGGCCAGCGAAAGCCACAACCTGTCGAACCTGCGCATGACGCGAGAGCAGTCCTTTGCGGGCCTGACCGAGGTGGTGCGCGCGGTGCAGGGCTCGGGCGTGGCGATCAACGTCTCGCTGTCCTGTGCCTTTGGCTGCCCGATGGAGGGCGATGTGCCGGTGGCGACGGTGCTGCAGTGGTGCGAGCGCTACGTGGATGAGCTGGGTGCGCGTGGCGTGACCCTGTGCGACACCACGGGCATGGCCTACCCGACGCAGGTGGCCGAGCTCACGCAGGCGTTTCGCGCGCGCTGGCCAGACACCGAGCTGACGCTGCATTTCCACAACACGCGCGGCATGGGCCTGGCCAATGTGCTGGCCGCGATCGACGCGGGCGCCGACCGCTTTGACGCCTCGTTTGGCGGCATTGGCGGCTGCCCTTACGCGCCCGGCGCTTCGGGCAATGTCTGCACCGAGGAGGTCGCGCACGCGCTCGCGCTCATGGGCTACGACACGGGCATCGATTTGCAGGGGCTGCTGGCGGCGGCGGCGCAGCTGCCGGCCTTGATCGGCCACGACGTGCCCAGCCAGATCCTCAAGGCCGGCCAGCGGTTGGACCTGCACCCCAGGCCAGCGGATTTCGACGCCATCGCGGCGCGCGCGGCCAGCCGCTGATGCCGCT
>JACCEA010047597.1_pt1 | contig 13682 bp, 7 predicted proteins | sample 7449851 | NCBI WGS metagenome assembly JACCEA01 (sample SAMN15323453, study PRJNA562643) | freshwater metagenome | isolation source: river surface water | place: USA:Blue River Watershed | collected 2017-08-18 | reverse complement strand
AATTACTGGAATTACACTGACAACTATAGAATCTTTGTTGATAAAGAAACTCTAGTAAAATATGATACTAATATCTCAGTTTATGCATATTCTGGAACAGCAGAAACTTTGAAAGAGATGATTCCTTTGGTCTCAATTCGCCTTTCACCTTCAGTCGATAATTCTTCTACGGGAGGTCTTGGTTATAGAGATATTGTAAATAGAATGCAAATTCTATTGAGATCTGCAAATATTGTCACTTCACATGATTGCGAAGTTGAACTTATTGTAAATGGTAAGTTAGGCGCAGAAGATGATTTTGAAAGCGTTGGATCACCAAGTCTATGTCAACTCTTTAGACATGATGTTGGAGATACTATTACTGGAGGACAGGTAGTTTATTCATTCCGCGCTCAGGGCGGTCAAACTATGGAAACTGCTTATCGCTTTAATTATTGGAATGCTGGTTTAAAGAGATCCTTAAACGGAACTACAGTAGATCTTCATGAAGTTGCAGTTCTTGGAAACTCTATTCTTGGTGGAGATAGTCTCTATCCAGATGGTCCTGATGTTCTTACTCTTGCAGTAAAACCAATTGATACTTCTCAAATTAAGGGATCATCACCACTACTTGTTTCAGGACGTATCACTTGGATTGAAAGTCAAGCGTAACTTCATCAAACCCTCTATAAATAACTTATAAAAGAAAAAAGATCACAATACTATGTCTATAATTCAGGTTAACACAATTAGAAGTAGATCTGGAAGTTCTGCGCCCGAATGTGATCAGGGACTTGTTGTTAGTGGTATTACCACATTGGGAGCAACAAGTCCCAGTTTACCTGCAGTGAGAATTAGTAATGGAATTGTCACTGCAACTACGGGAGTAGTAACATATTATGGAGATGCTCGATACCTACAAAATGCTGGATTAGCAGTAACATATATCCCAAATAATTTAAATATTGCTGGGATAACTACAATAAATCCAAGTTTACACGTTGGTACAGGAGTTACTGTTAATGGTCAAGGTTTATTAGTAACGGGTATCATTACAGCATCTTCTTATAGAGGTTCTGGGTCTGCTCTTACAGGCGTTGTTACAACTCTTTCCGCTGGATCTGATATTACCATTATTTCATCAGGATCTACAACTGGAACAGGAATTGTAACCGTAAGTGTTAACCAAACTTCATTATTTACAAATAAGGCAGTATTTACACCAACTGTAACTGGAATCGCTACTACTTCCAAGGTAAGTATTGGCACAACCATTGCAACTGATACTCTAACTGTTTCTGGAACAATCGGAGCAAGTTCTACAATTACTGCTCCAAATTTCCAAGGTGTTGCTTCAACTTCAACACGCAGCACTATTGTTTCAACTGGTTCATCTGGACAAATACATTATCTAAACTTTACAAATTCTACAAATACTGATCAAGAACTTAGAGCAGATCAAAAACTATCTTATTATCCTTCAACAGGAATTTTAAGCACAGGAAAACTAATTGTTGCTGGAGTTGTAACTTCCACAGAACTTCAAGTTGGAACTGATGGATCAACAATCACAGCAACAGGAATTGGTTCTATTGGACTTAAGAACCAATATCCAAGATATCCAGTTGAAGTTGGGGGATTGGGTGCAACTGGAATCACTCAATACATTAATGGAGATTTACAAACTACTCAAAACGTTCATGTTGGTGGTGGTGCAAATATTACTGGTGTTGTAACTGCAAACAACTTTGTTGGAAATGGTTTTGGATTAGTAGGGGTTGCAAGTACAGTAAAATCTTATTATATTGAATACGCTGGAGGATTAATTGGTTATGCAACAACATGGACAATTCCTCCTGATGTAAACTGGGTTTTGGTTCAATGTGTAGGTGGTGGTGGAGGAGGAAATTCTCGTGCTACTTGCGCTGGAGGAGGATCTGGAGCAGTTATTGAAAGATTGTTCAGAGCAAATTATCTAAGAACAAGAGCTCTTAATTTCCCAGTATTTGTTGGCGCGGGTGGAACTGCTGGAGTTTCTCCCTCCTTAGTTGGTGGTAGTGGTGGTGAAAGTAAATTTGAAGTTGAAGCACAAGAATTTGTAATTGCTTTAGGTGGGGGAGGTGCTCAATCTGGTGTAGGAGGAACTTCTGGCGACATTATACTTGCTGGTCTTAGCACTACTTTTGGATATTATGCGGCAGTAGGTGGATCAAATGGAAGTGCATCTGTTGCAGTTCGTGGTGGAAGTTCTTTATTTGGTCCTGGTGCTGGTGGAGCTGGAGGAAGTTCAGGAACACCAGGATTCGGTGGACGTTGTTTTTCAAGAGGATCCGCTGGTCCATCTGGTATGGGAACTGGCGGAAACGGAGGAAATGCTACAGTTGTAGCAACTTCTGGGGGATTCCCTGGCGGTGGAGGAGGTGGAACTTCTACTGGTATTGCAGGTACTGGTGGTGGTGGATGTGTCCGTATTTGGGCGTGGTAAAATTTTTAAAAAAGGGAGACTTAACTAATGAGCAACATTAAAATTTACGCAATTGTAGACGATGAGAAGAATGTTACAAATATTCTTGCTGCAGAAGAAAGTTTTGCGGCAGGAAGAAATGAGATGATTCTTGTAACAGAAAAAACTGGACAAGTGAATATTGGGGACGTTTATGCAAAAGGTAAATTTAAATCACCCCCAAGAAAATTTGATGCTGAGTGGGCAGTAGTTAGAAATCAAAGAAATCAACTTATTGCTCAAACTGATTACGTAGTTCTCCCAGATTATTGGGAAACTCTATCAGAAAAAGAGCAAAATGCTTGGAAAAATTATAGAAAAGAACTTAGAAATATTACTGAATCTTTTTCCGATCCTTCAGTAGTAGTCTTTCCTGAAAGACCTGATGGGAAAACTGTTGAATATGAACAAAAAACCCAATATCCACAGCAACCCCCTTATGGTGGGCAGCAACCCCCATACGGACAACAACCCCCATACGGACAACAACCCCCATATGGGCAGCAACCTCCTTATGGACAACCACCATACGGACAACAACCTCCCTATGGACAATCTCCATATGATCAACAACCCCCTTATGGGCAGCAACCTCCTTATGGTCAACCTCCATACGGGCAACAACCCCCTTATGGCCAACCTCCATACGGGCAACCACCTTATGGACAATAATTAAATATAAATAGTAAAAAATAAAGAGGGGATAGTGAACCTCAGGAGATAAAATGGGCATCAATAAAAACTTTGTTGTCAAGAACGGTCTTGAGGTTGATACCAATTTAATTCTAGCAAACGCAGAAACTAATCGAGTTGGTATTGGAACCAGTCTACCAACTCATTTGTTGCACGTAAATGGTGGAATTGCGGCAACACATGTATCTGTTAGTGGATTCACTACAGTTAAGGATATTAATATAACAGGTCAATTAAGTATTGGTAATACTTATGGTGGCGCTTTTCAATATCTTAGAGCAACTGGTGGTGGTGGAGTAGAATGGGCACCACTGCCAGAATTAAGAAATTCTGTTTCATATATTGCAATAGAAGGGCAAAAAGAATTTACGTTTGCACCAGTTTCTGCATACGTTGATGTTTATATCAATGGTGTTAAGCAAGCAGAAGTAAATTATATTTGGACAAATGGATTAAAAGTTGAATTAGTTGATTCAGCATCTTCTGGTGATATTATTGAAATTATTGGATACAATACCAATACTGTTGGTTCTGGTGGAACTGGTTTTGGTACTGGTGTTGGTGGAATTACAATATTCGAGTCTGGAACACTTAGAGGAACTGCTGGACTTGTAACCTCAATCAATTTTGTTGGTCCAACAGTTGGTGTTACTACAAGTGGTTTTGGAGTAACTGTTTATTCTGCTCCAACTGGAGGTGGTGAATCTTTATGGCAATCTACTGCAACAGGAATTCATACATTATCAAATGTAGGAATTGGAACAACCAATTCTCCATATAAATTAACTGTTTCTGGTGATGCATATGTTTCTGGTGCTGCAACAGTTATTGGACCAGTTACTTTAGGTATCACATCTGTAGGAAATAATATTACACAAAGATCTTTATATGTAAATGGTGGAATTACCGCGACTGGAGTTGTTACTGCTCCTTTTTATGAAGGTGATGGAAGTCGTCTAACAAATATTTCCGCACAAGCAGTTGATACTGGATGGGATAGAAATGCAACAGGTCTTACAACAACTGTAAATATTGGTATTGGAACTACAAATGCTCGTTATCAACTTGAAGTTGGTGCAATAGGAGACAGTGGACTTCAAGCATTAATAAACGGTGATCTTTTTATTGCAGGTAACTTATATAACAATGGAGTTACAACTTCGATCAGATTTGAAACTGATACTCAAAATATTACGATTGAAAATAGTACAATTAATTCTCCAGGACTCATTACAATTGGAGGAACTGCAGTAAGAGTTCTTGGAAACTTCTATGTTAATGGAACTCAATCTATAACATCAAGTGTTTATCTTCAAGTAACTGATAAAATTATTGGATTAGGAACAACATCAACACCAACAGATTTTGGTGCAGATGGTGGGGGAATTATTCTTTATGGTGATACAAATAAGCAATTCTTATGGAATTATGATGATAATTCTTGGAATTCTAATGTAAATATTGGTCTTTCTACATCAGGAACTTATAGAATTGGTGGTCAGGATAGACTCAGTTATAATACTCTTACTATTCCAAATACAAATATTTCTGGAATTGCCACAATTTCAACAGTATCTGCTGCAACTATTACAGCATCGGCAATTAATTCCATAGAATATACTGGAAATGGAAGTGGACTGAGTGGAATTGTTACTTCTATTGTTGCTGGAGAAAATATTAGTATTACAAACTCTGTAGGAAGAGTTGTAATTAATGCTTCTGGTGGAGGTGGTGGAGGTGGAGGTGCCTCAGTTTCTATTGGAGAGTCTGCACCTTCTACACCTTCAAGCGGCAATCTTTGGTGGGATAGTAATATTGGTAGAGGATTTATCTATTATGTTGATAATGATAGTGCTCAATGGGTAGATTTTTCTCCAAATGGTGGTGTACCCGCAAATACACTTTATCTCAAGAATAATGATGTTCCTCTCCCTCAGGCAATATCAACAATTAACTTTAATGGCAATGTAAGTATTAGTACGTCATTATCTGGTATTGCTACTATTGGTATTAATACAGTTGTTATTGGAACTTATACACAAACTGCTGGAATATCAACAACTGCTAATTATGCAATTGTTGCTGGAATTGCAACATATGCAACTACAACTGGTATTTCTTCTTACTCCACATTAACAGGAATATCAACAAATGTTATTGGTGGAATTGCCTCAGTATCTCAATTAAATGTTTCTGGAGTTTCCACTTTTAGTACAACTAATATAAGTGGAGATTTGACATTTACTGGAAACAATGATTTATATTTGAAGGATAATGGAGTAATTAACCTTGGTGATAGCAATGATTTACAGATTTTCCATAATAGTTCTATAAGTGTAATTAGAGATAGTGGAACTGGTGGATTATTAATTGACTCTGATAATGAAATTAAACTTGCTAAGAATGGAGCAGGTAATGACAATTTAGCGGTATTTACTCCAGATGGATCAGTAGAACTTTATTATGACAATAATAAGGAATTTGAAACTACTGGATACGGTGCGACAGTTTATGGAACATTACAATCCCAGGGATTAAACATTACAGGAGTCTCAACATTTACTACTAACGTAAACTTTGTTGGGGTTACTACAAATATTTACTTCCACCAGTCTAGTAATTCATTCAGATATGGAGATGATGCAAGAGCATATTTTGGAAAAGATTTAGATCTTGAAATTTATGCTAACAATACATCTTCAATAATTCAAGAAAGAAGCGGTGGTAGTAAAAAATTATATATTGTTTCTGATGATTTAGAACTACGTAGTTATAATACTTTTGAACCTTATTTAAGTGCAAATTCAAATAATGGAGTCTCTTTATACCACAGTAACTCAGAAAAACTTGAAACTCTTGGAGTTGGAGTAACAATTACTGGAACAACTTTTACGAATCAGTTAAGTGTTTCTGGAATTTCTACTTTTAATAATGATGTTTCTGTTGGTGTAGGAACTGATAGTGGTTTAATTCTTACTTCTCCAAATGGAACCAAATTCCGTTTAATTGTGAGTGATCTTGGTGAACTTTCTACTGTTCAAATATAAATTATCCAATAAATAGTCAATAAAGGGAAAGAAAAGTGTCTATAAATTTTCCAAATTCTCCTGCAATAGATCAAATTTATACAACCCCAGATGGGGCATCATTTGTCTGGAATGGAAAGCAGTGGGTTGGATTTAGTTCAACAGTTGATTTAAATCTTTCCATTTTAAATCCCCTATTAGTAAAAGATTTTGGAACAGTTGTTGGAACTGTAACAGCAATCAATTTTACTCATTATTTGGATTTAACTTACGCTAATAATGAAGTTGAAGTTGGTGTAAATCACCTTTGGATAGAGTCTGAAGGAGGAATTTATAGGATTGGGAATGTTGGAATAGGAACCACAAATCCATCATGTGCTTTAGAACTTGGTACTCCTGGAATTGGAGGAGCACTTTTTAAAACAAATGGTGGAGTTCAAATCACAGGTTTAACCACAATAGCAACAACAAGTGCTGAAGGATATTTGACAATTGGTGGAGAAAACGCAACAACTGGTGTTTGGGTAGGTTATAACCAAGATAAGTCAAATCTTGTCTTTGGTCAAAGTTCTGGTAGAAATGTTGGTGTAAATGCGAGAAGAAATATTTTCATTGGAGATCAATCTGGTAGAGATATAACAAATGCTTCTGCAAGTGATAATATAATTCTTGGTGCATATGCTGGATTATCGTATCAAAACTCAAATAATAATGTCTTTATTGGAAACGGTGTAGGAAATGATATTAGAAGCACTTCTTTATCTGGTTCATATAATGTAATTATTGGACCCACAGGAGGAGGTGGTTCAGTTTGGGATCAAAATGACGATTCTGTATTATTGCTTCCACCAGAACCACAAGGAAGTCATCAACTTGTAGTTGGTTCTGGAAATACTGCATGGATTTATGGAAATTCATCTTTTAATATTGGTCTTGGAACACATACTCCATCAACACGTTTAGATGTTTTTGGTGGAGCAAGAGTTACTGGAATTACAACACTCTCAGAACTTGAAATTGGAATTGGACATACTTATGCAAAATTATCAAGTTCTGGATTACATCTTAATCTTGATGAGTCAAATAATTCATCGTTAATTTATCTTGAATCATATTTCCCAGGAGGAAACTCTAGAACAATTACATTGAGAGCTCCTGAAGGTGCTCAGAATTATAACTTAGTTCTTCCATCAACCAGTGGAAACGCATCAGAATTATTAACAACTGATGGTAATGGAAACTTATCTTGGACAAATCCAATCCGTTGGTATGAAACTCAAACTGGTATCCATACAACATACAAAGTTAGTATTGGAACAACAAATGCAACTTCAGAACTAACTGTACAAGGAAATGCTGAAATTAGTGGTACTGTATTTGCTGGAGCATTTAGTGGTCCTGGAATTGTAACATCAATTATTGCAGGATCAAATATTAGTATTGACCAATCTTCTGGAGCAGTTACCATCAGTGCCACTGCAGGCGGAATGGGCGGTTCATCCCAGTGGGTAACTAATGTTTCTGGAATTCATACTCTTTCAAACGTTGGAATTGGAACAACAATTGCTGGAGACGCTCTTACAGTCTCTGGAGTAACATCAACTACAAACTTAAGAGTTAGTGGAGTTTCCACTTTTAGTGGTAATTCAATTTTTGGAACTACAACTCATACAAATGCAACTATTTCTAGCACATTAGAAGTAGATGGTCAAGCGTGGTTAGATGGTGGTGCTTTATTTGGACCAAGATCTTTAGGTACTGCACCAGTTGGTATTGATACAAACGGAAATGTTAATATAACTGGAATTACAACAACTAATAGATTAAGCGTAGGAGTTGGTGGAACTATTCTAACAACAACTTCTTCAGGTAGAGTTGGAATCAAAACATCAAATCCAACAGCAGATTTGGAAGTTCGAGGAACTATTTCAGTTTCTGGTATTTCTACATTTTCAGATTCAGTAAGAGTTGCTACAAATTCTAATGCAGATTTCCACGTTGGATTTATAACTTCTGGAGTAGGAACTGACTATGGATTGTTAGTTGATTCTGTCAGTGGGCAGTTAATTTCAAATAATTCTGGAACAAATGGCGGATATTATTTAAGAACTAATGGTACAAATACTTGGTATGTTGATCAGGCAGGAAGACAATTTAATACAGGCAGAATTGAATTAGGACCAAATATTTCTACTCCAAATACTCGTTTAGAAACCTCAGGAAATGCAAACTTTGCTGGCATTTTAACTGCATCACAATTTGTAGGAAACGGAAGTAGTCTTGTAGGTGTTGGAAGTACTGTTCAAGTTAGATATGTAAGTTATGATGCAAACTTGAATACTGCCGTTGCATCTATATTCAGTAAAGGTGATTATGGACCAATTAATTGGGTATTTGTTCAAGTAGTTGGAGCAGGTGGTGGTGGATCTTCTGCCGCAAGTGCTGGTGGAGGAGGTTCAGGTGCAGTAAATCAACGTCTTTTTAGAGCACAAGATCTTCCTGCAAATTGCACAGTTGTTGCTGGTGCTGGTGGAACTGGGGGTTACAATAGTGCTGGTGGAAATGGCAGTGAAAGTTATTTTGAAATTGCTATTGATAATTATGTGAGAGCAAATGGTGGTAGAGGTGGATCTTCTAATGTTGGTGGTGCTGGTGGAGAAAATTTTGTAATTACAACTGCTGCTTTAAATAATGGTGCTGGAGGTTACTTCTCTGCTGCAGGTGGAAATGGTGCAACTGGTAGTGGTGGAAATTCATTGTTTGGACCTTCTGGTGGCGGTGGTGGTGGAAGTACTTCAGCGGGTGTTGGTGGAACAACAAGAAGTCTGGGTAGTTTCAATATTGCTACAGGAATTGGCGTTACTTCTTTATATGGTGGCATGGGTAGAGGTGGTAATGGTGGAATTGGATCTGCAAGAGGATCAAACGGTGGATTCCCTGGTGGTGGTGGCGGAGGAACTGGAGTAGGTGGAACTGCTGGATTTGGCGCTGGCGGTTGTGTAAGAATTTGGATGTGGTAATTTTAATAAATTAATGTAATCAGGAGTTAAAAAAATGTCTACCAAACTTTACGCTTATATTGAAGATGGTGTTGTAACCAATCTTTTAAATGCAGAACCAGGGGTTATTGATAGGGATCCAAGATACGTTCAAATTTCTTCAGAAAATTCAAATGTGAAAATTGGACTATCATATTCTAATGGAGTCTTTAGTGAACCATCACTAAAAGATGACATTTATTGGACTCGGATTAGAGAAGAAAGAAATAAACTACTTACAGAGTCTGACTGGGTAGTGATTAAAGCAAATGAGTCTGAAACTAGTGTCCCTGATGAGTGGAAAACATACAGACAGGCACTTAGAGATATTACAACTACATTTGAAAATGTAAATGATGTAGTTTTTCCAGACAAACCTCAATAAGCAACCTCAACATAAATAACAATATAGAAAAAAACTCCCTCAGAGATGTCTAATAATAATAGAGAATTATCACAAATTGCAGCTTTTCTAGAGGTTGTAGAACCGTTAAAGAATATTCATATTAAGACTCCTCAAGGAGAAAATATTGGTATTGGAACAACAGTTCCAATTGCAAAGGTTGATATTATTGGAAACGTTAGAGTATCTGGTATTTTAACAGCACAATCAATTGTTTCTTCAAATAATAACACTCTTCAAAATGTTAACGTTCTTGGAGTAACTACATCTGTTAATTTAAATATCACGGGAGTAACTACAACTGCTCGTTTAGCAGTTCCTGGAATTACTACAACTCAAAATTTGACTGTTGTTGGGATCTCTACTTTCCAAAATAATGCGTATTTTGGCGACAATGATAGTTTGTATTTTGGTGATGGAAGCGATTTACAAATATATCATAACGGATCAAATACTTTTATATCAAATACGGTTGGGGATTTATACCTTACTGATAATGGTGGAGCAATCCGTATTCAAGCGGTTAGTGGAGAAAGTTCTGCTGTTTTTAACGGAAATGGTTCAGCAGAACTTTATCATGATAATTCTAAAAAGTTTGAAACTACTGCAGGTGGTGCAATTGTAACTGGCATTTTAACAGCAACAACATTGATAGGAACTGTTGCTTATGCATCATCTACTGGGTTTTCAACAACTTCAAGTTATGCAATAAATGCTGGACTTTCAACATCAGCAACATTTGCATCATATACGCCAGTTGCTGGATTTGCCACAAACACAACATATTCAACTACATCTGGAGTTTCAACGGCAGTAAATGGAACTGCAGATATTACTTTATTACGTGTATCTGGAATTTCAACATTCACTAATGGACCTTTATTAATTGGTGCTGCAACATCAACAGGGACGGCATCACAAAGACTTCAGGTTACTGGTGGTGGTTATGTAAGCGGTAATCTTGGCATTGGATCTACAAATCCAGCATTGTCTCTCGATGTAATTGGTGGAAGTGGTGCAAGGATCGGACTTGCGACTTGTAATGTTATTATTGGTGGAGATACTGGAAGAAGTATTGAAGTTGGATCAGGAACCTCAACAATTGATTGTTATATTGATCTACATGGTGCTAATGTTGCTTATCCAGATTATGCTTCAAGATTGACTCGTAATGCTGGAACAAATAGTAATTTTACTATTTTTAACAGAGGAACTGGTTCTCTCCAATTAGCAGCACAAGATGCTGGAAATATTCAATTACTTACAAATAATACAGAAGCATTAAGAGTTGATAGTTCTCAAAGACTTGGTTTGGGTATCACAACTCCAGCAGCAAAACTTCATGTTGTTGGTGGTCCAATTTTAGTTGGTTCTGCAACTTCCTCAGCAGTTGCAAATCAAAACTTACAGGTTTATGGTGGAGCATATTTCAGCAATACAAATAATATTGGATTTGGAACAACTGCACCAAGATCTGCAGTAGAATTTGTCAATAACGTTTATTTCTCTAGTGCTATTGCAGTAGGAAATACAAGTGCTGCTGGTGGAGTTTTATCTGTAAATGGTGGAATTGGATATAGTGGTGGTTTTGGAACTTTAATGGTTACAAGTACAACCAATGCTATTCCAACAACAATTTATTCCAATGCCAGTGGCAGCACCATGCAAATTTTTGCTGGTGGATTGCTCTCAGCATCTTCAAGAGGTGGTCAAATTGATTTTGTTGGTGGAGCATCAACTGATACTTATCCAGGACAATTGCTATTCAGAACAGGTATTGGAACTGGAGGAACATCACAACCAATTACAGCAAGATTAGATACTGCTGGTGTAATGTATGCAAATACATTTACATCAACTTCTGATGAACGTAAGAAAGAAAATATTGAAACCGTTGAAAATGCTTCGGAAATTATAAATGAACTGCGTGGTGTTAAGTTTACTTGGAAAGATAGTGGAAAACCATCGGTTGGTGTGATTGCACAAGAAGTTGAAAAAGTATTACCAGAAGCAGTTGAAACAGATGCAGATGGTATGAAGTCTGTATCATACGATATGCTTATTGGTGTCCTCATTGAAACCGTCAAAGAACAACAAAGAAGAATTGATGCGTTAGAGGAAAAATTGAATGGCGCAGAATGAATTTAGAACTCCTGATGGGGATGTAGAAAACGAAGTTTTTGTAACAGAATCCTGGTTAGTAGACCAATGGATTGGTGATCAACTTTGGACTTGGGGATATAATTTATATGGACAACTTGGAATTAATAATATTGTCGTAACAAAATCAACTCCAGTTACTACTCTCGCTGGAGGAACTAATTGGAAACAAGTTGATGGTGGATTGGGGCATTCTGCTGCAATTAAAACTGATGGAACTTTGTGGATGTGGGGAAGTAATAGTGTTGGACAACTTGGAATTAACTTAAGTGGAGTAAACCCAAATGCAGCACGTTCTACTCCAGTAACAACATTTGCTGGAGGAACCAACTGGAAACAAGTTTCTTGTGGCAGTTACCATACTGCAGCAATCAAAACTGACGGAACATTATGGATGTGGGGAAGTAATAGTGTTGGACAACTGGGAATTAACTTAAGTTCAGCAAATCCAAATGCAGCACGTTCGACTCCAGTAACAACATTTGCTGGAGGAAATAATTGGAAACAAGTTTCATGTGGTGGTGATCATACAGCAGCAATCAAAACTGATGGAACTTTATGGACTTGGGGTTCTGGAGATTTTGGGCAACTTGGAGACAATACAGTAACTCAAAGACTTACTCCAATAACTACATTTGCTGGAGGAACTAATTGGAAACAAGTTGCTGGAAATACTGGAGCATATCATGTAGCAGCAATCAAAACTGATGGAACTTTATGGACTTGGGGAACAAATATTTCAGGAGAATTGGGAACAAATGACAATCTTTATAGATCTATACCAGTACAAGTATTTGGAAATACTAATGATTGGAAACAAGTTGCTGTAAGTAGAGACCAAACTGCAGCAATTAAAACTAATGGAACCCTATGGACTTGGGGAGATAATACTGTAAATCGAGCTGGATCTATAGGTGACAATACAATAATAGGTAGATCTACTCCAGTCACAACATTTGCTGGAGGAAATAATTGGAAGCAAGTTGCATGTGGATATTCTTTTAAGTCTGCAATAAAAACCGATGGAACTTTGTGGTCTTGGGGTGGAGATTATTATTCACAATTAGGCACTATCAATCCAACTTCATATAGACCCACTCCAGTCACTACATTTGCTGGAGGAAATAATTGGAGACAAGTTGCATGTGGATATGAATTTGCTATGGCAATAACATCAGGACCAGAGTACTAATATGACAAACGAATTTAGAAGTCCAGAAGGAGATTTGGAAAGATATTTTATCACTGAATATTGGTTAGTTGACCAATGGATTGGTGATACTTTATGGGTATGGGGAGACAATATTAATGGGTCTGCACTATCAATTAATACAACAGGAAATAGATCAACTCCAATAACAACATTTGCTGGTGGAACTAACTGGAAGCAAGTTCATAATACTTCCCATACTGCAGCAATTAAAACTGATGGGACTTTGTGGGTGTGGGGATATAATGGAAATGGTCAACTTGGGGTTAATTTTACAACAGGAACTTCTCCAGAAAGATCTACTCCAATAACAACATTTGCTGGCGGAACAAATTGGAAACAAGTATCAACTGGATATTTAAACACTGCAGCAGTTAAAACTGACGGAACTTTGTGGACTTGGGGAGATAATCAATCAGCACAACTTGGAACAAATAATGTAATACTAAGATCAACTCCAGTCACCACATTTGCTGGTGGAAATAATTGGAAACAGGTTTCTTGTGGAAATAATCATACTGCAGCAATTAAAACTGATGGATCTCTGTGGATTTGGGGAGAAAATTTTAGAGGTCAACTTGGGATTAATACTAATGTTAGTAGATCAACACCAGTTACCACATTTGCTGGTGGAAATAATTGGAAACAGGTTGCTTGTGGAGACGAATTT
>JACCEA012472651.1_pt1 | contig 13683 bp, 14 predicted proteins | sample 7449851 | NCBI WGS metagenome assembly JACCEA01 (sample SAMN15323453, study PRJNA562643) | freshwater metagenome | isolation source: river surface water | place: USA:Blue River Watershed | collected 2017-08-18 | reverse complement strand
TAATGTTGAAATAAATAGTGGTGAAGCACCGACTAGAATATTTCTAGCATTACCTGTATTTTGTGCCATGTTGTAAAACCTCCTGTTAAATAAATATATATATATTGACTTACTTTAAATTAAGCTGGCTAGGCTCTTTTCCTCTTGGTATAATTTTATCTTACAATCAACTAAAAGGCAAACTAATCGAATCTGCCGTTTTGGCCTACTGTCCTTGAGTACTTGACCTCTATGATGACATCGGCTGCCAGAAAGCCTGCTAGCTCCTCAGATGGCTCTGTAGGAGACATGTCTAGGATGAGGGTGTTGTGGAATATGATTTTATCAGTAGTTCTAGACCTATTTAGGTCCCTTGCTGAATCATCCATTCTTCTAAATACATCCATCATCATATTTCTAATTGCATTTATCTCAGAGTGATCCACTGAGTAAATTGTGAATGATAGCTTTTCACAGCATATCATCCAATTCTCTTCGTATGTGCTGCCTATCTTGTCATAGACAATATGAGTCTTTCCGCTCAAAAACTGATTAAGTTCTGGGGCCTGTTGAACTGGAATAATCGGGATAATTGATTCTCCCAAATTATCACTATAGTATGAGTTTGGGTCCACTAGACTATTAAGTATAAGCTCTTGCCATAAATGTTTTCTTATTTCATACATGGCGTCTATAGTATAGTTTGTCATGCCACCCCTCCAAATTGTTCTGTTAATGCCGCTTCTGCTTGTAGTCTAATTGTACCTGGACTAAAGGAATAACGCACCTTGGTTATAGAAGAAGGAACCTTCATGGCTTTTTCAAACTGTGTCCCAAATATATTCTGAAAACCAGAGGCTTTTATAGAATTTGATACTAGGGGTCCGCTAAAATATCTGCTATAGGCAAGATCAAACTGATTTGTTGAAGCTCTTCCTCCAGGACTTTTTACAGTAACTGATTGCCCCTTTGGCATAAAAACAGCTTGCCCATCAATTTCAAAAACTAGTCTCTCTGCTGACTTAGGCCTAATAACAATTGGCATGCCCTTTTCCATAACAGAAGCCTTGTTGGCAAATACGTATCTGCTTTTTTGCTTTCTATTTTTTGTTGGAACAGATGTCTTAGATAATTTTAATTCGTAATTTAACTTAAATGATAGTCCTGCAGCATCCAGTCTATTTATCTTAAATAGTCTACTTGTAGCCTGACCAGCCTTATTCCATTCATACACATGGTGTAAGGACTTGGGCTTTATACGTGCCTGAGAATCAATAAACTGACCAAAGTCTTTTTCTATTTGATTAAATACAGTTGTCTTAAAAAGCTTTTGAAATGCTTTATTAGATGTTAGCTTAGCAGCAACATTTGATTGGTAATATAAAAATGCAGAAATTTGTGCAACATTGCTATCTTTTAATACTCCAACAGAAGAAGCTCCGACCATTAATCTTTCTAGGCCAGATGCTGCTTGTAATAATGCTACTCCGCTAGTCTCCAATTATCTGGTTCTCCGACCTTTTGGCAATTGAATTATATGCCATAAGGGATCCAAATGGATCGGTGATTGGTGTTGAGCTTATAATCTCAAACACTGTTGGTGTATCATTAGGATAATTTAATTCAAACCAGATTACATTGCCAGCAGAATCTCTTATGTTAGTTATCTTTTGTCTATAAGTAAGTCTTGTGGCGGTTCTAATTTCTAGAGTTTGCTTGTCTGAATACTTAGTGGATATAACCTGATTGTCCCCACCTCTATTTGTAGAAGAGTTAGAGATTATGCCCTTAGCAAAGCAAGGAACTGTTTTGTGATATATCCAAGACTTTTTTATAGCACCTGTGTTTGGGTCCTGATAATCTTCTTGAAGATATACATCTAAATTCATGCTAAAAATAGAATTGACAAGGTTATTCATTTTAAATAACAACCATCTTGTTTATAACGTATGGCAAAAGTAGCTGGTCTGCATAGTTATTTCCTGTACCAGTAAATGATGATGTATCATACTGGAACTGCCAGTCAAAGGTTTGTATGCTCTTAATGTACTTATTACGCCACTCTTTATCTTTAGAGAAGAAGTCTTTCATTAATTCAATACATGCTAGCTCTACTTCGTCTGGAACTTCTTCCCATCCATATCTACCAGCAACTCTATATATGCCGCCATTAATAAATACGCCGCTACCTCTATCATTGATGCTAGGTGGAACCATACCATTTGCAATATATACAGTGTTGTCTAGCATATTTGATCTGTCTACTCTAAGTCCGAAGCCACTTTCAGAAACTTTAACTGACATGTTCCAGTTATTAATTTCATTAATTGTATCTACAAGAAGTATGTCGTTTAGATAAAGCTCATGTAGCTGATTTAGTTTGTACGGCAAAGGCAATATATCTGCGCCAGTAGAGTATACAACATTTACATCGTCATACAAATAGAATTGTTGAGATGTATAGTTTTCAATTAATTTTCTAGCATATCGTTCTGCTGCAACCAAATCAGAGAATGTTCTGTAGTTTGGATCAGACTGATCAAATCCAAACCCAAGAGCTTCTGCAGCTTGAGTTAAATCAGTATATGGCTTAACAACAAAAATCTTGTGCTCTTTTGTTACTGACTCTCCATCAATCTCATACTCCCATACCAGCTTTAAAGACCTTGGTCTATCTGTAATAGAAAGTGGAGGGTATACACTGTATACGCCAATATCTGTTTCTGACTCTTCTGATTCTTGTGTTGCTAAAATGGATTGCGGATTTATAGAAGGATCAACTGCTGGATCTTCTGTTATGTCATAGAACTTAACTATTGGCAAAGAGTCTGCTTGGGCTATTCCGCCTTTCCAAAAAACTCTTTGTCTTACTGGAGCATTTGTTCCTACTATAATTTCCATTTTGTCTGATTAAGTTTAGCTGTAGTATTCCTGTACTTCTGTTGGTGTGGCTAAACGAAACCCCTCCTCTATATCAAAAATTGCTTGAGCGTCTGCTTTGCTCATTGCTACAAATGGGTGAGCTTGTGTAAATGTATGACCAAGAATATCGTATCTAAAGTTTGCTCTTGTCATTCTTACTAGCTCTGTGTCCTCTGAGCGTTCTGCTTTTGGATCAAAGACTGGGAGGACTTCAATTTCCTCTTTCGCCTCTTCTACATCTTTAAGTGTTTTTGCATAAACCGCATAAGTAACGCCTTCTTCTGCGAGAGCTGCAATTATGTCCTGCTTGTTCTTTAGGCCTTCTGTTTCAACTGCGAACTCTTCTGCAATTGATTTTAATTCGGCGACCTTTAATTTGTCAAAAGACATTTATTACTCCTTTTTCTAGGTAAAACCATTATAGCATTGTATAATTAAAATGAAAAGCCCCCAAAATTAATTGGGGGCCTTTCGTAGATTAATTCCTAATTAGGAAGCAACCTTAATGTTCTTAACAACTACCCAAGCGTCTGCCTGCTCGATCTGAACGCCAACACGAGTATACATTGTGTACTCGATTGAGTCCTTACGTGGCCAGAAGAATCGGTAAACAGTTACGTCACGCTTAACACCAACAACAACGTTGTTAGGGAATGTCAAGTGGACATCTCCGTGTGAACCTGTAGCCTGTGAGTAATCACCAGTCTGTGTTTCTGGAAGTAGCGGAACTTCAACAATTGGAATACCAAATGCGTATGGTGCAACGTATCCTGCTGGGCCTGATACTGGTGCAACCTCTCCACGGATGATGCCAGAAGCAATATCCTGTGGGTTAACGTTTTGGATGTTCTGTGATGTTGAGTATAGGTAATCCTGGATCAAGTTTGATCCTGCAAGGAAGCGAAGGTCTGTACGACGCTGCTTGTACTTACGTGGGAGTGCCTTAAGTGCAGAGTTGAATACTGCACGTGAAAGTCCTGCACCAGCTGCGTCAACTACGTGACCGTTAGCCTTAGACTTCTTTACAATACCATCAAATGCCTTGTAGAGTGCGTCTTGACCTGATGCGTTACCATTAAGAAGAACATCTTCAATGTCGTTACCAGCCTGAGTTGCCATCATACGTGCGATGTGGTCTTCAAGATCTGGACCTTCGATGTTATCTTCTAGTGACTCTGTTGAGAGCTCCCAGTCGAGACGAAGCTTCTTTGTTGTGAGAGAAATCTTTGAGAATGTAACAGCTGAGTTAACTGCTGTGTTGTCTCCTTCAGAAGCGAGCTTCATAAGCTTCTCGCCTACGCCGATTCTGTCGATTTCTGTTGTGTCTGACTTCATTCTGACAGTACGTGCGACCTTACCAATTACGGTTGCGTCGAACATATAGTCTAGGAAGCGAGCAGACTGTTCTGGATTGAGGAGACCACCGTTGCCATCTTCAGATGCACGATGAATTCCTGTACCACCAGTTTCTGATGCGAAAGTACCTGTTGCTGTTGTGCCAGCTGCGATATCTTTTAATAAATCATTGCTCATGTTATTTTTCACCTACCCTAGTTAAATATTTCGTTTACGGAACCGAGGAAAGAACCGTTCCATTTTGATTTTGATTTTGCTAATACTTCAGATCCGCCAAGATCTGAAGACTTCTTAATTGCGGTTTCGCTTTCTACAGCATCTACACGCTTTTGAACACCATCAATGGCGCCCTTTATTTCTGTTACAGCTGCACTAAGTGCGCTGTGCTTTTCTGCCAATTCTGTGATTTGAGCATTTACGCCCTTGCTAAAAGTTTCAACAGTTTCTTTAATTTCTGAAACCTGCATTGCATTTGCCTCTGTAGCCTTGCTAAGAGTATCTGCAAAGAATCCCTTTAGGTCTACTAGCATTTTTGCAAAATCAGGCTCTTCGACTTCAACTGCAGCTGGTGCTTCAGGAGCATCAACTGACTTAAAGACATCTACAGAAGCAGAGTCAGCATCTTCTGCTTCAACAGCAGCTGGTGCTTCTTCGACAGCAGGTGCAACAGCATCTGCTATGGTCTCTTCAACGACTGCAACTTCTTCAACAGCAACTTCAGCTACTGGAGCTTCGGTCTCAACTGAATCAGTACCGTGTACGTTTAGTTTTTCCACTTCATTACCTCCTTGTACGTTTGCCTGTTTTGCTATTGTTTGTGTTGCAGGCAACGGAACTCTTGACTTCTTGAATGAAGCAAGAATCTTATCTATCTCTTTTGATTTGTTTATGTCTGAGCTTTCGACCCATCCAATTAGCGTTGCTTCTTTTCCAGTAACTGGAGAAGAGTATGTTTTGTCTGTTGAGATAAAAACAGATTCGCTATCTTCGCAATAAAAAATATTTTCTGTAACAATGCCAGCAGCCATGCCTTTAAATATTAACTGTCCATTCATCTTTTCAATTGATAAGATGTTGCACATTTCATTTGCTGGTGAATCTACAATTGAAAGCTCAATAAGATCATAGTTCTTGATGAAGCGAACTGTTTCTCCTGTAGCTTTATTGATCTCGTTATCTGACTCTTTAATTTTTCCGCCGATTGAAAAACCTGAAAGTGTTCCGTCAAGAACCTTTTCCCATGTATCTTGTGCTCCCTTTGAAACATATGTTGTTACAAAGACTCCGTTGTAAAATTTTTGTGTCTTAGGATCATAGTATGTCTCTGGCTTAAACGATATCATCTTGCCAACAGCAATTGATCCGTGCATCTCTCTTATGTTCCCACGGAAATTTTTAAATGCTTCGATGCTTGCTTCTGCTGTTACAACATCTCCTGTTTGATCTACGTTATCTAACGTAGCAAATCCTGACACGGTTCTGTTTTCCCTGTTTACTTTTGTAAACGGGACAGCTAAGTGGATGTTTTGGCCATCGCTGGACCATTGAGCTTTTTCAATGTTCATATGCTTAATTTTATACTTATATATCTAAAAAGGCAAATCGTAGTTGATTAGTATTAGTCAACCTTATTTCCATCGCCCTTTGAATTTCTGCCTTCTCCAGCAGTATCTGAGGCATTGGCAGATCTTTCAGAATCTCTAGCTCTAGTTTTCCCAGCAGTAGCCTTTTGATCAGCTGCCTGTTGTGGCTTCAATTCTATAACTTCATCTCCACCATCTAGGGGAATCATACCCTTTCTAATTCTGACCTCATTTGGAGTAATTACCTGCATACGCAAATATCTCTCATCGATCTTAGACTGAGTATCTTCGTCGGTAAGGGTAAGCTCTTCAAATTTAATTTTAAGGGCATCTGTTTTTTCTTCTATAATAGAGTTAATTCTTTTTTCCAGTCTCATTTGTGCTGGACGACAAACCTGCTCTTTAAATGTCTTATCTGCGTCACGAGCATTTGCTAATGAGACACCTTCTGGAACACCAATTTTATTAATTGGAACACGGTGTGCCAAAAGAATTTCGTCTCTATTGGCAAGTCGGTATTTATTAAATGATGACTCTTGAGCACCAGCCTCAACTGGCTCCATCTTAAATTCAACCTTTGAGTCTGGTGTGTCTGCTGGCAACGGGATATAAAGTGATCTATGGTTTTTGCCCTTTAATCCTACCTGGAAAAATTCAAGAAGTTTTCTTTCTGACTCTGGTGAAAGCTTTGCTCCCTTAACTGTAATAATATATCTTGGCACCGCCTTGTTTTCAAAGTAGTCCAAGTTGTATCTTCCAGAAAACTCATTTCCTGCCAAAGCCATCTGTGCAGCAATTACATCTGGTATGCCATAGTAATTGTTCATTGGAGTGTACTTCTTTAAATGTATAATTTCGTTTGGTCTGTCTTCAGAGTCTCCAATTGGATTTGGGGTTTCCATATCACCAAAGTTTCTAAAGAATACCGCTTTACCATAAAGCAATTGCATAAACCCATCACGAAGTCTACGCACACGCATTGTCTTTGACGGAATATGACCAATGTATCCTATGTCCCCAGCAGTTGTTCTGCCAATTTCAATATAGCCATTTCCTGTTGCTTCTAAATCAGTGTAAGCTTTAATCAAAGTTTCTGTAAATGTATCTTCGTCATTTGTTGAATCTAACCAGTCTTGAAGATCTTGCTTAAGCTTATTTAGCTTTCTACGTGCTCTTTCTAGCTGCTTATCATCTGTAATTGCATCAATAGCGTCATTGGTTTTTCTTGTTTCCATGAAAGAATATCCAAGACCAACTATGTTGGCAACCTTTGCGTTTATAGCGGCATAGTTATATGTAGATACTTCATAAATCTGTGATAAATATTCTAGGTTATATACTGGCTGAACAAGATCAAACATTGCATATCCAGTAACAGCCTGTTGCAATAAATTCTGCTGTGTCTGTGCTCCATCTTTACCAGTAAAAGATTTTGCAAAATCTCGATTTACTTTTCTCTTAAAGTTGGTGCCTAGTCCTCTTACCTTTTTAAGTTCGTCTATTCCAATAGCAAAAGGGTCTAAGTGCTCCTTTTCCTTCTTAAAAGAAAAAAGGTCTGAGCTATTTTTAATTGCTACTTCGTAGCTGTCATCAAAATCGTCGTCCAAGAACTGTGTCATGTTACAGATCCCCCTCTTAGTACTGAATCTTTATACTCTCCAATATCGAGAGGGTCTGGGGTCAATCCCCATTTTAATCTTTGATTCTGATATTCAAATTCTTCATCATCAATCTTTCTTCTTCCAGATAAGAATTTAGGCTGGCCCTCATAGATCCCATAGTGCCTTACTGCATCTGCTAGTGCCGCCATTCTAGAACGGTTTCCTTTTTTAGAAGTTATTGATAAATAATTGCCATCGTCATCGCCAATCCAGCGCCCGTCTGGCATTTCCCAGACGTATATTCCGAGTGTTGTTTCCTCGATGATCTCGCTTCTTTGGTTTAAGATATCCATATGTATTATAGTTTACCATTAGTTATTGCTAAAGTCCAGCTTTTGTCAACCCATTGACAAAAAAATCAATAAACTGTTAAGATGTCGTCAAAATATCTTGTATAGTAGGCAGTATTGTCTAAGCCAAGGCTATCTTCTGATAGTTGTACCGTGGCCTCTTGAACCACAGATGAATTATCTGAACAATATAACTTATAGTTATTTAGTATGTCAGCCTCTGCAAATTGATCTTGATAAAATGCTATATTGCTGTACAAGTTAGGACCGCCGCTAACGGAATCATCTTGGTTTTGATTAAACTTAATGTTTGTTGCTGGCGAATCTAAGGTTATAACAATATGATGCGATATGTCTGATAACATAACATTAAAGGCATTTGTCTCTAATGTCCGATTTATACCATTTATGTATAACGAGTTTATACCAGTAGAGTATATTAAGCCATCGGAATCCCAACTAATTTCTGAATCAGAAGAAGAAAATAACACATTGCTTGATCCGTCTGGTGTAAAGAACATCTCTATGGTTTGCGGCTCTATAGCAAGCTCTGCATAGAAACCATGCCCATCCAACATTCTAATTCCATTATATTCATTCTGCATTCTTATTGGATAGTTGTACTGTCCCAAAGAATAGTCGTAGTCAGAATAAATTCTATTTCCGCTATTATCTGAATAGAAGTCCTTGTCTGAGTAAAAATCTATCTCAAGCGTATCAAAATATGGGGTATCTACTGAAGAGTCGGATGTTGTCATAGTTACTCTTATGTCTAATATTTCGCTATTAAGGTTCTCATTTTTATTATAATATGGAAGTGGTGAATTGTTTTTGCATTCCGCCCATTGTTGTCCTGGAACACTAGCTTCGACCAATATGTTGTCTACATCTTGACCATAAACTATTAATGATGAAACTATAGATTCTGGATTTGTAACATATATTCTTTTTTCAAATGTAAAAAACTTTTGGTCTGGTTCTGCAGTTTTTTCAAATGTAAGCCTAGAATTAATCTGATCATAATAGGCATCTCCAGACGCAAACTCTTCTAGCTTATTAATTCCAGGAAACCTGTAAGAAAATATAGGTCTTAGTGTAACAGCATTTAGGGAAAACAGGATGCCAGACTGTGCATGCACTATCTGAGAATACTTTGTTTCTTTGTATCCAGATGTATAGTGAGCATACACCCTAGAGCTTGGCAGTTCATATCCGTATGTAGATATTGCATCTACAATAAATTTTGAACCAGAATTTGCTGGACCAATGCCTAAAGCAATTGAATCGTTGATAAACTTGACACTTTCTGTAAATGTTTTTTCATCTACTAGCAAACCATTAATATACAGAGACATTTTATTTTTAGAAAATACTCCTACTATATGCATAGATTGTTTTCTTGATATCTTGTGTCTAATATAATTGTTTGCATTTACCTTAAATATAATGTTTTCATTGCTATAAAAGAATCCAAAGCTATTATATATGTCTGCAAGAACTGGGTACTCATTCAAATCTGAAGAGTCTGGCTTAAACCATAGCTCAATAGAAAATGAATTGTCGGGATATTTATTGTTTGCTATGCTTGGTGTCTTTAGCTGAATAGCTGTTGTGCTATTTATTTCGGTACCACGAATTCCAGCGGCTACAATTGGCAAAACCTCAAAATTAGAGGAGTTTGTTGAAAATCCATCCATTCCATTGCCAGAATAATCTGTTATTGGAAGACCTGCAATTGATGCATAAGAAATTCCGTTATCTTTTAAATCTTGATATGTTGCATATTGAGACTGTAATACAGTATATGAGCTTGAAGATCCAGACTCAACTTCATCTAGAAGGAAAAATGAAAGTGGGTGATCTTGTAAGACAGTGTATTTGTATGACATGCCTTATCTCTCTTCTAGTGCTTGAACTCTCGCTGTTAGCTCTTGTACCGCTTTAATTAGTGGTGCTACAAACTCTTCATATCTAAGAGCTTGATCTGAGTCTGGGTTTTCCATGTCTGTCTGCACCCATCCAGCAAAATCTTCTACCCCTGAATTTTCTATTGCTTGCTTGACTTCTTGTGCAATTAATCCGTAATGAGTTCTTGTTCCAGGAATTGAAACATATTCTCCATTTACAAAATTTGTTCCGCCTTCAATAAACTTATAACTAACTGGATTTAAATTATTTATAAAATCTAATCCTAAAGCTGAAGGCTCAATTTCTGTTTTAAGCCTTTGATCTGAAGTAACTATAGTTCCAGTATTAGAATATATTGTTTTCCAGTATCTAGCAACTACACCAGTCGTTCCATTTGCTGGTGTTCCAATATTATATGCATTAGATCCAGATGGATACCAGTCAGAAGTTACTCCAAAGCTAAAATCAAGAGGTTCTGGATTTAAAGATATAGAGCTAGCAATTGGATCTAAGTTTGCATTTGTTCCAGGTATTCCTTGTGGCCCAGTCAAACCTTGTGCGCCTCTTGGAATTGTAAAATTAAATATAGCATTCTGATTATTTCCAGAATTTGTCACAGAAGCATTTGTTCCAGCTGCACCAGTTGTTGTTGTGCCAACTGCTATCGTTGTAGGTCCAGGTATGCCCTGGTCTCCCTTAACGCCTTGTAGGCCCCTTGGAAGGACTATGTTAAGTACTTGTGCTGGAGACGTTCCTGTTATAGAAACGTCGTAATCATTTTCGTCTACGCCAGCTGATACATCACCTATTGTAAGAACATTTGATGGTCCATCTCCACCTATTACACCATCTAGGCCAACTGGTATAGCTATGTTTAATATTGCATTAGTTGAAGTTCCAACATTATCAATTATAGGAGTAGATCCATTTGGCAAAGCAGTTACTTCGCCTATTGTTATTGTGCCAGCTGGACCTTGTGGTCCAGGATTGGCATCAATAAAATCAGCAATATCTTTTGCCAGAAGAGATATGTCCTTGGGTACGTCTGGAGAATCCGTATAGTCTGGAAAGTGAAAATTATGCTGATTAGGAGTTGTACTCATTTTTTAATTATACCACCGATTATCTTTTATAGATGTGAGCTGGACTCATATATCTTGTGCCAGAAGTAATTGGCTTTACCTCATGGATATAAGGAAGCTGTGAAGGGAACATTATTAGGCTTCCAGCTTTAGGCTTAACCGTAATGTTTTGATTAGGGAAATGAATCTCTCCACCTTCATAATCGTCATTTAGGTATGCAACCAAAGAATAAGCTAAATCTGTATTGCCATCTTGACCATCAAAATGCGGTCCCATTGATTGTCCTTCATACCATTCTTTAATTGGAACTCTATTTAGGTCTAGCTCGTGATTATTTTTATCTAAGCCTCTGCCATCAAAATATCTATCTGTACACATTTCAAATGCCATGATTAAGCTATTTGCAATATAGAGAGTTTTTCTATCTGTTTCTTCTGAACCAGTTGTTTGTTTTAGCGCAGCAGTATTGACATACTTTGTTTTGCCATAAACTAAAGACTGATCATTGCTTGCTGTCCAGTCTTCCCATTTAGATATTCTTGAGTAAGATTTTTCATCTTCATCGATCTTGTTTATAAAACCAACAAGCTCTTCTGGGTAGCTTAGTACATTCTCCCAATAAAAAATTTCGCTATGAAGTGGCTGAAAATCAAACATTACATATTGTTTAAATGGAACATTCTCTTGCATTATTCAACTTCCTCTGCTGGATATTTTTGACCATTAGAAGTAACTCTTAGGCCTTCTTCTCTAATTGCTTCCCATTCTGCCTGCTCTTCTTTTTGATAAGCTCTTACTTTTGCAAGTTCCTCTGCCCACTGGTCTCTTAGTTCCTGTGGATAGTCTGATTCTTCTCTATCGTCCCAGAATGAGCCTAGAGTGTATCGAATAGCTTTCTTTACTGTAGTAACTTCATGCATATTTTCAAATCCACCTGCGAATGTAGCTAACTTTCCGACTTCAGGGATAATCGTTAGTCCATTTTTAAAGTTAAGTACGCCGTCTTCAAAATCATCATTTAGATAAATGAATGTAGCATATCTACTTCTAGTAAATGCACCAGAGTGTCCATCATTGTCTGTGTTGTCTGAGTGCATATTTGCAAATGCTCCTGGTGCCCATCTTTGAGAATGGAAACTAATTTGAGACATTTGCTTTGGATCTTTGCCAGCCATCTCAGCTGTAACCTCGATAACCTTTTCTTTTAATACATCAAAAAAGTCTCCTGGCAAACCAGCTGCTATAGTGTCTGGATCATTTGTTTCTGGCATACCAGAAGAATATGATTCATAAAAAGAAATTGGCATCCATTCAAGCTCTTTCTTTTCCATCTTTTGATCAAGGACTTTAATTACAGCTGCACACTCTTCTGGAGTAAGAAAGTTTTGGTATGTAACAATGTCTGGCTTATGTCTAGTAATAATTGAATTTTCAAGCATTATGCAATACCCGCATCTTCTTTATTTTTAAGGTCATCAAACATGACTGGTACGCCATCCTGAATGTATCTCATGTTTCTTGGATCTTCGTATTCAATTCTTTCAAGTTCCATCTTAGCCCATTTGTAAGCGCCATAACGCTTTTGGTTTGCAAGCCACTCTTCTGTTCCATCAGACGGAACCATAATAAAGTTTCTTACGAAGAACTTTTCGTTTTCTTCAATAGTTTTAACGCCGTGATAATATGGCTCTGTAGATGGGAAAACTAAAATATCTCCAGCTTGTGGCTTGTGATTAATAAGCTTTCCGTCAACAAAGAACTCGATGTCTCCGCCAACATAATCGTCATTTATATACATTGTACATGTAATGAAAAACTTATCTCCAGGCATATCCTTTTGAGATGTAATATGGTCTGTGTGATACTGCATTGTCATTCTGTTATTCATAAGATCTAGAGATGGCTTGTACTTAGAGTATGAGCATCCACTAAATCTCCAGCCCTCTGGCAACTCAATTCCGTGTCTTTCTACATAATCCATAATAACTTTATTATATGCATCTTCAACTTCATAAACAAAAGCTTCTTCTTTTATGAACATCTCATCTTCTGAAACATCCTGAGAAATCTCATGAGGGTGCTTCTTTTGTGTATAAGTTCCGAAATGAGCCCATGGGTCCCAAGTATTCAAAAAGTATTTTCCTTCTGATGTCTTTTCTGACTGCTTCATGACATCATACATCTGCTTAGGATCCTTTAATACATTTCTGTATACGTCTACGTTTGGATAAATCTCTATATATTCTAAGTTGCTCATGGTTGTCTTTCTCCTGTATGCTTAAGTATCGTCCAGAAAAATGGCGATGTAAATCTATTACCAGATTTAACTGGCCGTACCCCGTGAGCATAATACATGTCTCCTGGGAAAAAATATGCTGCTCCAGCTACTGGCTGGAATTCAATTCCATGTTGTGGGAAATAAAGTTCTCCACCTTCATAGTCATCATTGAAATAAAATAGTCCAGCTAAATCATACCAAGGGAAGTCGTTTGCTCTTCCTTTTTCTGGACCAGTATGGAATTCCTTGTCTGCATGTGGCTCTTGTCTAGCACCAACTGGCCATCTAACAATTGCTGGACCAGTTTCTTTTGCATCAACATCAAAGAACTTATCTACTTCGATCTTAAGTCTAGCAATCATGCTATAAATCAAATCTAGGATTGTTGGGTCTGATGCCATCAAAGAATTATATGTGCAAACTCGATCCTGCCAAACTGAAGCGTCGTACAAAACTAATCCGTCATCGTCAACATGCGTCTCTGTTATATCCCATATTTTATTATTAAGGGCAAAATCCATAAGGCGCTTTCTTTCTTCTGTTGTAAGAAAGTCTTTGATTTCTACGATATTATTAATTGAATCTCCAAAAAATCCAGAAGGCGTTATTGAGCCTAATGACTT
>JACCEA010754565.1_pt1 | contig 13686 bp, 19 predicted proteins | sample 7449851 | NCBI WGS metagenome assembly JACCEA01 (sample SAMN15323453, study PRJNA562643) | freshwater metagenome | isolation source: river surface water | place: USA:Blue River Watershed | collected 2017-08-18 | reverse complement strand
TTAATCTGGTTAAAGCATTTGTCTTATATACAAACGACTCTGGGTTCAAATCCCAGTATCCCTACAATGATACAATAAGGATATGAATTACTTTTCAGATAAATATGTAAATGTTTGCCCAGGAGTATATGTCTGGGAAGATTTCTTATCTGCTGAAGAGCTAGTTCCTATAATGGAAGAACTTAATGCTCAGGACTACAGTGGAAATCATCACGTATTTGGTCTGAAATCTTTTGCTCAATACAAAGAAAGAATCTTTAGCTCTTTAAATAGCGATGATTTAGAAATGCCTGATCTAGATAACTGTATCAGAAGAGAATATGGCGAGGGTATGGAACCACATGTTGATATTCAGAATCATGCTAATCCACTATACTACAATATCGTAGATGAAGATTCAGATGTAGAAAAAGTAAAAATTAAAATTGGAAAATTTGGAGCTATTATTTATTTCAATGACAACTACGAAGGTGGCGAGATTGAATATCTGCAGCACAACTATTCCTATAAACCAAAAGCTGGATCTTTGGTTTTGCATGATGCCAGAAACATACATGCTGTTGTTCGAGTTAAGTCTGGATTTAGATTTACGCACTCTAGCTACATACAAGATTCTGTTTGGGTAGATAAAAAAGCTTATGATATTGTAAGTTGGCCTGAGACTAACTTTACATTAGAAGATCCTAGATTTTGGTATTCTTTTTCACATGGACCATCTGAGAATCCAGGATTGGCGGAACTACAAAAGACATATGTTCCAGATGATAGATATAAGGGGTATGTAAAATGAAAACTGTTTATATGGTTGGAGATTGTCATCTATCTAGAGCTATAGAGCATTGGAATCCAGAAAGAGAAAAGTTAAACTTTGTGGTTTGGCCTAAGTCTGGATTAAAGATGCATGACTTTGATGCAAAAGAACTTTACAGTATTGAGAAGCTATCTACTGGAGTAGAAATTCCTAGAGAAGTAGATCATAAGCCACAACCATTTAATATCATCAAAGATGACGGGATATTGGTATTCTGGATCGGATATGTAGATACAAGAACTTTCTTGCCAAGATATCAGAATGCGGAAGAGACTGTAAAAAACTTTATCGACAATATTAAGGATAACTTCCCTAACTCTGAGGTTATGTTCATAGAACCTTTGCCTCAGTTTACTGAAATGCTTTTGAAGTATGAGGGTATTAGCCCATACTATACTTCAGAACAGAGAATTGATCAGAATAGATTAGTTTTATCTAATCTACATAAATATGCAAAGGAGGCGGGATACAAAGTAGTCATTACTCAAAAGGATATCCTAGAAGCTCTAGGTGTACCTGAATTAACTCCATCTATGACACATTCTGGTGCTCCACATCCAGTAGATGGATTAACTCCAGATCATATGGAAAAAGTCTGGAAATTGTTTTCAGATAAATTGACTAAAATTGTGGTTGACTAGGATATATATGAAAAAGATTTACGCAGGAATACTCTTAATTGCGACAGCAATCCTTACAGGAGCTATGCTGTCTTCATTTTTAAAATGGGCGGGGGATAAAGAGATCTTTGATCTCGATGACGAATATGACCTATAAGAAGTGGAAAGTATATATATTCCTAATTAGATTCTCTTTGTCACTTATGAGTCTATATCTCGTCCTACTTGCTACTGGGAAAATTTAGTATATTGTCGTAAAAGGCTTTTCTTGCCCTCTCCCGCCCTTGGGTAGGCAAATAGCCTAGTAAAGGCTTAGAGAGCCTCTAGAGGCTTTATCAGGGGTATATCTGTAGAAATGGATCAGTATAGATCTATATATTACAGTTGACTAGAATGTTCTTCTCTCCGACGGCGCACTTTTTTCGCACTATATGGATTAATGTTCTTTAAATTCAGCCATAAACTTTTCAGAAAGTTGTTCACCTTCTAGGCCAGAAGCCTTATACATCTGAATGCGCTCATGTGTGAATTGTGGGTTCTGCTCTAATGGCATCATCCAAACATTTGTAAGGTGATCTAGTGAACCATCTCCAAGACGCTCATAGTATTCTGGAGTCTTGTAGTTGTAAAATGTTCCTGGATTATCTTCAGCCTTTAATACGAAGTTAGAGAATGCGTATCTATTGCCCTTGGTTACTGGCTTTACTCCATGTGTATGTGGGGCAAATGCTCCATGTACAACAAGGTCACCTCTTTCTGGCTTAAAAGAAAGCACTTCTGATGCTTCAGCAGGATCTCTCTTAGTGCCATCTTCCTTAATGTTTACGTAAAATATTTCTCCGCCTTCAAAATCTCCAAAGTATGCAACTAAACCATAGTCTAATTCGCAGCATGTTTGCCAAACGTCAACTTGTGACAGTCTGTGGCATTCACCCTTTCCAGGTGAATCTGAGTGAGTAAACATTCCTTCGTTCATGTATGGTCTTAGAACCAAAACGTTGTTCTGTGGGTGTATAACGTATTCTGGGTACAGCATCTCGCTTGCCTTTTCCCATAGCTTGTGCAAACCTGGGATTGGTGGGCTTAGCTTTTCTGAATACCAGCTAATTAATGTTTCTTCATATACATGGTTTCTTGTATCTTCTTCGGCCATAAAGTCTTCAACAATCTTGCACTCTTCGTCCGTATAGAACCCCTTGAATAGGAAAACTCCGCTAGGTGTTCCATAATCATCTGGGAAAAAAGATAGCTTAGTACAATCTTCTCTGTCATAAAACATTATTTTCTACCAATCCTTTTAAATAGTTTTTCAAAAATAGAATCTTTCTTTTGGTGCTCTGGCACTTTACAATTGCCGTCACATGCATGATTAAATTGTGGGCTAGCCATAAATTTTGCAAAATGATCTCTTGCCATAGTAATTATATTATAGCATGCAAAAGCCCCTACGGAGGCGGATCCATAGGGGCTATGTGCATTTTCATGCATGCGTCAGGATTTACTCAACTAACGCAATACTATTCTATATGACTTTATATTAAAGATCAAGAGGTAGCAATAAGATTTTTTTCTTCAAGCTTAGATAAAACTTCTCCAAGTAAAAATCCTACGGTCATTTCGCTCTTGGCTACATTTTCGTCAATCTCAGCTGGATCCATGCCATTTTGAACGCATAAGGTTCTATTTGCCTCATCAAATGCAGCCTGCATAACTAGTAATATTTCTTGTCTATTCATTTTCTTCTCCTGGTTTAAAAGAGGGGACTGGTCCTAATAAATATCCCGCCTCATGATATTCTATCATTTTTTCTACATCTTGTGAACCCACAACTTTATTTGCAATTAAAGAAAGCAAGTCGTAAATTCTGTGAAGCATTATATAAGTAACCATTGGTAGGTTATCTTCTAAATTACTTGTCTCCGCCTTCTGGTCTTCCTGCATCTTCCCACCAAATTTCTCTACCCATAGCATCCGTAGGGGATATTATGTTTGACTCAAACTCAAATTCCTTTTTGCTCATTTACCAATTTTACTATATCTTCATATCTGGATATGCCCATTGTGTTTTTGTAATCGCACTCTAGGCAATATAGGTAAATTAAATCTTCTCCGTCACCATTACATAAAAGAGAGCCTTGATCCTGTGGGCATAAAAGCTTAGGAACAAGGCCCTCTTCTGAAAGTTTAATGTAAGTAGACACGTACTGTATCCTCATTACACTTCCTTTCTAATTTGTTGGGAATTTCAAATAAAATTCCTGTGCTCTTGGGGTTAAACCCTTCCAAGCTGACCAATCGGTTCCGCCATTAGTCATGTAATACGCTATCTCTGCATTTATAGTTGGGTCAAATAATAGTACGTTTGACTTTAAATTAAATTTTTCTTTACGAACATCGCCGAGATTACCCAACATGTTGATCTGAAAAATTCCATAGGAACTGTCTCCAGTTTTCCTGTTGCCATTATACGCCATTGGTCGTCCGTTAGACTCCCTCTTGGCAATAGCCCAAGCCGTTTTAAGGGCTTTTCCTTCAAAGCCTGCTGCCCAAAGAAGATCTTTTAATTCTTCGTCAGACAAAGCCTCTGAAGGCTTGTAAACAGTATTGCTGTACTTCACTAAGGTTTCTTTCTTAAGTTGTACTTCTGTCTTTGGTTTTACTATTAGAGCTTGTGCAGGTGTTGCAACAACTGTGTTTGAAAACAAAAACATAACTGTAATTGCAATCGCAGCATATTGATGAACAACATCGCTCAAGCTTTTCTTTATATTCTCCATTGGCATTTCCTCCTCTAGAGATAGCGAACTACAATCATACCATTTGATTAAAGTCCATGTCAAATGATTTTTACTTGTTGACATAGAATATCTAAATAGTATACTTCGAATAGGGGGGTCGGGGGGTCAGCAAATCAACAAAATCAACATATATTATATATATGTATATATAGAGTATTCTACATTATAGTTAACTAAAAAACAACGAAAAAAGTTTTTATCTTTTCTTTTATAAAAAAGTTTGATACACTTAGAACTCATTCAAAAAAACAATCAATCCGTAAGGCGGAAGAAAAGGCGACAAATGAAAAATACTATTGAAAATCCTTATGAAAACTTTATTGCACTATCAAGATATGCAAGATGGATTTCTGAAGAAAACCGACGTGAAACATGGGGAGAAACAGTAGATCGATATTTTGATTTTATGTTGAGCCACTTAAAAGATAATCATAATTACATTCCAGATGAAAAGCTAGTTGCGGAATTAAAAAACGGTGTATTTGAACGAAATGTCATGCCTTCAATGCGCTCTGTAATGACTGCAGGAGCTGCATTGGAAAGAGATAATGTTGCAGGATATAACTGTTCTTTTGTGCCAGTAGATTCACCAAGATCATTTGATGAAACAATGTACATCTTGATGTGTGGAACTGGTGTAGGATTTTCTGTTGAATACAAGTATGTCAATAAACTTCCTGCCGTTCCAGAGACACTTGAAAAGTCTGATACTGTTATTGTAGTTGAAGATTCTAAACAGGGTTGGGCAAAAGCTTACCGTGAGCTACTAGCGTTGCTTTGGACAGGACATATTCCTGCTGTTGATGTTTCAAAGGTTCGTCCAGCAGGAGCAAGACTTAAGACTATGGGTGGAAGATCTTCTGGTCCACAGCCATTGATTAACCTATTTGATTTTACTATTGCAAAATTTAAATCAGCAACTGGAAGACAGCTAAAGCCAATTGAAGCACATGATTTAATGTGCAAGATCGGAGAAGTAGTTGTTGTTGGCGGAGTTCGTCGTTCTGCAATGATTTCACTTTCAAATATTAATGATATTGAAATGGCAGCAGCTAAATCAGGAAATTGGTGGGAGAACAATACTCAACGTGCATTGTCTAACAACTCAGTTGCATACTCTCGCAAGCCACAGATGGAGCAGTTTATTGCTGAATGGAAAAATCTTTATGACTCAAAGTCTGGAGAGCGTGGAATCTACAATGTTGCAGCGGCACAGGCTCAGGCAGCAAAGTATGGACGTAGAGATCCAGAAATTCACTATGGAACAAACCCATGCTCTGAAATTATTTTACGTCCTTACCAGTTTTGTAATCTATCTGAAGTTGTAATTCGTGAAGATGATACAAGAGAGTCAATAGCTAACAAAGTAAGATTAGCTACCGTACTTGGAACATGGCAATCAACTCTTACAGACTTTAAATATATTAGAAAGATCTGGAAAGACAATACAGAAGAGGAAAGACTTCTTGGAGTATCCTTAACTGGACAGTTTGGTCATAAGTTTATGTCTGGGAAACAAGATATGATTTCTTTAGAAGCTTACTTGATGAACCTTAGAGAGTATGCTCGTGAAATGAACAAAGAAGAAGCAGGCAAGATTGGTATCCAAGAGTCTGCAGCAATAACTTGTGTTAAGCCTTCAGGAACAGTTTCACAGCTTGTAGGAGTTTCTTCTGGAATGCATCCATGGCACTCCCCATATTACATTAGAACTGTTCGTGGTTCAAAGGGTGATCCAATTTCTGTATTCTTAAAGGAAGTCGGAATTCCAGTAGAAGATGATGTAATGAAGCCAAACGACACTTATGTATTCTCGTTTCCAGTAAAAGCACCAGATGGTGCAATTGTAAGAAGCGACCTAACAGCCCTAGATCATTTAAACACTTGGCTTGTTTATCAAAGAGCTTGGTGTGAACACAAGCCATCAATTACAGTTTCTGTAAAAGAAGATGAATGGATGGAAGTTGGAGCTTGGGTTTATAAGCACTTCGATGAAGTTTCTGGAATTTCATTCTTGCCATACTCTGATCATTCATATAAGCAGGCTCCATATCAGGAAGTCACAAAAGAAGAGTATGATGAGCTAGTTTCTAAAATGCCAGAAAATATTCGTTGGGAAGACCTGTCTTTCTATGAGACAGAAGACGGAACTTCTATAAATGCCACACTAGCTTGCAGCTCAGATGGAAATTGTGAGCTTGTGGATATATCTGCCTAATGGTAGAATTATAGTATTGGTTTAAACCAAAATTCATGGGCAACCCCGCCCAAATGGAGATGATAACATGGCTATCAAAAAATTTGATAAGGCTGATTTAAATAAAGATGGGAAAGTAACAATGCAGGAACAAATTTTAGCAGCAATTGGTACATACGGAAGAGCATTCCTAGCAGCCGCAACTGCTTTATATATGACTGGCAATACAAATCCTAAAGATTTAATTGCAGCTGGCGTGGCAGCAGTCGCTCCAGTAATTCTTAAGGCCCTTAGCCCAAGCAACAAAGAGTTCGGATTTACCTCTAAGTAATTAGTTGATTAGAAATACTCCTGTGCTAAAATTGGTACAGGAGTATTCCTATTTAGGGGTAAAAAATGGCAGCGCAGAAAAATTTTCAAGTAGACGAAAACACCACATTTACGTTTGAGGTTCAGTACTTAGACGAAGATAACGTCCCTATACAATTAAATCATCATCAGGCAAAAATGCAAGTTAGAGATACTCAAGGCGGTAAAAAATTAGCATTTAGTCTGACAGAACAGGATGGAATAACAATAACTCCGTCATTAGGAAAGCTTTCAATATCAGTTTCTGCAGAAAGAACAAAAAAGCTTTTTTATCCAAAGTCTGCATATGATCTAGTAATAATTGATCCAAGCGTAAACGTAACAAGACTACTAGAAGGGTACCTAACTTTGAATAGGGCGGTAACTATCTAATGGCAACCCGTTTAATTGTCACAGAGAATAATCCCCTCGTAGTAGTAAGAGCATCTGGAGCTCCTGGAAGAACAATTATAAGTGGTGAAGGAAATCCTTCAAATACTCTTGGTGTCCCAGGAGATTTCTACTTTGACACATTGACTACCAGATTCTGGGGTCCAAAATCTTATGCCTCTGATACATGGGATATTGAGTCAAGCTTTATTCTAGACAAGCAAGTATCTTACATGTATTCATGGGAAATGAGCCAAATAACTGGCCCAGTGGCTGGAGTATATTCTGTGGTCATAAATCACAATTTACAGTTCCACCCTAATGTTTCTGTTAAGTCAAGTTCGGGCGACTTATTAGAAACTGGAATAGACTATAATAGTATTAACCAAATAACATTGACAATGGCGCAGCCGTTTTCAGGGACAGCATACCTGTCCTAAAAAGGAGATAAAAGATGGCAAGAAAATTTTTAGTTAGCATTGATTTAAATAAAAATGAATTACTCAATGCTAGGATTCAAAACTTAGGTGCTGCTCCATCGAGTCCAGTATCTGGTCAGATTTATTACAATTCACAAGATAACATTATGTACTTCTGGAATGGTACAGAGTGGATTTCTACATCTGGCTCACTAGAAGTTATTCAAGATGCTATCGGTTCTTATATTGAAGGCGGAGTTGGTTTAACAAAGTCTTATGACGATTCAACTGGCACAACAACAATAGATTTAGATGATACATCTGTTGAAGCTGGAGACTATGGATCAACAACAAAAGTTCCTACATTTACAGTAGATCAACAGGGTAGACTTACAGACGCTGGCGAAGTAGATTTAATTATTCCGCTTGATGCACAAACAACAGGCGATTATGTTGCAACAATTTCTGGTACAGAAAATCAGGTAACTGTTTCTCCTAACAGTGGCCACAATGCTGCGGTAACAATTGGTTTGCCAGACGATGTAGAGATTACTGGAAACTTGCAAGTTGGCGGAAACCTAAATGTTATTGGAACTGTTAATTCTGTAAATACAACACAGATTAATATTGAAGATAATAAAGTTAAACTTAATAGCAACTTTACTGGAACACCAACAACAGATGCTGGAATAACAGTAGAGCGTGGAACAGAATCAGACGTAGAGATACTTTGGAATGAGACAACAAATGTATGGTCTCTTACAAATAATGGAACACAGTATCATCCAATTGCTAGAAAGCATGCAGAAACATTAGCTACATCTTCTACAACATATTCTATTATTCATAATTTAGGTTCTTTAGACGTAACAGTTCAAGTTTATGAAGCAGCAACACCTTATGCACAAGTTGAAGCAGATATTCAACGAACTGGAGTAAATACAGTTGTAGTTAACTTTGCAACTGCACCAGCTCCTGGAGAATATAGAGTAGTAATAGTAGGCTAACATGTCAAGAAAAATGTTGGTCCCACTTAGACTTTTAGCGCTAGACTCTGATCCAGAGTTTGGTCAAGAAGGCGAAGTGTATATAAACACTGTAACTAAAAATTTACGTGTTCATAATGGCTCAACATGGATAGAGTTAACTCCACCAAGCACAGACCCTACACCGTTCTATATGCACACACACACATTTGATGGTGACGTTCATACAATTGATATTCAGAACAAGGTTGACTTTAAGAATTTAAACTCTTCTGGACCAGCTTTAGAGCTACCTCAAATAATTGGATACGATGGAGGATCACCAATGGATAATTTAGTAAACCCAACCTGGAAAGATCAAACACTCTTTGACCCAGGTCTTTTTGATGGAACACAAGAAACACAAGATACAGTAATTGGTGGCGGTGGGTCAGAAGACTTCGATGCACCAAGCATTGACGGAGGAAATTCATAATGGCATTAAAAATTCAGCTAAGAAGAGACTTATCAACCAATTGGACAGCAAATAATCCACTACTACTAAATGGTGAAATTGGAATAGAAACAGATACTCTAAAGTTTAAAATAGGTAATGGAAGCCAGAGATGGAATAGCTTAGAAAGCTATGCATTTAAACTAGGACAAGCCGATGGAGTAGCAACATTAAATTCATCTGGTAAAATTCCATTGTCTCAGTTGCCAGATCAGGTTTCTTTAGATGAAGAAGCTGCAATTGCCATCCAAAATGCATTGGAAAGCATATCAACCTCAGACATTCCAGAAGGAGATAACTTATATTACACTGAAACAAGAGTTAACTCAATAGTATCGGATGCAATTGATGAGGCTTTAACTACTGCATCTTCAGATGCAACATCTAAAGCAAATACAGCTAAATCAGAAGCAATTACTGCAGCAGCAGCAGATGCAACTACAAAAGCAAATAACGCATTAGACTCTGCTAAAGAATACGGAGAAAATTTTGTACATACAAGCCTAGATCTTCTTTCTACATCAGATATTGAAGAAGGCTCAAATCTTTATTATACACAAGAAAGAACAGATGCAAGAATTACAGCAGTCACATCACCACTTTTTGCGGATGCAACAAGTTATGTTGATGCAACAATATCTTCAGCTCTGGAAAACTACACCCCACCAGTATTAATTAATACCACAAATGATTTACAAGAAGGGTCAACAAACCTTTATTTTACTGCTACTAGAGCAAGATCTGCAGTTGCTAATACAATTAACAATCCTACATTGGCAGCTGCAAATAGCTCAATTAATGATTTAAGAATTGAAGTAGGCAATGAATACATAAAGCTTACACAAAAAGATGCTGCAAATGGAGTAGCAGCTTTAAATTCAAGCTCAAAAATATCAACAAGCGTTTTGCCATCAGTTGTACCACAATTAGATTCAAGTGGACGTCTTCTTTCTGAAAACTTAACTTCTGGATTAGCTACGACTTCATATGTTGATACTCAAATAAATAATTTAATTGGTTCAGCACCAGGAACACTTAATACCCTTGAAGAAATTGCACAGGTTCTTCAGTCAGCAGAAAGCGTTGCTGGATTAACAGAGTTAATAACATTAAAAGCTCCAATTGAATCTCCAACATTTACTGGAACAGTAACAATTCCAGCTGGTTCTGATATAGTTGGATATGCAACATTAGAATCTCCAATATTTACTGGAACAGTTACAATACCTTCTGGAGCAGATATATCGGGATACGCAACATCACTAGATTTAACTTCAGCAATTGCTGATGCAAATTCTTACACAGATACAGCAATAAATGGTCTTGGAAACTCTTTGGGTGATCCAGAGACTTTACTTAGATTTTCAGATAGAGATGCTGCAAATGGAGTAGCTGGACTAGACTCTAACCTAAAGATTCAGGGTTCAGCATTACCAACTATTACTAACCTAATGCTAGAAAATAGTTCTATAACATTAAATGGCATCTCAGTAGCACTTGGCGGATCATTAAATACTGGCTACTCTAATGGTATTACTAATTCTAATCCAAATAAAATTACATATGGCACAGATGCAACACCACCTTCAAGCGGAAATTCTGCTGGAGATATCTACATTCAATACTAAGGAGACCAAATGCCGCTAAACATTTTTGACGGTTCCAGCTGGAATCCTTTTAAAAAGATAAATGTCCATGATGGATCTAATTGGAATGTAGCAAAGGCCGCCTATGTTTGGGACGGAACAGAGTGGAAAAGATTTTCTCAGGGAGTACCAACCAATACAGTAATACCAGCCCTATCTTCATCAACTTCTAGATTCAATTCTTTAAACACGCTTGAGCCAGGAGATGTTCTATCCACAGATAATGGAACGTGGGAAAATAGTCCTACTTCTTATGCTTATAAGTGGTATAAAAAAATTGCAGGCTCATCTTCTTGGGAAGAAATATTAAATGAAACAAATTCAAGTATTACTCTTACAGAAAACAATTTGCCTAGCATAAAATATGTGGGATATGCTTTAAGATGTGGAGTAATTGCAAAAAATACAGTTGGAGATAGCGAAGAAACATTTTCTGCAGAGACTGGCCATGTTTTGCCATACAGAATATATAACTTGACCACAACAGTAACATCAAATGACATTGTAGAAATAGTATTTCCAAAATCAATTGGTGCCAATGACTACTATCTTCAGTTCCAGGGACCAGATTATCCATTTACTGAGATTATGAGTTTAGCTAATAATACTAACTCTAAAGTTGTTTATGACACCTCGCATCCCTCAAATATTAAAATTACTTTAGACCTTGATAGTGCAGATGGCACTTTAGGACTATTAGTTAACCCACTAAGAGTAGATGGATCCTTTAAGCATACTGGATATGGTGCTAATGGATCAGCACTTAATTTAAAACCTAATCCAGCTGGAGTATCTGCGTTTGCATCAAATCAAAGTACTAGCGGATTTACATTTAATTGGTCATATGAAAACGGAATAGTCCCTACAAGCTGGGCAATTTATGACGGAGCAGAACTTATTGCTAATTCATTTACAAGCCCACTTAATTCAACATCTTATTCTGTTTCTAGAATGTCTTCAGGCGGAACAACTTATGGTGCTTACTATATTGATGTATCTGGATCTGCCCCAAGACATAAGCAAACACAATGGTACTCTCCAGTTACTGTAACCGTAACAGTTCCTCAAGACCCTACTCCAGTTAATACTTCTGCTCCAGTTGTATCTTCTTCTAACGGAAGAGTATTTACATGTAATCCTGGAACCTGGACAAATTCTTCATATATCTATAGCTATATATATGACTGGAGATCAAACGGCGGAGAGATATCTTTTGTTGGAGATACAACACTAAATCTTGGTACAAACACTCAATACGATGGAACACAAATAAGCTGTAATGTTTCTATTCTTACAACAGATCTTAGAACATTCACTGCTCTTGGAAGCAATTCTGTTACAGCCTCTGCATATGTTGCCCCTGGCCCTGATCCACAATTAGGAACAGTATCTATATCACAAGCTTCTGGAAACAGTTATTCTGGTTTGCTTATAGGATCTGTTTCAAGTTCTGTCGGTACAGTAACATGGAGCTGGTCAAATGGAACAACTAGCTCATCATACTACTGGTCATCTGGTGACTTTGGACAAAATTTAATATTAACAGCAACTGCAACTTCTAATGGCAAAACTGTTTCAAAGTCAGCCTCATATCAACTTCCAGACCCAAGACAAACATATTACACTGGAACATCTGTTTGTAATACATCAACTTTAAGCAATGTTTATTATCAGTCTCCAGCTGTTTCTGGTCCATACTTAACAGATTCATCTACATCATATGCTATTCCATCTGACACTTCTGGTGGAACTGGAATTGTTTCTAAAACAGTTTATAGATCTACATATGATGGAGCATATCAGGCTGCTAGACAATCTCAATGTGAATATGTGCCAGTATTCGCACCACCATTCTTCCCACCTTCATTCTACGCCCCACCATTTGCACCACCGTTCTTCCCACCATCATTTGGCTATTCTTCAATATCATTAAAGAAGAACATTATTACAATTAACAATTAGATTATAATTTTATTAAGATATAATTAGTTATAGTAAGTTACACGCACAAGGAGGTAGCCAATGGCCACCAGTTATCCACAAGATTTAGACGTTTTAACAAATCCAAACTCATCAGATCCGTTATCATCACCATCTCATTCCGAGCAGCATGCTAATACAAATGATGCAATTGAAGCAATTCAAGAATTTGTTGGAGTGGCGGAATCAACAGATCCAAATTCTTTATCATATAAGGTTAGTCAAGTAGAAACACTTGTATCAGATTTAGGAAGTAGCACAAACGAAACCATAGAATTACTTGGACTAGAAGGTAATAACGACCTTACAGTTTATGGGATTGAAAATCCTACAAATGTTGATTCATTTGCAAAAGCAACTTGGAGAACAGTAAGATACAATCTTCAGGTAACAAAGGGTTCAGAACTATACACGTCAGAAATCCTTGCCGCACATGATGGAACTGACATAATGATCTCAGAAACAAACATTATGTCTAATACAAACAACAATCTATTTAATTACACCTTTGAAGAAAACTCAGGTATAATTAGTTTAAGAATCACCCCTACTTCTGGCGAAATCTCAGTAAGATTTATCCGCACAGCAGTTAAGGCGTAAAAAAATAAAGCAGTACAGGGAGTCATAAAATATGGCAACAGTAGATAAAAATTTTAGAATTAAAAACGGTTTAGCCGTTGAAGGTTCAGTAGCAACGGTAAATGGCAATCAAATACTTACCGAAAATGCTTCAGATACCTATATATTAAACCTTATTGGTGGAGAAACACTTGTAAAGTCCGTATTGGGAAACCTTTCAGTAGATGGCTCAGGAGCTTTATCCCTTAACCAGAACTTGCTTGCTGGAGAAATGGCAGGAGATTATTTATTTACAAATGGTGATGATAATCTTAATGTTGATATTGAAAGCATTGCAACTGATCTTATAAATAATGCTAATTTTGCAACAACAGGCAATATATCAAGTGCAATTGCAGATGAAGTATCCCGTGCAAATA
>JACCEA010297368.1_pt1 | contig 13691 bp, 14 predicted proteins | sample 7449851 | NCBI WGS metagenome assembly JACCEA01 (sample SAMN15323453, study PRJNA562643) | freshwater metagenome | isolation source: river surface water | place: USA:Blue River Watershed | collected 2017-08-18 | reverse complement strand
TGTCCGTCACCATGCGTGAAATGCTGGAAGCCGGTGTCCACTTTGGCCACCAAACGCGCTTCTGGAACCCCAAGATGGCCCCGTTCATTTACGGCCATCGCAACAAGATTCACATCATCAACCTGGAGAAGAGCCTCCCGGCCTTCCAGGACGCCCTGAAGTTTGCGCGCCAGCTGGCCAGCAAGCGCGGCAACATTCTGTTCGTTGGCACCAAGCGCCAGGCCCGCGACATCGTGGCCCTGGAAGCCCAGCGCGCCGGCATGCCCTTCGTTGAGCAGCGCTGGTTGGGCGGCATGCTGACGAACTTCAAGACGGTCAAGGGCTCTCTGAAGAAGCTTAAGGACATGCAAGCGTCGAAGGACGCTGGCAGCGAGCCGAAGATCAAGAAAGAAGCCTTGATGTTCGACCGCGACATCGCCAAGCTGGAAAAGAACATCGGCGGCATCCAAGACATGGCCGCTCTGCCGGACGCCCTGTTCATCATCGACGTCGGCTACCACAAGATCGCCGTGGCCGAAGCCAAGAAGCTGGGCATCCCCGTGATCGCCGTGGTGGACACCAACCACTCGCCCGAAGGCATCGACTACGTCATCCCCGGCAACGACGACTCGGCCAAGGCCATTGAGTTGTACGCCCGCGCGATGGCCGACGCCATCTTGGAAGGCAAGGCCAATGCAAGCAACGACCTGGTGCAGGCCGTTGCCGCCGCTGGCGACGAGTTCGTTGAGGTTGCCGAAGGCGCCTAAGCCCCTTCGCGCTCACGTCACAAGGGGGCTCGCGAGCCCCCTTTTTCCGAATTGAATTTTTGGAGAGTTTGATGGCTGCAATCACCGCAAGCATGGTCGCTGAGCTGCGCGCTCGCACCGACGCCCCCATGATGGAATGCAAGAAGGCCCTGACCGAGGCCGATGGCGACATGGGTCGCGCTGAAGAGCTCCTGCGCGTCAAGTTGGGCAATAAAGCCGGCAAAGCGGCTTCGCGCGTGACCGCCGAAGGCGTGATCGCGGCGGCCGTGTCGGGCGACACCGGCGCCCTGATCGAAGTCAATTGCGAAACCGACTTCGTCAGCAAGAACGACGCGTTCATCGCCTTCGCCAACGCCTTGGCCGCCCTGGTGGCCGAGCACAACCCCGCCGACGTGGCGGCTTTGTCGGCCCTGCCGCTGGCCCAAGAGAGCTTTGGCCCGACCGTGGAAGACGTGCGCAAGGGTCTGATCGGCAAGATCGGCGAGAACATGACGATTCGCCGCTTCCAACGCTACGCCGGCGCCGGCAAGCTGGCGCACTACCTGCACGGTGTACGCATCGGCGTGCTCGTGGCCTTCGACGGTGACGAGACGGCCGCCAAGGACGTTGCCATGCACGTGGCCGCGATGAAGCCGGTGGCCCTGTCGGGCGCCGAAGTGTCGGCCGACCTGATCGCCAAAGAGCGTTCGATTGCCGAGCAAAAGGCGGCGGAGTCGGGCAAGCCCGCCGACATCGTGGCCAAGATGGTTGAGGGCTCGGTTCAGAAGTACCTGAAGGAAGTCAGCCTGTTGGATCAGGTCTTCGTCAAGGCCGCCGACGGCAAGCAAACCGTCGCCGGTATGTTGAAAGACAAGGCCACCACAGTGAAGTCGTTCACCCTGTTCGTGGTGGGCGAGGGCATCGAGAAGAAGGTCGACGACTTCGCGGCTGAAGTGGCTGCGCAAGTGGCGGCTGCCAAGGGCCAGTAAGCCCTCTTGCGCGACCGCGAGTGAAAGGGCGCCTGAGGGCGCCCTTTACACTGGTGAAACCCCTCGAAACCGACGCCTTCCATGCCAGCCTACAAACGCATCTTGCTGAAACTTTCCGGCGAAGCCCTGATGGGCGATGACGCCTACGGCATCAACCGCGCCACCATCGTGCGCATGGTGCGAGAGATCCAGGAAGTGACACAAATGGGCGTGGAAGTGGCGGTCGTGATCGGCGGCGGCAACATCTTCCGCGGCGTGGCGGGCGGGTCGGTGGGCATGGACCGTGCGACGGCCGACTACATGGGCATGCTGGCGACCGTGATGAACGCGCTGGCCTTGGCCGACACCATGCGCCAGGAAGGCATGACGGCGCGGGTCATGTCGGCCATCGGCATCGAGCAGGTCGTCGAACCGTACGTGCGCCCCAAGGCGCTGCAGTACCTCGAAGAGGGCAAGGTGGTGATTTTCGGCGCCGGCACCGGCAACCCGTTCTTCACCACGGACACGGCAGCCGCACTCCGAGGCGCGGAGATCGGTGCTGAGATCATGCTCAAGGCCACCAAGGTGGATGGGGTGTACACGGCCGATCCCAAAAAAGATCCGTCGGCCACCCGGTACACCAACCTCAGTTTTGACGAGGCGATCACCAAGAATTTGGCCGTGTTGGACGCCACGGCGTTCGCGCTCTGCCGCGACCAAAAGCTCCCCATCAAGGTCTTCAGCATCTTCAAGTCCGGTGCGCTCAAGCGCGTGGTGATGGGCGAGGACGAGGGAACCTTGGTTCACGTTTGACTTTTTGCATTGAGTGTTGCCATGACGATTGCAGATATCAAAAAGACCGCCGAGGCCAAGATGGCGAAGTCCATCGAGGCCTTCAAGGGCGAGTTGCAGAAGATCCGCACCGGTCGCGCCCACCCGGGCATCCTGGACCAAGTGCATGTTGACTACTACGGATCGATGGTGCCCATCAGCCAGGTGGCGAACGTGAGCTTGCTGGATGCGCGCACGATCAGCGTGCAGCCCTGGGAAAAGGGCATGGGCGCCAAGATTGAGAAAGCCATCCGCGAGAGCGATTTGGGGCTCAACCCGTCGAGCCAAGGTGACTTGATCCGCGTTCCGATGCCCCCGCTGAGCGAAGAGCGTCGCAGGGACTTGGTCAAGGTGACCAAGGGCACGGCCGAAGATGCCAAGGTTGCCGTGCGCAATCTGCGTCGCGACGCCAACGAGCACGCCAAAAAGCTGCTCAAAGACAAGCTGATCACCGAAGACGACGAGCGTCGCAGCTTGGATGAAGTTCAAAAGCTGACGGACCGCACGATCGCGGAGATCGACAAGCTCTTGGCCGCGAAGGAAGCCGAAATTCTGGCGGTGTGACGGGCATGAGCACCGACGTGCCAGCCCTGCGCCACATTGCCATCGTGATGGATGGCAATGGCCGGTGGGCCAAGAAGCGCTTTCTACCGAGGTTCTTCGGGCACAAGGCCGGGGTGGACGCGGTGGTCCGGACCGTTCAGGCCTGCATCGACCGCCGGATCGAGCAACTCACCGTGTTCGCGTTCTCGTCCGAGAACTGGAAGCGACCGAAGGACGAAGTCAGCGGCTTGATGGGCTTGGTGCTGGCCGCGATGAGTCGGTACATGGCCCGCATGCACAGCATGGGCGTTCGGGTTCGCGTGGTGGGCGACCGTGAGGGCCTGTCCGACAAACTGCGGCAGGCCTGGGACGATGCCGAGACGCTGACGCAGCACAACACCAAGCTGGTGCTCAACGTCGCCTTCAATTACGGCGGCCGTTGGGACATCGTGCAGGCGGTGCGACGTGCCATCGCGGAGGGCGTGCCCGCTGAAGAACTGACCGAGAGCCGGTTGGATGCCTTCATGGCCACGCACGGTGCACCCGACCCCGACTTGTTCATCCGCACCGGCGGGGAAGTTCGAATCAGCAATTTCCTGCTGTGGCAGGTGGCTTACACCGAGTTCGTGTTCTCCGACTGCTTGTGGCCTGACTTCGGTGAAACGCAGTTGGACGCTGCCATCGCCTCCTTCCGCGAGCGCGACCGCCGCTTCGGCGGCGTGAAGGGCGCCTGATGCTCAAACAGCGCGTGATCACCGCCTTGCTGCTGCTGGCGGTTTTGTTACCGACCCTGGTAGTGGCGGCCCCCTGGCCGTTCGCGCTGTTCGTGGCGGTGACCATGGCGGCGGCGGGCTGGGAATGGGCGCGTCTCAACGGCCTGACCGGTTGGCCTGCGTGGGCTTTCGGTGCCGCGCTGGTGCTGGTGGGGGCCGTGCTGCACGTGCAGGCGCTAGCGGGCGGCGCTGCTTCGGTGTGGCCGGCTTGGGTGGCCTGTGCCTGGGTGCTGGGGGGCAGTTGGGCCTTGCGCGGTGCGGCGCCGGCCTGGGCTGCGTTGCCGAATGCGTTGCGTTGGCTCCTGGGGCCCCTCGTTTTGCTGCCGGCCGGCTGGGCGTTGTTGGCATGGAAGGGGCAGGGGCTGAATGCGCTCTTGTCCGTCTTGTGTTTGGTTTGGGTGGCTGACGTGGCGGCTTACTTTGCCGGCCGTCAGTTCGGCCGCCGCAAGTTGGCCCCGGCCATCAGCCCCGGCAAAAGCTGGGAGGGCGTTTGGGGCGGCATGGCCGGTGTGCTGGCCCTGGCGTTCGCGTGGGTGACCTGGATCGATCCCGTGCTGGCTTCGCAACATGGCGTCAGCCTGTACGGGCAACTGCAAGCGGCCTGGGGTTGGCCCATGGCCGCGCTGGCCTTGTTGAGCTTGGCGGCCTTGAGCGTGGTGGGCGACCTGTTCGAATCGCTGCTCAAGCGTGCCGCTGGCGCCAAGGACAGCAGCCAATTGTTGCCAGGCCATGGCGGCGTGCTGGATCGCATCGACGCGCTGCTGCCCGTGCTGCCCACCGCTTGGGCCTTGGTCACGCTGTCGCGAGGGTGGATGTGATGGGTGGACGTTTGCGTGTGGCCGTGCTGGGTGCCACGGGCTCGATCGGTGGCAACACCCTGGACGTGCTGGCGCGCCACCCAGACCGGTTCGAGCTGACCGCGGTCAGCGCGCACAGCCGGGCCGATCTGCTGGAAGGCATTTGCCTCAAACATCAACCGCGTTGGGCCGTGCTGCCCACGCCCGAGGGCGCCACGGCGCTGCAGCACAGCCTGAGAGCGGCAGGCTGCCGCACCGAGGTGCTGGCTGGCGCGCAGGCCCTTGAGCAAGTTGCGGGCAGTCCCGACGTGGACGCCGTGATGGCGGCCATCGTGGGCGCAGCCGGCTTGGCGCCATGTTTGGCGGCGGCCCGTGCGGGCAAGCGCTTGATGTTGGCCAACAAAGAGGCCTTGGTGGTGGGCGGCTCGTTTTTCATGCGTGCCGTGCAAGAAGGGGGCGCCACCCTCTTGCCCGTGGATTCCGAGCATTCGGCCATTTTTCAGTGCTTGCCGCTGGACGGCAGCACCTGGCCCAGCACCATCGACCGCATTGTGTTGACCGCCTCCGGTGGGCCTTTCCGCCAACGTGACCCGGCCAGCCTGCACGCGGTGACGCCTGACGAAGCTTGCGCCCACCCGAATTGGGTCATGGGTCGCAAGATTTCTGTCGACTCGGCCACGATGATGAACAAGGGCCTGGAGGTCATCGAGGCGCGCTGGCTCTTTCAATTGGCGCCCGACCAAATCGAGGTGCTGATTCATCCGCAGAGCATCGTCCACTCCATGGTCGTGTGCCGGGACCAATCGGTGCTGGCCCAATTGGGCACGCCAGACATGCGGGTCCCCATCGCTTATGCCCTGAGCTACCCCGAGCGCGTGGTGTCGGGAGCCTCGCGCCTGGACCTGTTGGCATCGCCTTCGCTCAGCTTTGAGGCCCCCGATCCGCGTCGATTCCCCGCGCTGTCCCTGGCTTGGGCGGCTCTGCGAGGGGCCGAGGGCAGCACGGCCGTGTTGAACGCCGCGAACGAGGTGGCGGTGGAGGCCTTCTTGGGCAAACGGCTGCCATTCACCGGGATCGCGGCCTTGGTCGAGAAAGTGCTGGAGCAAGTGCCACCGAGCCCGAGCGACGTGGCCAGCGTGGAGGCTTTGATGGCCTTGGACGCTCGCGCCCGACGCACGGCCCTGGCGAACCTGCCCGTTTGACACCTTGTGCGGCGCTATCATCCGGCGCGTTTTTGCAGGGCAGGGCGGCCGCGTTGAGCCACCGCCAGTGGCTCCCGAAGTTCGTAGATTTTTGCCCTTTAGCGACCCCCCTTTTGCATGGCTGCCACTGACCGTTCGCGTTCCCGCCTCCACTCGTCCCTGCTGACCCTGTTGCTGTGCGGTGCCATCCACGCCAACGTCTGGGCGGTTGACCCCTTCGTCGTCAAAGACATCCGCGTGGAGGGTTTGCAGCGCACGGACCCAGGCACCGTGTTTGCCAGTCTGCCCTTCCGCATCGGCGACAACTACAACGACGAGAAGGGCGCTGCCGCGCTGCGCGCTTTGTTCGCCACGGGCCTGTACAAGGACGTTCGCATCCAGATCGACGGTGCGGCGGTCGTCGTGGTCATCGAAGAGCGGCCCATCATTGCCACCGTCAGCTTCGTGGGCATCAAGGAGTTCGACAGCGAAGCGCTGCAGAAGTCGTTGAAAGAGATCGGCATCGGCGAAGGCCGGCCCTTCGACCGTGCCTTGGCGGACCGCGCCGAGCAGGAATTGAAGCGCCAGTACCTGACCCGCAGCCTTTACGGCGCGGAAGTCAGCACCACCATCACGCCGCTGGAGCGCAACCGCGTGAACGTGGCGTTCACGGTGACCGAGGGCGACCCGGCCAAGATCACCGACATCCGCATCCAAGGCAACAAGGCCTTCAGCGAAGGCCAACTGCGCGACCTCATGGGGCGCACCCCCAGCGGTTGGCTGACGTGGTACACAAAAACCGACCGCTACTCGCGCACCGAACTCAACGCCGACCTCGAAGCGCTGCGCTCGCATTACCAAAACCGGGGTTACCTGGAATTTGCCGTCGAGTCGACGCAGGTCACGATCTCGCCCGACAAGCAACGCATCGGCGTCGTCATCACCGTCAGCGAGGGGCAGCCTTACAAGGTGGCCGAGGTCAAGCTCGAAGGCGAGTTCTTGGGGCGCACCGAAGAGTTCAAGCGCTTGGTCGCCATCAAGCCCGGCGAGCCGTACCAAGGCGAGACCGTCGCAGCCACCACCCGTCGCTTCAACGACTACTACGGCGTCTTCGGCTACCCCTTCCCACGGGTTGACGTGCGCCAGGACATCGACCGCGCCACCGGCTTGGTGACCTTGACGGTGGTGGGCTCGCCCGAGCGTCGCGCGTATGTGCGACGCGTGCTGGTGGCGGGCAACAGCAAGACGCGGGACACCGTGGTGCGCCGTGAGTTCCGCCAGTTCGAAGGCGCCTGGTACGACGGCACGCGCATCAAGGCCTCGCGCGACCGCGTGGAGCGATTGGGCTATTTCAAGGACGTCACCGTGGACACCACCGAGGTGCCGGGTGCGCCCGACCAGGTGGACGTGACCATCAACGTCACCGAGCAAAGCACCGGCAACATTTCCTTGGGCGCCGGTTACTCCAGCCAGAACAAGATTTCTCTGGTGGGCTCGGTCAAACAGGACAACTTCCTGGGCTCGGGCAATGCCGTGGAGGTGGAGTTGAACACCTCGCGTCAGGCCCGCTCGCTGGTGTTCAGCTTGATCGACCCGTACTTCACCGAAGACGGGGTGTCGCGCGCCACGCGGGTGTACTACAGCACGGCCAAGCCCTTCAACAACTTGGGCGAAACCTACGAGTTCGCGTCGCAAGGCTTGAGCTCCACCTTCGGCGTGCCCATCGCCGAGTTCGACACGATCTTCTTGGGCGTGGGCTACGAGCGCACCAAGATCACGAACACCACCGGGGTGCCGAACTACATCGCCGACTACGCCAACCGCTTCGGTCGATCGAGCGTGGCCATCCCGCTGACCTTGGGGTGGAGCAAGGACAGTCGCGACAACCTGCTGTCGCCCAGCAGCGGTCAGTACTACCGTGTGAACCTGGAATTCAGCCCTTTAGGCGATGCGCGCTTCGGCCGCTTGAACTTGCAGGGCCAGCGCTTCTTCGACCTGGGCGCCAAGTTCAGCCTGATGCTCAACAGCGAAGTGGGCTACGGCATGGGCTTGAGCGGGCGGGCCTACCCGGTGTTCAAGAACTTCTACGGCGGCGGCCTGGGTTCTGTGCGCGCCTTCGAGGGCGGCACCTTGGGTCCGGTCGACGTGACCGGCTCGCGCAGCGGCGGCAACCTCAAGGTCAACCTGAACAGCGAGCTCTACATCCCGGTTCCGGGTGCCGGCAAGGATCGCACCTTCCGCTTGTTCGCCTACGCCGACGCCGGCAACGTGTGGAACACCAAGAGCAGTTACGAAAAGGTGGACGCCAGCAGCCTGCGGGTGTCGGCCGGTTTGGGCTTGTCTTGGATGTCGCCTGTGGGCCCCCTGCGCTTGAGCTGGGGCAAGCCGTTGCGCAGCCAGCCCACGGATAGAATTGAACGCTTCCAATTCCAGATCGGGACCGCTTTCTGATGACCTCTTTCCGTCACCTCTTGCGCGCCGTGTCCTTCGTTGCGCTGGCGTCTTTGCCGGCTGTGGGGGCGTTGGCGCAAGACCTGAAGATTGGCTTCGTCAGCTTGGAGCGCGTGCTGCGCGACTCCAACGCCGCGAAGGCTGCGCAGGCCAAGTTGGAGGCCGAGTTCGGCAAGCGCGAGCGTGAGCTGTCCGAGATGGCCAATCGGCTGAAGGCGGCGCAAGACAAGCTCGAAAAGGATGGGCCCACCCTGCCGCAAAGCGAGCTCAGCCGACGTCAGCGCGACTTGGTCGAGCAGGACCGCGACTTCCAACGCCGCCGCCGGGAGTTCCAGGAGGACATCCAGGTTCGCAAGGGCGAGGAACTGCAGGCGGTCGTCGAGCGGGCCAATCGCGTGATCAAGGACATCTTCGAGAAAGAGAAGTTCGACCTGATCTTGCAGGACGCGGTGCATGCCGGCGCTCGGGTGGACATCACCAAGCGTGTGGTCGACGCGCTGAACGCCAGCAAGTGACCCTGTGATCGCCCGGCTCGCGCACATCGTCGAGGCCCTCGGCGGCGAGCCGGTCGGCAACCTCGAAGCCCCGGTGGTCCGCTTGGCCACCTTGGCCAGCGCAGATCCCGAGTCGCTCAGCTTTGTGGTGGGCCCCAAGTACGTGGCGGCCATGCGGGCCAGCCGCGCCGGGGTGCTGGTGGTGCCGTCCGCGCTGACGGACGAGGCTCGGGGCCAAGCGGCGTTGATCGTCACGCCCAACCCCTACCTGTACTTCGCACGGCTGAGCCAGTGGTGGCTGGCGCGCGAACGGGCCCTGCAGCCCGCCCCCTCGGTGCACGCCACCGCGGTCGTGGACCCCAGCGCCCGACTGGGCGCCCGAGTCAGCGTCGGCCCCTTCGCGGTCATCGAGGCGGGTGCCATCGTGGGCGACGACGCCGTGATCGGCGCCCACACCGTGGTCGAGCGATCGGCCCAGATTGGCGCGGGCACCCGCCTGTCGCCGCGCGTTCAGTTCGGCATGGGGTGTCGCATCGGTGCACGGGGCATCGTGCATGCCGGTGTGGTGATCGGGGCCGACGGCTTCGGCTTCGCGTCCGATGGCGGGCAGTGGGTCAAGATCGAGCAACTGGGCGCCGTTCGCATCGGCGACGACGTGGAGATCGGGGCCAACTGCACCATCGACCGAGGCGCTCTGGACGACACCGTGATCGAAGAAGGGGTCAAGCTCGACAACTTGATTCACATCGCCCACAACGTTCACATCGGGGCCCACACCGCAATGGCGGGTTGCGCGGCCGTGGCGGGCAGTGCGCGCATCGGCCGCGGTTGCACCATCGGTGGCGACGCCAAGATTTTGGGTCACCTCACCTTGGCCGATGGCGTGCACATCTCGGCCTGCTCGGTCGTGACCCGCTCCATCCTCCAACCGGGCACCTACACCGGCTTCTTCCCGATCGACGACAACGCACGTTGGGAGAAGAACGCGGCCTCGCTGCGTTCGCTTCACAAGTTGCGAGAGCGCGTCCGCGCCCTTGAGCAGGCGGCGCCCCACACCAAAGACTGAGTCATGGACATCCACGAGATCCTCAAGCGTTTGCCGCACCGTTACCCCATCCTTCTGGTGGACCGCGTGCTGTCGGTGGACAAGCAGCGCATCAAGGCCATCAAGAACGTGTCGATCAACGAGCCGCAGTTCTTGGGGCACTTTCCGCACCGCCCCGTGATGCCGGGCGTGATGATCTTGGAATCGATGGCGCAAGCGGCCACGTTGCTCGCGCTGCACAGCGCCGATGCCGTGCTGGACGACAAGAGCGTCGTGTACTTCGCTGGCATCGATGCGGCCCGCTTCAAGCGTCCCGTGGAACCTGGGGACCAGATGCTGCTGGACGTGGAGCTGACGCGGTCGAAGGCGGGCATTTACAAGTTCGCGGGCAAGTGCTTCGTCGGTGACGAGTTGGCCGCCGAGGCCGAGCTGATGTGCACCATGCGGCGCATCGACTAAGCCTGGAGGCCGCATGTCGCGCATCCATCCCACCGCCATCGTCGACCCTGGGGCCGAGTTGGACGACGGCGTCAGCGTAGGCCCTTACGCCATCGTGGGGCCGCATGTGCGCATCGGGGCTGGCACGGTGATCGGCGCGCATTGCGTGATCGACGGCAAAACCACGATCGGGCGCGACAACCGCTTTTACCCGTCCAGCTCCATCGGCTGCATGCCGCAGGACATGAGCCACGGCCTGGAGCTGACGGAGTTGACGATCGGCGATCGGAACACGGTCTTCCAGTACTGCACCTTCAGCACCGGCACGCACAAAGAAGAGGGCGTGACGCGTGTAGGCAGCGACAACTGGATCATGGCGACTGTGCACCTGGCGCACGACGTGCAGTTGGGCAGCCACTGCGTGCTGGCCAACAGCGCCACCTTGGCCGGGCACGTGCGCGTGGGCGACTGGGCGGTGATCGGCGGCCTGACGGGGGTGCACCAGTTCGTGCACATCGGGGCGCACAGCATGATTGGCTTTCAGGCGCACGTGTCGCAAGACGTGGCGCCCTACATGACGGTCGACGGCAACCCTCTGGCGGTGCGCGCCGTGAACCTGACGGGGCTGAAGCGTCGCGCGTTCAGCGAAGAGCGCATCCGGGCCGTGCGGCAGATGCACAAGCTGCTGTTTCGCCAGGGCCTGACCCTGGACGAATCCAAGGCGGAAATCGCGGCGCTGCTGGGGCAGGGTGCGGACGAAGACGTGCGCTGCATGCTCGACTTCCTGGCCTCGTCCAAACGCGGGCTGGTTCGCGCTTGATGGGGCCCGGCCTTCGCCTGGGCCTGGTGGCCGGCGAGGCCTCGGGCGACATGATCGGCGCGCTGCTGTTGCAGGCCCTGCAACAGCGCGGCGCGCTGCTGCAGGCCTCGGGCATCGGCGGGCCACGCATGGGAATGCAAGGCTTTGACGCATGGTGGCCGTCCGAGCGTTTGTCGGTCTTCGGTTTCAGCGACGCCCTCAAGCGCCTGCCGGAGTTGCTTTGGATCCGGCGCCGACTCGGCACCCGCTTGTTGCGCGAGCGGCCCGACGTCTTCGTGGGCATCGATGCCCCCGATTTCAATTTCGGCCTGGAGCGTCGGTTGCGCCGCGCTGGGATGAAGACGGTGCATTACGTGTGCCCCTCCATCTGGGCCTGGCGCCCCGAGCGCGTGGCCACCATCCGCGAAGCCGCCGATCACGTGCTGTGCTTGTTCCCGTTCGAGCCGGCGTTGTTGCAGCAGGCGGGCATTCCCGCCACCTTCGTCGGGCACCCGCTGGCCAGCGTGATTCCCCAAGACCCGGACCGCGCGGCCGCGCGCCAGCGCTTGGCCTTGCCGGCGGAGTGCCGGGTGTTGGCCCTGCTGCCCGGCAGCCGAGCCAGCGAGATCGAGCTCATCGCTCCGGCCATGCTGGGTGCAGCACTTCGCCTTCAGGCGAAAGACCCGGAGCTGCGTTTGGTGTTGCCGTGTGCGCCAGGCATGGCGACCCGTGTGCGTGCCTTGCTGCCCCCTGCATTGGCTCGTCTGACCTTGTTGGAGGGCCAGGCCCACGATGCATTGGCGGCTTGCGATGTGGCGATGGTGGCCAGCGGAACGGCCACGCTGGAGACGGCCTTGTTCAAGCGCCCGATGGTGATTGCCTACCGTGTGAGCCCGTCGAACCACCGGCGCATGAAGAAGCTGCAGTTGCAGCCTTGGGTGGGCTTGCCCAACGTGCTGGCGCGTGAGTTTTTGGTCCCCGAGTGCTTGCAAGACGCATGCACCCCCGAGGCCCTGGCGCGCGAGGCCCAGGCTTGGTTCGATGCCCCTGCCCGGGTGGAGGCGGTGACCCGTCGCTTCCACGAGATCCACGACACCCTGCGCACCGACACCGCGCAGCGCACCCACGATGTCATCGCGCAGCTCTCGCGCCGCTAAGCGCCCGCCGGTGCCCTACACGCCCGACCTGTTTGCGGCCGAACCCAGTCTGTGGGTGGCGGGCGTGGACGAGGCTGGCCGGGGGCCTCTGGCCGGCCCGGTGGTGGCGGCTGCGGTGATGCTGCACCCCGATCGCCCCATCCCTGGCCTCGCGGACTCCAAGACCCTCACGGCCCGCAAGCGCGAGACCTTGGCCATCGCGATTCGCGAGCACGCCTTGTGCCTCAGCGTGGCCGAGGCCAGCGTGGACGAAATCGACCAACTCAACATCTTGCAGGCCACGATGCTGGCCATGCAACGGGCGGTTGCAGGTCTGCGCATCAAGCCCGGCGAGGTGTGGGTGGACGGCAACCGAGCCCCCTCACTGCCCATGCCCGTGCACACCTTGGTCAAGGGCGATTCCTTGATGCCGGCCATTTCAGCCGCCTCGATCTTGGCCAAAGTCCATCGCGATGCTTGGTGCGCCGAGGTGCACGCGCAGTCCCCCGAGTACGGCTTTGCCGATCACAAGGGCTATGGCACCGCCGAGCACATCGACGCCCTGCGCCGGCTGGGGCCCAGCCCCTGGCACCGCCGGACTTTTGCCCCCTTGCGCGACTGGCTCCATGCCGCGCGTTGACTGCCTCCCGTCGAAAGCAGCGCCATGAGCCACCCTCAGGTCGAAGCCATCAGCTCCGCCGCCAACCCGACCCTGAAGGCGCTGCGTGTGCTGGCCCACGACAACACCGCCTACCGCAGCCAAGGGCGCGTGTGGCTGGAGGGCGACCACCTCATGCGCGCGGCCCTGCTGCGCGGTCAGACGCTGGAGTTGGCCGTCATCACCGAGGCGGCGATGCACGACCGCCCGGACTGGCGCGAGCTTGCTCTGCGCGCACCGCGCGTGGCGATGGTGAGTGCCAAGGCCTTTGAGCAACTGTCGGGCTTGGCGTCGGCGGCGCAGGTGGCCGGGGTGATGCGCATGCCCAGCCCGGCGGCCATCGACCCCCACGCATCCAGTTTGGTGCTCGACCGTTTGCAGGACGCCGGCAACGTGGGGGCCATCTTGCGCAGCGCGTCCGCCTTCGGCGTGCAGCAGGTGCTGGCGGTCAAGGGCACGGCGGCGCTCTGGTCGTCGAAGGTCTTGCGTGCCGGGATGGGCGCCCACTTCGCCTTGCGCCTGCACGAAGGCTTGAGCACCGACGACGTGCTGGCCCTGCGCGTGCCGATGGTGGCGACCAGTTCGCACGCCACGGCCAGCCTGCCCGAAGCCGAGCTTCCACGGCCTTGCGCCTGGGTGCTGGGGCACGAGGGCCAGGGCGTTGGCGAGGCCTTGTTGGCACGCTGCGCCTTGACCGTGCGCATCCCCCAACCAGGAGGCGAAGAGTCGCTCAACGTGGCGGCGGCGGCGGCCATTTGCCTGTACGAAGCGGCGCGCCGCGCCAGTTGATCGGGCACACTCCCCCGCAGCCCATGGACGCTGCGCCCCCCGATTCGCCGCCGCGCGTGCTGC
>JACCEA010204215.1_pt1 | contig 13699 bp, 10 predicted proteins | sample 7449851 | NCBI WGS metagenome assembly JACCEA01 (sample SAMN15323453, study PRJNA562643) | freshwater metagenome | isolation source: river surface water | place: USA:Blue River Watershed | collected 2017-08-18 | reverse complement strand
GTTGCTGTACTACCCCACCGTGACCCGCGAGCCCTACAAAAACCAAGGCCGCGTGACCGACCTCATGGAGAACGGCAAGTTGTTTGCCGATCTGGGCTTGCCCCCGCTCAACCCCGAGACCGACCGCGTCATGATTTGTGGTTCGCCCGAAATGCTGAAAGACCTCAAGCGCATTTGCGAAGAGCGCGGTCTGAAAGAAGGCAACACCAGCACACCGGGTGCTTTTGTCATCGAGCGGGCATTCGCCGAATCCTGAGGCCTTTGGGGCTTTGTTTCCCAGCGCACGCCCCGAACTACGAGCACAGGGGCACAATGCCCCCAATTCAACGGACCCCCATGAACCTGACTTCTGTTTCTCCCCAACGCTGGATGCTGCTGATCGCCCTGTCGGGCATGGGCATGCTGGTGTTTGGCCTCTATTTGCAGCATGTGGTGGGCCTGAATCCGTGCCCCATGTGCATCGTGCAGCGTTATGCCCTGATCGGTGTGGTCGTGCTGGCCTTGGTCGGCTGGCGCTTGCGTGGCTGGGCCTTGACTGCGTCGGGTTTGCTGTTGACGCTCTCGGCCGGTTTTGGTGCTTTCACCGCGGCCCGCCAAAGCTGGTTGCAGTGGTACCCGCCCGAAGTCGTGACTTGTGGGCGTGACTTTTACGGCATGGTCGAAAACTTTCCCCTGAACCGCGCCATCCCCATGATCTTCAAAGGCAGCGGTGACTGCAGCAAGATCGACTGGACCTTTTTGGGCGGCTCGATCGCCAACTGGTCCTTCATTTGTTTTGTGCTGTTTGGCCTTTTGGGTCTGTGGGTGGCTATTCGGTCCCGCCCCGCTCAGGCCGCCTAACTGTTCGTGACGGCCATGCTCAAGGGTCCTTCGTCCAAGGCCCAGTAAGGCGAGTCCTGACAGGTCTTGGGCACCGGCCAGATGGTCATGGTGGCGTTGGGCCAGGTTTTTCGGGCCGAGTCAGTCACGAGCCCGTTCAGGGCGACAATAGCGGCTGTTGCTTTTGCCCCTGCATGTCTGCCCCTGCCCACACCCCTGTTACACCGCCCGTGCCCCATGTGGTGCTGGTCATCACCAAAGGCGAAGCCGGTGGGGCGCAGACGCATGTGCTGGAGCTGTGCCGCGCCCTGCAGGGCCGGGTGCGCTTCACGGTGGTGATTGGTGGCGACGACACGCGCAGCGTGCTGGGCCAGGGCCTGAACCAACTGGGCATCACGGTGCTGGTGCTGCCAAGTCTGCAAAACTCGCTCAACCCCCTCAAGGTGCTGGCCTCGGTGCGGGCCTTGCTGGCCCATCTGCGGTTGTTGCAGCCCGACGTCATCCATGCCCACAGCGCGGTGGCCGGGGTGATTGCACGCCTGGCGGGCAAGTTGCGGCAAATTCCGGTGGTTTACACCGTGCACGGCTTTGGCTTCAAGCCGCAAGCGCCTTGGTTGATTCGCACCAACGCCTGGTTGGCCGAGGCCGTGCTGGCCGCCTGGACCACGCGCATGGTCTGTGTGTCGGCCTATGAAAAAGAACTGGCCGCGGGTTTGCCCATGCCGCCCGAGCGGGTGAGTGTGGTGCACAACGCGCTGGCCGACGTGCCCTGGCGCAGCGACATGGCGACCCAGCCGCCCCGCCTGGTCATGGTGGCCCGCATGGCCGCGCCCAAGCGGCCCGATGTCTTGATCGATGCCCTGGCCCTGCTGTCACAGCTTGGCCTGCGGCCCGCCACCCACATACTGGGGGGAGGGCCGGATCTCGCCCACCATCAACAAGCCGCCGCCCCGATGCCGCACATCCGGCTGGAAGGCGACGTGAACGACGTGGCCCAGCGCCTGGCGCAGCACCAAATTTTTGTGCTCTTGTCCGACCACGAGGGCCTGCCCATCTCCATTCTGGAGGCCATGCGCGCGGGCATGGCGATTGTGGCCACGCGCTTGCCCGGCATCGAAGAAATGCTGACACACCAGACCAGCGCCTGGCTGGTGCCCAACAGCCCGCAGGCCGTGGCCGATGCGCTGCAGACCCTGCTGGCCGATGGCCCCTTGCGCCAGCGTTTGGGTCAGGCGGCACGCGAGCGCTACGAGGCTCAGTTTCAGCCCGAGGCCATGGCCGAGCCGGTGCTGGCGATCTACCAACAAGCCCCCTTGATGCACACCGCCCGCTGGCCCATGACGCGCCCGCGCCGCCCAACGCAGCAACTGGCCTCGCAGCAAGCGCACCGCCAAAGTGCTCACCTGGTCTGGAGTCTGTTGGGTTTGGCGATGATCGGCCTGGCCTATGCCATCAGCCAGGCCCTGATGGCCTCTGGACTGGCCACAGTGGACTTTGGCCGCACCGTGCTGGCTAGCCTGGTGCCTTATGCGCTGGCGGCCCACCTGTTGTACCGGGGGGCGCACATGCCTGCGGCCGAGCGCGGCCCCTTGTTGTTGGTCACCACCGGTTTGCCGTTTTGGCTCACGCCCTTGGCCTTTGCCCTGCTGCAGCAGCCGTATTCGCGTGGCGCTTTGCTCCTGACCTATGTGCTGTGCACCTTTTGGTTCTGGCTGGCCGACCAGTGGTTTTTGCGGCACCGGCCTTGGCGTTTGGTGTACCAGGACCCGCGTGTGCCGGGCCTGTTGGCCCCCTGGTTGCCCGAGCCCGTTGGCCAGGGCCTGCCGCGCATCCGTTTGCTGCCCTGGCCCGAGCAGGGCATGCCGCCTGGCACGGCGCTGGCGTGTGACGGTGCGGTGGTGCTGCCTGCTGCGGCCAACGATGACACACCGTTTGCCTCTGCCGCCACAGCCACCTCTGCGCCTTCCAGCGCCGAGCGTCACCGCTTTTTGACCGCGCTCAAGCTGCAGCACATTCGCCTGTACAGCCCCGAGACCTTGCAGCAAAGCCTGAGCGGCCGCATGGCGGCTGAAACCCTGCAAAACGAGCTCTGGCAAACCGATGGCAACCCGGCGTACGACCTGGCCAAGCGCCTGATCGATGTGAGCGTGGTGCTGGCCCTGCTGCCGCTGTGGCTGCCGCTGGCGCTGTTGGTGGCCTGCGGTGTCAAGATCGACTCGCCCGGCCCGGCCCTGTTCAGCCAGCGGCGCACCGGCATGCACGGCCAAAGTTTTCGGATCTGGAAGTTCCGCAGCATGCGCCACGAAACGCAACTCACCCCCCAGTTCGCCCAGGCCAACGACCCGCGCATCACCCGCTTTGGGCATTGGATTCGCCGCACCCGGCTCGATGAAATTCCGCAGCTGTTCAACGTGCTGATGGGGCACATGAGCCTGATCGGACCGCGCCCCGAGCAAGACGGCTTTGTGCAACAGTTTGCCGAACAAATGCCCAGTTACCCCTACCGCCACCTGGTGCGCCCCGGCCTGACCGGCTGGGCCCAGGTGCAACAAGGCTACGCGGCCAGCACCGATGAAACCGCCATCAAACTCAGCTACGACCTCTACTACATCACGCACTACAGTCTGGCCATGGACTTGCTGATCGTGTTCAAAACCATCCAGACCGTGCTCACCGGGCGCGGTGCGCGATGAGCCTGCCCATGCCCAGCCCTCGCCACATCTTGTTGTTGACCGAAGAGTCCGGTGTGGGCGGTGTGCAGACCACGCTGCATTGGCTTGAATTGGGCCTGGCCGAGCGCGGCTGGCAAGTCACGCGCCTGCCTGTGCGGCGGGGCCGACCCTCGCCGTGGGCCTGCTGGCAGGCGGCGCGGCGGGCGCAGGTGCTGGTGGCCTCCAACAACTTCTGGCCGGCCTATGTGGCGGTGGCCTTGGCTGGCTTGGCCCGCAGGCCCAGCGTGGTCTGGGTGCACGGCCCTTTGCACGAGGTGCTGCAGCAAGCCGGTGCCTCGCACCTCAAAACCGCTTGGCTGCGTGCGATTTATCAAAGGGCCAGCCATTTGGTGTGCGCTTCACAGACCGCTTGCGACAGCCTGATGCGCGTCATGACAGATGCCGGGGCCAAAGCCAGGCGTTCCGTCCAGACCCGAGTGAGCGTGATCCGCAACCCGGCGGTTCTGCCCGGTGCGGATCGGTTGGATGAGCCCTTGCCCTCGATCGCCTCTGAGGTGGTGTCGCTCGGTTTTGTGGGCCGCTTGTCTCCAGAAAAACAGCCCTTGCACTTGCTGCCCATGCTTGGCCTGTTGCCAGACACTCATCAACTGCATGTGGTGGGCGATGGCGAGTTGATGAGCGCGATGCGCAGCGACGGACAAGACCTGCTGGCCCAAGGCCGCTTGCACCTGCACGGCCAACAAACCGTGACCGCACAGACCTACCAGGCCTGGCAGGCCACGGTGCTGTGCTCGCGCTACGAGGGTTACCCCATGACGGCGCTGGAGTCGCTGGCCTGCGGCGTGCCCTGCGTGAGCACGCCCATCCCCGCGATGCAGGAAATGCTGGGCACACCAGCCCCGCTCTGGCTGGCGCACGATGACAGCCCCGCAGCCTTGGCCGAGGCGGTGCAGCGCTGCCTGGCGCAAGCGCCGGCCGATCGGCGTGCAGCCATCGACCGCTTGCAGGGCCAGCATCGGCTGGAGAACTTTGTACAGGCTTGGGACGAGCTGCTCACGCGGCAGCTGCAGGGGGGGAAGGGCCCAGAAAAGCCAACCATGAAGCTGGACGCTTCGCGTGGCGAGCCGCCTGCTGGAGGCCGGCCGTGATCACCGTCCACTTTGTGCATGGCGCACGTTCTTACTTGCCCGAGCTGGCCGCTTACCAGGCCCACATCGAAGGCCTGGGCCATGTGGTGCAAATGCACACCCAAGCCCACACCGTGCCCGATGACGCCCAGGCCGTGTGGTGGATTTGCGGCCGCGTGCCCGCTGCCCAAGCAAAGCGCTTGCAAGGCGCGGTGCAGGTGCACGAATACGCCTCGGCCAGCGTGGCCCCACTGGCCTGGCTCAAGGACCGCATCAAGCAGTGGCAGCACCCGGTGCCCGACTTTCGGGTGTTTCAAAGCGAGTGGGTGCGCCAGCGCATGGGTTGGGATGACACGGTGCCCTACACCCTGCGCGACATGGGTGTACCGGAATCTTTTTTGACGGCGCAAGCGCTGCAGCCGCCCGAGTTTGACCTCGTCTATCTGGGCGAGATGCGCCGCTTGCTGCACTTTGTGCCCTTGTTGCAGACCCTGGGGCAAGCGGGCCTGTCGCTGCTGCTGGTGGGCGATGTGCCCCCGGCTTTGCAAGAGCGCTTGGCCGCTCTGGGCCACATCCAAAGCACCGGGCGTGTGCCACAAGACCAGGTGCCTGCGCAATTGCTGCGGGCCCGCGCAGGCCTGAACCTGATGCCCGATGTGCTGCCGCTCGCTGAGCAAACGTCCACCAAGCTGCTGGAATACCTGGCGTTGGGCTTGCCCGTCATCAGCAACCCTTATGCCTGGGCGCAGCGCACCGCGCAGGCCCATGCCGGGCGGGTGCAGTTGTTGGGCCTGCAGGCCAGCGCAGCACAATGGCAAGCCGCCGTGCAGGGCCTGCCCCTGCGCCAGACCGATCGCCAACACCTGCAGTCCTTGCGCTGGTCACACCAGCTGCAAGCCTTGCCCGTTTGGGATGCCTTATTCGGGGCCTGCAGATGAAGCCGTGGACACTGTGGCAGTCCTTGCCCCGCGCCACGGCCCCCGCGGCTCTGGGCAGTCTGGTGTCGCTGGCGGCGCAGGGCTTTTTGGCGCTGGTGTTGTTTCGGCTGTTCAGCCCCGAAGAAGTGGGGCTGTTTTCAGCCACCAGCCAACTGGCCTTTTTTTGGGCCAGCTTGGCGCTGGCGCAAAGCCCTTTGAGTCTGCTGGCCGAGCGCCACCAAGAGCCCCGCGCTGGCGCCCGCCGCGCTTGGCGGCAAAGCGCTTTGCGCCTGCTGTGGCTGGCGCCGGTGGCGGCGCTGGGGGCGGTGTGGTCGGGTTTGGGACAAGCAGCACAAGTGTGGGCCTGGGCCGCGGCCTTGGCCCTGACGCAGCTCAGCTGGCTGCTGGCGCAAAGCCTGACTTTGCGGGTGGGCAGCCGTTGGTCCATGGGCCTGGTGCGCATGGTGCCGCCTGTGTTGGCCGCCGCAGCGGCGGTGCTGGGGGCCGTGCTTTTTCCGGCGCGTGGCGTGGGCCTCGCGCTGCCCGTGCTCTTGGTGTCGGCCTGCTTGGGCTATCTGGCCGGGGCCGTGTGGATGCGGCTGGCTTTTTTATCCGCTACTGAAGCCGAACCGGCGGGTGCCACCCAAGCAGGCAGCGGTATGCCCCGTGACGTGGCCGAAGCCCCTCCTTCATCTGACCCGCGCAGCGCCCGACTCAAGATGCTGCACACCCTCAGCGACGGCTTGGCCGCCACGGCCCTGGCGCTGAGCTGGCCAGCGCACTACGGCGCACAAGAGGCCGGCTGGCTGCTCGCGCTGCTGCGTGTCTTGAGCTTCATTCCGGCGCTGGTGCACACGGCCTGGGCGCAGGTGGTGCTCAGCAGCGACACCCCCGTGCGGCTGCGGCCGCTGCAGGTGGCCCTGGCCGCATCGGCGCTGGTGCTGGGCGTGGGGGCCTTGGCCCAGCTGGCGCTGACAGGGGGCTGGCTCGATGCGCGTTGGCAAGGCCTGTCGGCTTATGTGTGGCCCCTGGTGCTGTGGCAAATGGCCGCCTGCTTGGTGGCCGCGCATGCGCACCTGCCCTTTCAAAAAGGTGTGGCCATCCAACACGCGTGGCTGTGTGTGGCCATGAACCTGGGCTTTATGGCCCTGTGTGTGCTCCTGCCCTGGGCCAGCCCCTTGAGTGCCAGCACGCACATGGTCTGGCTGTCGGCCTACATGCTGCTGAGCTTGGTGGGGTTGACGCTGTGGCTGGCCAAGCGATGAGTGCAATGAGCACTTCAATTTGGATGATGGACCTATGAACACCATGCTCGAGATTCTGGGCATCACTGTCCCCATTTACCTGACCATTGCCCTGGGCTATGTGTGCACGCGCATGGGGCTGTTTGCCAAGGCCGAGATGCAGGTGTTTGGGCGTTTCACGCTGCAGCTGGCTTTGCCGGCCTTGTTGTTCAACGCGCTGTCTCAGCGCAGCGTGGCGGAGATCCTGAATCTGAACTATTTGCTGGCTTACGCCTTGGGCTCTTTGATGGTGTTGGGCCTGGGTCTGTGGTGGGCGCGGCGGGTGCTGGGGCAGAGCCTGAGTTACAGCAGCATGATGGCCATGGGCATGTCGTGCCCGAACAGTGGCTTTGTGGGGTACCCCATCATTTTGTTGTCGTTTGGCCCGGTGGCCGGGGTGGCGCTGGCGCTGAACATGGTGGTCGAAAACTTCTTGTTGTTGCCCTTGTTGTTGGCCATTGCCGATGCGCAGGGCCGACCCGGACAGTGGAAAAGCGTGTTGCTGCAGACCGGCCAAAACGTGCTGCGCAACCCCATGATTTGGGGCGTGGTGCTGGGCTTCCTGTTTTCTTTGTCGGGTCTGCAGATGCCTGCGCCTTTGGGGCGCACCATCAATTTGTTTGCGCAGTCCAGTGCGGTGCTGGCGCTGTTTGTGATTGGCGGCTCTTTGGTCGGTTTGCAGGCGCGGGGGCTGCAGGGCACCGTGTTGCCCATTGCGCTGGGCAAGCTGGTGCTGCATCCGCTGGCCATGTGGGCGGTGTTGGTGTTTCTGTTTCCCATTGCTGACCCGGCCTTGCGCGCTGCCGCTTTGCTGACAGGGGCCATGCCCATGCTGGGCATCTTCACCATCTTGAACCAGCGCCACGGCCACGGCACGGTCAGTGCTGCGGCCTTGTTGGTGACCACGGTGTTGTCGTTTTTCACGCTCAGTGGCTTGCTGTGGCTGTTGCAGCTCCACCCGGTGTGATGGGTGTCGTGATGCGTGTGGTGAAGGCCCTCATCACAGTGTCCCCGACACCGGGGTGGGTAATCAAAACTGCGACAGGCGCCGCTGATAGACTTGCCGCTTGAAAAATTTCAGCCCCTCTAGCGCCCGCGCCGCCCCTCAGGTGACGGAAAACCCAACGTCCGCGAGCGCGCAGCACCTGTGTGACGACCCGATCGACGTGGTGTATTTGTGGGTGGACGGCAATGATTCGAGCTGGCGGGCCAAGCGCGAGGCGGCTTTGGCGCAATTGCCCCGGGACACGGGCGCGGCCATGGCACGGTACAGCAATGTGGAGGGCCGCTTTCGGGACAACCACGAGTTGCGTTACAGCCTGCGGGCACTGGAGCAGTTTTTCCCAGAGCACGGCCATGTGTACATCGTCACCGATGCACAGGCCCCGGACTGGCTGCGCCCCTCGGACCGGCTGACGCTGGTGGACCACCGCGAGCTGATGCCCGAGTCGTCTTTGCCTACCTTTGATTCGGGCCACATCGAGTCGTGGATTCACCACATTCCGGGTTTGTCCGAGCGCTACTTTTACTTCAACGACGATGTGTTTTTGGGCGCACCGCTGAACCCGGCCGATTGGTTCACGCCCGATGGTTTTTACCTGACCTGGTCGGACGAGCCGCCGGTCACCGACGAGGCCATGCGCATGGATGCGACTTCGCTGGAGAACGCGTGCCGCTTGTCCATCGAGTGGCTGCGTGCACAAGCGGGCGCTGCGCTGGCGGGCCAAGCTGTGCCGCCCAGCCGCCAGCAAGACCCGCTGTACCAAAGCACTTTCCGCACCTTTGCCCATTCGCCCCGGCCCATGCGGCGTTCGCTGATGCGGGAGCTGGAGCTGACGGCGCCCGAGTTGTTTGAGGGGGTGCGCTCGACCGTGTTCCGCAGCTGGGACAAGCCGACCATCGTGTCGGACTTTGTGCTGCGCTGGGCGCTGGCGCATGGCTTGGCGCAGATGCGCACCTATCGGCACCGCCATGTGTCCACAGGTGATGCCGACCAGCAGGCGCAGCTGCAGTGCTTGTTGGCCGAGTTCGGGTCGCTCGACTTTTTTTGCATCAACGACACCACCGACGACGCGCACGCCGAGGACCCGCGTTTGCAACAGGTGCAGTCGGTGCTGCAGGCCATGCTGCCGCAGGCTTCGGGCTTTGAGCAGTCGGACAGCGGAGCTTGTGAGCCGAGCGAAAAGCTCACCGCACATGCCGCCGAAATTCACCAAGGCGCGCAAGCGTCTGCAGCGCACCAAAGCCCGGTGTCGGGGACGCGCCGCAGGGCTTGAGGGTGGCCTCAGGCCCGTGCAACGGGGCTGTTGCCCGGGCGAAAGGAGGCCGCCAATGCCACGGCTTCTTTCACGTCCACACAAATGCCATCGGCGCCCAGGCTGCGGGCGTCGTGGTCTTGCACGGTGAAGATGGGGCCGCCCAGCAGCACGCCGGGCTCGGGGTTGCCCGATGCGGCCTTGAGAGCGCGGATCAGGCCCGGCAAGGTCTTCAGTTGGGCTTCGGTGGCACACGAGATGCCGATCACGTCAAACCATTCGTTGCTGACCGCGTGCACCAGCTCTTTTTCTGACAGAGAGATTTCGATGACCACGTCCCACCCGGCTTTGCGGAAAAAGTCAGACACGATGGTCATGCCCAAAAAATGCTGCGATCCGGGGGCCGAGGCGAGCATGATGCGCTGCACATCACCGCCCAGTTGGGGGCCGTTTTGGTATTCGAAGCCCAAGCGGTGTGTGATCTCGTGCATGCGCACCAGGCCACAAGTGACTTCGGTGAAGTCGCACAGGTCTTGCTCCCACATCTGGCCCAGTTGCCGTGCGGCCGGCGCGATCAGCTCTAGAAAAATCCGGTCGGTGGTGATGCCCTGGTGCAGCAATTCGTCAATGAATTGTGTGGTCTCGGTGGCCTGACTGGATTTGCTCAGGGCCACAAACGTGGCCAGTTGTTTGGGGGAAATGCCAGGGCCCAGTGTGTTGGGGTCGGCATCAGCTTGGGACACCCGATGCGCCTGCACCAGACGCGGGATGATCTGGGTCTCAATGACCTCGGTCAGGGATTTTTTGCACTCGTCTTGGCCGTTGTAGCTGTCGGCACTGTTGGTGTTGGATGCCAAGCCGCGCGCACCTTGTCCCAACGAGGACATGAGTGTGAGCCATGCGTTTGCAAATGCCTTCAACGGGGTGAAGTGCTGGCCCGGTAAATTGAGGTACATCGAGAAGTCCAAAAGATTCTTTTGACCTTAACGCTTTCAACGATTCATCGCAAGGCTTCAGGCCCTGAAGTGCCTAGGGGTTATCACCGTTGCCATTGGTTTTGAAGCGCCGTCAGAGTTCCGCTGGCCCCGGTTGGTGCTGGGTGGTTGCGGCAGCGCTGTTTTGGCCGCTGCATTTCCGCAGGTGGGCATTGGTCTGCAGGGTGTGTCTTTGGCCTGACGGTGTTGACCATGGCTTTGCCAGGGGTCACATCTCGGGTTGTCGCCTGAACCCGGCTGTCGCCATCGGTTTGTGGGCGGGTGGCCGTTTCCCGGCCAATCAGCGCTTGCCCTACATCCTGGCGCAGGTTCTGGGCGGCATTGTGGCCGGTGGTGTTTTGGACCTGATCGCCAGCGGCGCGGCCGGTTTGGATGAGAGCAAGTGCTTTGCTTCCAATGGCTACGGTGCGCATTCGCCAGGCGGTTGTTCGGTGATGGCGGCTTTGCTGACCGAAGTGGTGATGAGCATGTTCTTCCTGATCATCATCATGGGGCCACCGACAAAGGTGCGCCGGCTGGCTTCGCGCCCATTGCCATCGGCTTGGCCCTCACGCTGATTCACCTGATTTCCAGAGAAGAGAAATAAAAAACTCCAGGGGCGTGGCTCACGCTGCGGTACTTTTCAGTGGCCGATGCCACGCTCCTTGAGCAGGCCCGCCGCAATGTCCGGGCGGTCGGTCACCAGGCCGTCCACCCCCAGGTCCAGCATCTGGCCCATGCTTTGGCGGTCGTTCACGGTCCAGGCCAGCACTTTGAGGCCCAGGCTTTGGGCCTCGCGCACTTTTTGGGCATCGAGCTCGCGCCAAAACGACGACCAATGCGTGCCACCAGCGGCCTTGATCATTTGGGGCACCGAGCCGTGTTGCGCGTGCTGAAACCCCGCAGTCCAGGCAGAGGGCTGGCCTGACTTGATGCCCAGGTTGTCCAAAGCCGCCAGTTGCGCGGTGATGTAAACCGTGGGCATGCCGGGGGCGAGTTTCTGCACCACTTGCAGGGTGCGCCAGTCGAACGAGAGGATTTGTACCCGGCTTTGCATGCCGTGCTCGCGGATCTCTTGCAGCAGCAGCTGCACAAAGCGTTCGGGCTCGGGTGTTTGGTCGGGGCGCTGAGGCGTGATTTTGGTTTCGATGGCGAATTTGACCTGGGTGTGGCCTTGGGCTTTGACCAGCTCGAAGAGGTCTTTGAGGCGGGGAATGCGCACGCCGTCCTGGCCCTTTTGCGCAGAAAAAGTTTGTGCGTAGCGCGAAGCAGGGTTGATGCGTCCGACATCGTAAGTTTGCAGTTGTTCAAACGTCAGTTGCCGGATGTCGGGACCTTGGCTGCTCAGAAAGCGGCCTTGGGCGTCGCGGGTGATGTCGGGGTTCAAGGCAGGGTCGTGGCTGATGACCAGCACATCGTCCTGGGTGACCACCACATCCAGCTCGAGGGTGCTCACGCCCGCTTGCAGCGCCAGGGCAAAGGAGGGCAGGGTGTTTTCGGCCAGCAGGCCGCGTGCACCCCGGTGGCCTTGCAGGTCGATGGTTTTTTGGGCGTTCGCCGCCAGACTGATGAGCAGCAGGGCTCTGCCTAAAACGGCAGGCCAAAGACGATGTGGAAGACGCATGTCAAATCCCGCTGGGTCGTTTCAATGCGGCTGCGCGGTCGGCGCTGAGCAGCTCGACCTCGCGGACTTGGCCTTCGCTGCGCACGGTCAGGCTCAAGCGGGTGCCTGCAGGTCCCAGGGCCCGCAGGCGTCTGTAAAAGTCGGGCAGGTCTTGCAGCGTTTGGCCTTGCAGGGCCAGCAAAGTGTCGCCCACGTTGATGCCCGCCAGCGCTGCCGGGCTGTCGGGCGAGACGCGCAACACGCCCAAGCCGCCGCTGGGCAGGCGCTGACTGCTGATGCCCAGCCAAGGGGTGGCCGGTCCGCTGCGTTTGCCGCTGCGCAGCAAGTCGGGCAGGGGGTCTTTGAGCAGGTTCACGGGCACAAACAAATTGCCAGGCAGCGGCACTTGGTCGCCAAACACGTCTTGCACCAGCAAGGAACCAATGCCCACCAGTTGGCCTTGAGCGTCAAACAGCCCCGAGCCACTCCAGTTGTTGACCGCCGGCAGGGTCATCAAAGGCGCCTCCAGCAGGTATTCCCAGCTGCCCGCAAACACTTTTCTGGAGACCAGCTCCAGCGCAGTAGGTACCGTCTCGTTTTGGCCCAGGGTCCAGAGTTGGCCGGGTGTGGGCAGGTTGTCCGAGTCGCCCAGCGGCACGGCTTGCAGGCGCAGCGGCACCAGCGCGCGGATCAGGCCCAGGCCGCTGAGGTTGTCCACAGCCCGCACTTGGCCCGGAATGCGGCGGCCCTGGTGGTCGATCAGGTCCACGGTTTCGGCTTCGAGCAACAAGTAGCCAATTGTCAGCACCAGGTCGGGGCCGATCACCACGCCCGAGCCTTCTCGGCGCTGGCCCAAGGTGCGGCTGGTGTTGGCCTGCGCGTCGCTGCGGCTTTGCACCGTGACCACCGATTGCAGCACCCGCTGCAGCGGCTCGGGCGGCAGGGCTTGGGGTGGCTCTTGGGGGGTGACTTGGGGGAGGTCCTTCGCCGTGTTGGACGGCCCGGCAGCTTGTGCCCAGGCGAGGCTGCAAGACAACAGGCTGGCCAACAAAGCCATGGCAAATGGGTGGCGCATGGTCATCCCCTTGAAAAAGTGCGCTCAAGCAGCGCTAACCGCATTGTGGGCGCTGCCTCTTAACCCTTTGCCCGCAGAGCCTACTGGCTTCAGGCCCGTGCAGAACGTGGTCAGCCGACTCAGGCAGGAAAGCGTTCGCGCAGTTTGAGTTTGTAGAACTTGCCCGTCGAGGTGCGGGGCACGGCGTCGATGAACTCATAGCGGTCGGGCACCTGCCACTTGGCAAAGCCGTGCTGCAGCAAGTGCGCGGCAAAGGCTTCGGGCTGCGCTTGTTTACCGGGTTTGAGCACGACGCAAGCCAGCGGCCGTTCACTCCACTTGGGGTCGGGGATGGCGATCACCGCCGCTTCGGCCACGTCGGGGTGGGCCATCAGGGCGTTTTCCAGATCGACCGAGCTGATCCATTCGCCGCCGGACTTGATCAGGTCTTTGGTGCGGTCGGTGATGCGCACAAACCCCAAGGCGTCGACGCTGGCCACATCGCCCGTACGCAACCAGCCGTCGGCGCTGAACTTGTCTTCGTTCACGGGCACCTGGTGGTAACTGCCGGTGATGAAGGGCCCGCGCACCTGGATTTCGCCCACATGTTGGCCGTCCCAGGGCGCGTCCTGCCCGTCTTCACCCCGAATGCGCAGCTCGGTCAAGGGCACCGGCACGCCCGCCATGGCCGCGCGGCGGTAGCGCTCGTCCATGGGCGCGTCTTTCAGCTCCGACTTGGGGTAAGACACGGTGCACAAGGGCGAGGTTTCGGTCATGCCCCAGCCTTGCAAGATCCAGATGCCGTGCTGGTCAAAGGCGCGAATCAGCGCCTCGGGCACGGCCGCGCCGCCCACCAGCGAGCGCATGCCCTTGGGCAACTTCCAGCGACCGGGTTGGGTGGTTTGTGCGGCTTCATAAGCCTGGATCAGGCCCATCCAGATGGTGGGCACGCCCAGCGACAAAGTGGGCGGCTCGGCTGTCATCAGGTCCAGCAG
>JACCEA010365634.1_pt1 | contig 13701 bp, 11 predicted proteins | sample 7449851 | NCBI WGS metagenome assembly JACCEA01 (sample SAMN15323453, study PRJNA562643) | freshwater metagenome | isolation source: river surface water | place: USA:Blue River Watershed | collected 2017-08-18 | reverse complement strand
TACAGCTCAGTGAGTTTCGCAAAAAAGTGGAAGATGTTTACGAAAAAGAAAATGCCGAGCGCAATCGGTTGGCTGGTCAGGTGGGCGAGCTACAGAAGCAGGCGCAAAAAATTGGTGAGGATGCCGTTAACCTCGCGCAGGCGCTAAAAGGCAATACCAAAGCCCAAGGCAACTGGGGGGAAGTTGTGCTGGAGCGTTTGCTGGAAGAGTCCGGCTTACAGAAAGGGCGCGAATACGATACACAGGTGAATTTCACCGGTGCCGACGGTAGCCGGTTAATGCCGGATGTGATTATCCATTTGCCGGAAAGTAAAGATATAGTGATTGACGCCAAGTGCTCATTGGTCGATTACGAAAAATATTGCAGCAGTGATGATGAATCTGAACGCAAGCAATTTCTCGCGGGGCATATCAACTCGCTGCGAAGTCATATCAAGGGTTTAAGTATTAAAGATTACGAAAAAATAGATGGTATAAAAGCGCTGGATTTCGTTTTTATTTTTATCCCGATTGAGGCGGCATTTATGCTTGCGTTGCAGCATGAGCCAGCGCTGTATCGCGAAGCCTATGATCGCCACATCGTACTGGTTAGTCCAACGACCTTGCTTGCAACCTTGCGTACAGTAGAAAATATCTGGCGGTATGAGAAGCAAAATAAAAATGCCGAACGCATCGCGAAAGAAGCGGGGGCGCTGCACGACCAATTTGTACTCTTGTTGGAATCGTTGGATGCAATTGGTAATGCCATCAATAAAACCCAGGAGTCCTACGCTAAGGCGCGCGAGCGTCTGCAAACGGGGCGCGGCAACTTGGTGAAACGTGTTGATGATATTCGACGCCTGGGAGCAAAAACCAAGCGTAGTATTTCTGGTGCGTTGCTCGAGGATGCCGGGGTCGAAGCAGACACGCTGTTGTTGGAAGAAATAACGGAAGACACTGGCGAAAATAGCTGATTGATTTTTACCGATAGGTGTTAATTGATTGGCGGCAATTGATCGATGTTAGTCGATTCCGGTTGTGTGGTTATTCGTGAAATGTAGAGATGGTTTATGAATTGGTTGTGGTCTTTTCTTGCGCTAGGCGCCCTCATTATTTTGGTGTTATCAACCATTGCAGCACGTTTGGTATACAAGGTGTATCGTCAGCAAAAAGAGCGTGAGGCGAAACTCCAAGCATTGGATGACGCCAATCAAAAAGCACAGCGTGAGCAGCGTGAATGGTTAAATAAAAGTATCCAGATTCTCGCTCAGGCATTGCACAACGATGAACTCACCTTAACCGAAGCCTGCATACGTATTACGGGTTGCCTGGATTCCCTGAATGTTCAGGTTGCCGTTAAAGAGGAGTTTTCTGCGTTGTATCAATTGCGCGAAAAAACAGCGCATATTCCTTATCTGGAAGCTTGGAAACAGTTGTCCAAAGCTGAGCAAAATCAATTTGATATTGAACGTTTGCGTCATGAATCTACGTTTAATGATTTTGTTATGGATGCCGCAAAACGCATTCAAGGCAGGACGTTTTAATGTCAGGGTTATTTTCGTGTCGCGTAATGCAGGTCAGCGACTTGGACGATGTGCTGCGTATTCAGTCGGAAGCCTATTTAGATGAAATGGTGGAGAGCGGAGCAATTATTGCGGCGCGTCTCGATAATGTTCCTGATACTTGCTGGGTGGTTGAAGGTGAACAAGGTGTATGTGGGTATTTGGTGGGGTACCTATCTCATAAAGGCGCAGTAACTCCCTGGGGTAGTGAGTTTGCACACAAACGCGATGCGGATCATTTGTATCTGCATGACCTGGCAATCAGTAAATCCGCAGCAGGTTGTGGTTTGGGACCATTGCTGGTTAACCATGCGTTACTACAGGCAAAATCCCGTCGGTTGGTTGGAGCCGCATTGGTTTCGGTGCAGGATTCCAGAGGTTTTTGGCAGAAGATGGGTTTCAATGAGTTTGTCGGCTTAACGCCAGCCCAGCAACAGCATTTGGATTCTTATACTGGGCCAGCGTTTTATATGACGCAGGGTTTTGCGATAAATCAATAGTGATATTCGAGAAAATTATTTTTTCTGCAGGATCACACCACACTCCGCGTGGTGGGTGTAAGGGAATTGATCAAACAGGGCAAACACTTTGATCTGATGAGTTTGGGTGATGGTGCGTAAGTTATCGCGCAGCGTATCCGGATTGCAGGATATATAAATAATGTTGTCGAAGCGCTGCGTAATGCTAGTCGTGTGTGGGTCAAGTCCCGCACGGGGCGGGTCGACAAAAATACTGGAAAAGTTGTAATCCATTAAATTCACATGACGTAAGCGATTGAACTCGCGCACACCGTCCATCGCCTGCGAAAATTCCTCGCTCGACATGCGCGCGATCTGAATATTATCAACCTGGTTACGTGCAATGTTGTATTGCGCCGAATCAACAGAGGTTTTTGAAACTTCGGTGGCCAAGACTTTGTTAAAGTTTTGTGCCAGAGGTAAGGTGAAGTTACCGTTACCGCAATAAAGCTCCAACAAGTCCCCGCCAAATCCTCGGCTGTTTTCCACTGCCCAGCTCAACATGGATTGACATACGCCGGCATTAGGTTGGGTAAAACTGGCTTCGACCTGCTGGTAAAAATACTCTCGCCCTAATACCTGCATGCGCTCGATCACGTGATCCCGCTCCACCAGTAACCGCTGTTTGCGGCTGCGGCCGACAATATCAATCCCCAGTTGTTGTTTCAGTGTTTTTGCTTTGACAACCCAATCTTCAGTTAAGGGTTTGTGATAAATCAGGGTAACCAGTGCTTCACCACTTTGGGTGGTAAGAAAATCCACTTGGTAAAGTTTGTGGCGGAGTAACTCATCCACATTAATTGCTGCTAATAACGCAGGCATTAATTGGTTCATCAACGCCGAGCCAACCGGAAATTCGTGAATCGCGTAGGGATGTTTGGCCTCATCAAACATGACATAGTCGGAGAGTGCTTGCTTATGCCATACACGAAATTCTGCGCGCATGCGGTAATGCTGCTCGGTAGAGGGAAATACTTGTATTTCCGGCAAAAGGAATTCGCCAAAATCCTGTTGGATTTTGGCAAGTTTTGCGTCTAGTTGTTGTTGATATCGGGCAGGGGAAAAATCGCTATTGGTCATAAGTGGCTCATTGCATAACAAGGCGGGCTGCGTAAGTGCACAGCCCGTATGCAGCCATTATAACTTCTTCGTCTCACAATTGCCCCAATCGCAGGTCAGGACTTCCACGGAGCTATCACCGCAAAAGTTGGCGTAGGCTTCTTTTGGCCACTGGTTGACTATGCTGAGGGTAAAACCGGTAGGGCATTTTGACTCATGCTCTTTAACAAGTTTGTAGTAGGTTGGCCCGGGAGCCACTTCGGTGATGCCGGCAGCAAGGCTGGGTATATTGGCGATAGCCTGGTCCAGCGGCAAATGAGTCAGCAATTCAGGCGCATAGGGAGCAATCTTGGGGTGCTTTGCCAAGTTGTTCGAGCTTGCGTTAATTTTGCTTAAGCGAAATTCGCAGGTTTTTACCTGGTTGAACGGTGTGCGTTGGTTTAGCGATAGTTCCTTTATTGCGCGTTGTTTTGCCTCACGTGCTAATTTAATGGCGGTCGGCGCCAGGGTTTTACCTTGGTATTCAAAGGTGTTCGCTGCCTGTTGCTGACTATAAAGTTGATCGGCGGACAACAACAATTGGTTGTTGCTGTTAAGCCAATCCTGTTGTTTGCTAATTGCGTCAATTTCTATTTCACCACCCAATGACGCACAACTTGAAAACAATGTGGAGTAGTAAACAGCCTCATCCAAAACAGTGGTAGCAGCTTGTGCGACGGACTCAGGGCTTGTTGGTGGCGCTGAAGGCGCTGCACAGGCTTGCAACAGTACAGTGCAAAGGGCAGAGAGAGAAAGCAAGGTCTGGCGATTCATTTATTCTTATCCTGTAGGTGATCGGAGAGCGTTTGATTATTATTCCCGATAAATTAAAGCGGCAATCTGATAATAAAGTTGCTTCCTTTTCCGGGGCTGGTTTTTACGTCAATCGTTCCCTGGTGGCGTTCGGTAATAATGAAATAAGAAACCGAAAGTCCTAAACCTGTGCCTGAGCCTACGTCCTTGGTGGTAAAGAAAGGCTCAAAAATATGTTGGCGCACAGTATCGGTCATGCCGGGTCCATTGTCCTGTACCTCTATCACAAGTTGATCTTTCTCGGTGTAAGCGCGTACCCAGATACATGGTGCATCCACGTCATGGCTGAGCAATGCCTGTTTTGCATTGCGCAATAAATTCAATACCACTTGTTGTAATTCAGGTGCAGAAGCATTTATTGCAGGTAGTTGATCACTAAATTCGGTAATGAGTTGAATGCCCTGAATGCCGGGTGTTTTTGGTGCGTTGCTGTGATTGAGCGCGATAGTTTGTTCAAGCAGGTGTTTGATATCTATAAGACTGGTTTTGCGTTGGGAGTTGTGAGAAAACTCAAGCATATTGCGCACTATAGTTGCAGAGCGCTCGCCAGCCTCTCGAATTGAATCCAGCATGAGTGGGATGTCACGTGCTTTCAAGTAGTGATCTACCGCATCAATATTGATTCCCAGTTCGTTGGCACGTTCAGCGTTGGTACCAAAATGAATATCGGTGCGGCGAACAATGTTTTGAACGTTTTGTAAAATCACACTGAGAGGATTATTTATTTCATGAGCTATGCCAGCAGCAACTTCACCCAGAGAATACATTTTTTCATTTTGAATCATTAGGTTTTCAATGGTCACTTTCATAGTGACGTCATCAACCCGAATTACTGCTCCCTGTTCATTGCTTGATATCAGCGGATAAATAGTGATTTCGAAGTAACGCTTTTTTTCATGTTCCTGATGTTGTGTGTGTTGGATGGAATGGGGTTCTCCACCGCGAATTGAACCGCGAATCACATTGATGGTAACCGGAAACAAGGGCAGTAGATCAGTTATATTTCGACCCAGGGCTTCATTGGAAAAAATTTCAAAGGCATTTTCGGCAGCAGCATTCCAGTGCGTGACTTCTCCGTAAGCAGTTACACCAATGATGATTGATGGCATGGAGTTAATCATACTTTGTAAGTAGAGCTTGGTTTCTCGCAATTGGCGACCAGTTTGCTCATGGCGAGCTACTTCATCTATCAACAGATCGTTAATCCGATGCAGGCTTTTGGTGCGATCCTGTATTTTGTCTTCCAGTGCTTTTTGCGATTCCTTGAGGGCTTTGCGCGCACGTTTATTGCTCAGGCGGCTGCGTTGTAAACCAATGATTAACAGGGTTTGCAATATCAGCAGGAAAATTACCAACAGTCCCATCCAGGAGCCTGGCTCGCCGGTGGGCAGGGTGGTGCTCAGTGTTTCAGTAACAGAAGTCTGGCTCATTGTGTAATGGCTGATTATTCCCGGGCTATTAAATCTAGCAGCTTGTTGCTTGGTGCTTGTAGTGCAATATATCGATTGCCTGAATTTGGCGGAAATTATTTGGAATACTAACGAGCTTTCTGTAGGCTTTTCATTCAATGTTGGTGAAGGTTTAATCGACCTGGAAAAAGTTTAAATTTTTAGTGAAAAAATGTTTGACACTCAAGCCAGATTCGTTAGAATGCGCACCTCTCAACGAGGGGCGGTTAGCTCAGTTGGTAGAGCAATGCCCTTACAAGGCATGGGTCACAAGTTCGAGTCTTGTACCGCCCACCAAATCCCGCAAGGGACGCTCGTTTGAGAAGCATTCGCGGACCGGTAGTTCAGTCGGTTAGAATGCCGGCCTGTCACGCCGGAGGTCGCGGGTTCGAGCCCCGTCCGGTCCGCCACTATACTAAAAACCCGTACTTAGCTTTAAGTGCGGGTTTTTTATTTGTGGCGATTTTATTGGGTGGCCGGTTTTTATAGCCTTTTTGTTACGGGTTAATAAAAAATCGGTATACATAAAATTGTCATCTGCAATTGGTAATTTAGGAATCAGGGAGTAAAGTTCCAGGGCGGTGCCAGAATCGGTCGCCGTTCAGACGGGATGAGTTCCCTCTGTATATTAACTTTAAAGGAGTAGAAACCATGCAAGACTATATCGAAGACCTGCTGGATGATCTTTACGACGACGTCGATGACGAAACTTCAGAAGACTATTCAGATATTTAACCCGGGCTTATGCAGCACTTCGCTGCAGGCTCGCGGTGCCGTCCCTTTTTACCCTCCCTTTTTCATAACTCCCGCACGCGGTTTTCCTTTTATTAATAACAATCTGTTGTCATAACTGTTTGTTTTGGTTAATTTTTCGTCGATTGGACCGCAAAATTGCGCGAAAGTCCTCGTTGCGGGTAGCCGTTCACGTTTTCAATTCGGGCTCTTTTTTATACTGGTTGCCATACTTCGCCTGCTTTGAGACGACAACCTATGTCTACCCCTTCCGCAGAACTGCTCGAAGCGGTTTTTCTGTATCAGGATGAACAGATATCCCGCGAGTTACTCTATCCCGAGTTTGAAGCCATTCTGGATGGCTTCATTCCCTTTCCGGATTTTGCGAACACGACTGCAAAGGCGGTCTATCTTCAAATAGATTCAACTTTATGTGTAACCGGTCTGGTATTTTTCCTGATTTCCTTTGATGCCAGCGGCATGGTTGATCGCCGCTGGAATGTTCCTTTGCGTCAATTGATTGATGCTACCGGCACTGGCCCAGATATGGGGGCGGGTGCTATTCGTCTGGCATGCTATAGCCAGTGTCCGATTGCGTGGCACCAGAAAAACTTGTGGGACCCGCTGATGGATACGGCCAACAACAGTTTTGTGGCCATACGCAAGGCGGTGAAAAGCAATCGCTTGGGTATGGTGGTAAAGCCAGCCAAGCGGGAAAAAGCCAAGGCTACTCCTACGGTAAAACCGGTTATTGATAACTCGCGCGAGCAGGAGGCCCTCGAGCAAAAGCTGCACGATCATTACACCCAGGAATTGCGCGATAAAATGGCGATGCTGATTAAGGAGCAGCGTCTACGTATAGCGACTCTGATGAATCAGCATCAAGCTAAAGTGCACAGCGTACAGATTGAGCAGCAGGAACGCGTTTCGGCTTATCAGCAAAAACTGCATGAGTATGAGCGGGAATGCCATGATTTGAACGAGCGAAATCGCATGCTCAAGGAAAATCTGGATGCGCAGGTTAATAAAATCGAAGGGATGCGCGAATATTTTGCGCACAAATTAAAAGCAGCACAGGCCGGTGAGTCTGGTCAAATTCAGCTGTTGCAGGAAAATTTTGCGCTAGAGATGGAAGCCAAAATCAGTGCCGCAACTGGTGAATTGCGTGAAATGCTGGACATGCGCGAGGTGGAATTGTTTTATCGCCACCAGAATGAGATGGCATTGAAAGAAGAAATTGTTAATTTGAAGCGCGAGCAACAGCAGCTGCTAAAAAATAGCGGTGATCAGCTACTGGAACGTTTAACCAAAGCGGGCGTTAGTTTGGTGACCTTTTTGCCAGGCTTGGGTGAGATGGCAATTCCTTTGGATGATATAGGCGTTTATCTGGAAGATACTCAGACGTATGCCGCTGAGAAAGCCGGGGTGAGCGAGGCTATTTATTTGTCCTGGCTTGAGCATCACCAATCACCCTGTTGCAATGCGGTTGATCCACGCGGACATAGTTGTGGTCGCAGTATTACCGTAATTGAGACACCGTTTGAGTTTCATCCGGGAGAAAGTGATCGCTGCAGTCAGCACCAAACCCTTGTCTATTCAAAAGTGGCTGAGCGGCGTTAAGAATTTGTGCCTCGTTAAGCTGGGGTATGTCGAGTAGCCCATAGGGTGATGTAAGCAGTGGTAATTGATTCGGACGATGATTTTTTTAAACTTGCCTGTGCAGTGCCGCTGCAAGTAGCTACGACTCCAGTGCTGAGAGGTGCCGGAGTCGAGCTGGTGGTAAGACGCGATGATTTAATTGATGCGAGTTTGTCGGGCAATAAGGCCTATAAACTGTTTTATAACCTGCGTGCGGCGCGCGACGCCGGTTTTTTGCGGGTGCTGAGTTTTGGTGGGGCCTATTCCAATCATTTACATGCGTTGGCGATGGCGGGTTTAAAATTTGGTTTTAATACTTTGGGCGTTGTACGTGGCGAGCGGCCGGCGTCGTTAAGTCCCACGCTTATGGATGCGCAAAATGCCGGAATGGAGCTGATTTTCATCAGCCGCGAATCCTATCAAAGCAAATCTTTCAGTCAGCTTTTGGATGGGTGGCGTAAGCAATTTGGGGATTTTTATTTAATCCCCGAAGGCGGTGCAGGGGTGTTGGGCGCGAGGGGTATGAGCCTGAGTGGACGCGCCTTAGAGGAACAGTTGAAGGGTGACTATACTTCTGTGTGTATCGCATGCGGCACCGGAACCAGTCTTGCCGGATTGGCGGCGGGACTTGTAGCAGCTGGTCGTCACGACAAGCTAGCCTTGGGCTTCTCGGTACTTAAGGGTGATGGTGATTTGGGTACGGGGATTGCAAAGACCTATCAGCAGTTAGGTGTTGCGCAAGATTTATTCTGTGCTCACGAGCCGCGTCCGGCGGCCAATTGGCGATTAATTTCCGGTTTTCATGGTGGGGGTTATGGCAAAAAACTTCCCCCGAATTTATTTGCGTTCTGGCGGTCATTTGAGCGGGAAACAGGGATTCTTCTCGATCCGGTTTATACCTTGAAGCTGATTTGGGGAATTCATTGTCTGGCGGAATTGGGTTATTGGTCGCGCGGTTCTCGCATAGTTGCTATTCACAGCGGTGGGTTGCAGGGAAGAAGAGGATTTACTTGCCCCTGATCGTTTCATGTGGGGCAACGAGACGCCAAGTGGAAAATTATAAGTAGTTGGTGTTGGGGTGAGGGTTGTCCGGCACCGGAATTTGTCTCCTCTTGAAGGAAATGGTTATGCAGGCTCAAAAAACTGTTCAGATCGCACCAGTTGAATTTGATTTGAATTTGACGCGCACACTTATTCCACTGAAGGAAATGAGTGAAAGTCATTTGATGGCCCTGCTTGGTGATGCCTTACTCGAAGTGGTTTGTGCTGGCCAAACCCTGTTTACCGGTGGAAGTTACGACGCGCAGCATGTGTATTTGTTGTATGGCGATGTTGCATTGGTTGATGACACCGGCACTCGCACCCTCATTAAAGGTCGTAGCTCGCTGTTCCCAATTGCCCATCAGCAGCCGCGTGCTGTAACAGCAGTGGCGGAAACGGATTGCAGTGTATTGCGTATCGATAGCGAACGACTCGATAAGTTACTGACCTGGAGCCAGGTAGCAGATTACTTGCAATTAATTATTTCGCGCGAGCGCGACTTGGATGAAGACGTCGACTGGATGATGACGGTGTTGAGATCCAATTTATTTTTCAAAGTCCCCCCGCTTAATGTCGAACAAATTTTTTCGCGTCTGACCCCACAAGTTGTCTATGCCGGCGATGTGATTATTCGCGAGGGCGAGATGGGGGAGCAGTGTTATTTCATTAAAGAAGGTGAGGCGGATGTGACGCGTCACTCTGACAATAAACGTCAACATTTGGCGACAATTGGCGTCGGACGCTGCTTTGGTGAAGATGCCTTGGTAAATGAAACGGTACGTAACGCAACAGTGATGATGCGGACCGATGGTGTGTTAATGCGGTTGGAAAAACAGGATTTTTATCGTCTGTTGAAGGAGCCAAACGTTTCAGCGCTCGGTTTTAATGAGCTTGAAGATGCCCTTGCGAAGGGTGTTGTTACTGTGGATGTGCGCAGCGAGGAGGAGTATAGCGAAGCGCATTTGCCCAAAGCGGTGAATATTCCGTTAAATATTCTGGCGATAAAATCGCGCCTGCTGAACAAAGATAATCTGTATATTTTTTATTGCGATACCGGACGCCGTAGTCGCGCGGCAGCCTATCTGCTCGCGGAGCATGGTTATAAAACCCTTGCACTGGATAACTGCAATCAGTTGTTCGGCAATCTGGGTAAATCCATGTTGCGTGACAGACGTAATTATGTGTTGCGTGCCGGTGAGGCTATGCCGGGACGGACAGATTAGTCGGCCAGTCATCCGCAACCGCAAACAAGCGCTCTGATTCGGCCCAATATTCAGCTTTTGCGGTGAGATGTTTCTTCATCGCTGCGATCAGTAGGGGGCGTTTAGCGCTTATTAATTCCCCCCTGATTTTTTCGATAAGCTGTTCATTACCGAGCAGCTGTTCAGAGCTTTCTGCCTGTGCAGGCGATAGCCAGAATTTTCGCTCGAGAATCAACCAATATTGGCGTTCCTGCGTTGAAAGCTGTTCTGAAAGTTGCTCGATTAGCTGACTGGCAAACCACCAATCTCCACGCGCGTGAACCTTACTGCTAAAGGCGGGCTGGCTTGGGTGTTGGGCAGGTGAAAATAAATAGCCTTGCAAACAAAGCCCGGTGTTCCAATGCGAAACTGCGGGGTAACGGGTTTCCAGTTGCTCTTTTGCTTCGAGGTTTTGGTGCAGTGGCAGCTGGTGTTGGCGCAGGTGATTGAGTTTCAGATCCAGCCGATCTTTTCCCTCTGGGCCTATCCAGTATTTCCATTCGGAGCCCTCCAGAGTATTGCGTGTGCTGCATAAGTAAAATTTCACCGCGGTCTCGATATGCCAGTATTCATTATTGCGGCGGCAGAGAAAGTCGAAGGCGCCGAGCGTTATGCCTGCGCGATCAATTTGCAGGTTGTGTTGCAATAACTCCCACTGCGGATGATTGGCAAAATAGAAATGCCACAGCGCCTCGTAATAAATTCCCAGTCGTGTGCTTTTAACCTGGGCTACGTGATCGAGTAGCGGTTGGGGGTTTTTGTCTAACGCTTCCAGCCACGGCCAGAGCGACTGGTTGTCATGCGGAAGTATTTGCGCGTTGCTGCCGGGTAGGTCTTGCATCAATGGGGCGCTAAAACAGCTCCAGGCTAAGTCACGCACGGCTTGTTGTCGTAAGTCGTGCAGTTTTGCGATAGTGGCGTTATGGTGACTCGGGTTGCTACTGCTGAGGTTTGGTTGCATAGAAAGTTGCATCCCGGTGATGGTTCGCTGGCTATAATAGCCTTGAAACGCACAGTGATCTAACCTGGGCTTGCAGGATCAATACAACCGCTGACGCAGTGGATGATTTATGACTCAATTTTCAACGATAGGCCTTATTGGCCATCTCAATAACGAGCGTGCGGTTTACTCCATTAAACGGTTAATTCGTTTTCTGCAAAAGCGCGGCAGAAATTTTGTCTTGGAAGCAGAAACTGCCGCGTTGGTCTGCGACGCGAATATTGTCAAAGCTGCCCAACGCATCATGGATATGGAAGCTATGGGGCAGGTGTGTGACCTGGTGATTGTCGTGGGTGGTGATGGCAGCCTCTTGCGCGGCGCTCGTGCACTGGCCAAATACAAAGTGCCCTTGCTGGGTGTTAACCGCGGGCGCCTTGGCTTTTTAACCGACATTACTCCGGAAGATATTGAAAACAAGGTCGACGAAGTTCTGTCGGGTGATTACATTTCAGAAATGCGCTTTTTGCTGGATATGGAAGTTGTGCGCAACGGTCAGCTAATTGCGTCCGCCGACGCGTTCAACGATGTGGTCCTTCACCCAGGTCAATTCATTCATATGCTGCAATTTGAAATCAGCGTGGATGGGGTCTTCGTAACGAGTCAGCGCTCCGATGGTGTGATTGTGTCTACTCCCACCGGTTCAACCGCTTATTCGCTAAGTGGTGGTGGCCCGTTGCTGCACCCGACGTTGGATGCCATCGTTGTTGTTCCCATGAATCCCCATACCTTGAGTAGTCGGCCGATAGTGGTGGCGGGTAGTAGTGAAATCACTGTCGTTGTGGGGGAACATAATCGCGCAGAACCTATGGTTACTTGCGATGGGCATTCCCATGTGGATGTTCAAACCGGCGACGAAATTCGGATCCGCAAAAAACCGCAATTGCTGCAGTTACTCCATCCCAACGATTACAACTTCTATGAGCGCTGCCGCTCCAAACTGGGTTGGGGCGGCCATCTGCTAAAGGAATGATATGACCGAAACATCGCCCATAAGATCAATCCTTCAGCCCAGCATAGGTGAGGCTTATGGGTACGATTTGATCGGTGATATTCACGGTTGTGCCCATACGTTGGAACGTTTGCTCCAGCAGATGGGGTATAAGAAGCAGCGTGGCGTTTATCGTCATCCCCAGCGGCAGGTAATTTTTTTGGGCGACGTGGTAGATCGTGGCCCACGTATCCGCGAAGCATTACACCTGGTGCGCGATATGGTAGAGGCGCGCGCAGCACTCATGGTGTTAGGGAATCATGAATTTAATGCAATTACCTACACTACCCCCGCAGGGCCAGGTTCCAGGGACTATTTGCGACCCCATACCCAAGCCAATGCCCGCCAGGTTGCTGAAACCCTGGAGCAATTTGCAGAACACACGCAGGAATGGTTGGCGTTTGTGCGCTGGTTTGTCGAGTTGCCGCTGTTTCTCGAGATAGAGCACCCGAAAACTCATCAGGTATTTCGCGCGGTGCATGCCTGTTGGGATCATGCGTTGATTGATAAGCATCGCCAACAGTATGGTGATGGGCATATTGATTGGCCGTTCGTGATTAAGTCAACTCAGAAGGGCAGCCTGGAGGCAATTACCAAGCAGCGGCTTACCGGTGGTGTGGATTTGCCATTGCCTGAGGGCGAGGTAATGGTATCTGCGGATGGTTATCAGCGTCGGGCCTTTCGCACCAAATTCTGGGGTCACACTGCAGATACCTACGGACAATTGCTATTTCAGCCCGACCCATTGCCGGAGCACGTTGCCTGTGCTGCTATCAGTGCTGATCATCGTGCGCAGATGGTTTACTACGATACCTCTCAACCACCGCTCTTTATCGGACATTATTGGTTAAAGGGCACCCCACGACCTTTGGCTCCCAATCTCGCTTGCCTGGATTATAGTGCGGTTAAATTCGGACGATTGGTGGCTTATCGCATGGACGGTGAGGCACAATTGCAACCGGATAAATTTGTATGGGTCTATGTAGATCCCTAATCTAACTGAAGTCGTAATTGCCAGGTGGTTTGTTTATTTTGAACTGGATAGCGGTTAAATATTTTTCGCTCGATCAAGACCTGCAGGAATTAAGCGATTATTTGCGCGCGCGCGGCCTGCAGCATCGTATTACCGAAGAGCAGGGGCAGCAATGTCTATGGGTGTTGGATGAGCGGGTGGTTCCGGCTCTGCAGGAGTTTTTAGCGCAATATTCGCAGGGTGGTATCCGTTTGGATTCAGCCCCAGTCGCAGAGACCGCTCCTTATTCAGCTCCTTCAGTTATTCAGCAAGTTATGTATGTTCCAGTGGTCGTGAGTCTAATTGCTTTAAGTATTTTAGGGTATTTTCTCCAGCAGGGAGTCTTTGGTTTTACTGCGGTGAACACTGTTACTTTTGCTCCCTTAGGAGTTTCTTATAGCAATGGAGAGCTTTGGCGAATATTGACACCGGTTTTTTTACATTTTTCTGTGCTGCATATTGTTTTTAATTGTATGTGTGTGTGGGATTTGGGGCGGCGGTTGGAGCTTTATCTTGGTTCGTTTCATTTTACGATATTTTTTGTTGTAACTTCGATAGCTGCAAATCTGGTGCAATTTGCCTGGAGTGGCTCTGTGAGCTTCGGTGGAATTTCAGGCTTTATTTGTGCCAT
>JACCEA010116492.1_pt1 | contig 13701 bp, 12 predicted proteins | sample 7449851 | NCBI WGS metagenome assembly JACCEA01 (sample SAMN15323453, study PRJNA562643) | freshwater metagenome | isolation source: river surface water | place: USA:Blue River Watershed | collected 2017-08-18 | reverse complement strand
TATTTTAGTTTTTTAAACTATTTGCACACAAAAAGAAATTAAAAGCCTATTTAACCGCAAGGTTCGCAAAGAAAGCGCAATGACCGCAAAGCTTAGTGAACTTTGCGTAAATCTTTGCAAACCTTGTGGTTAATTTTATAAAAGCTATACACTTTGAATCAAAAAATAACATACGACTTGCCCAAAGGAATTACTCTTGAGATAAAAAGAGAGGATTTACTTCATCCTTTTGTCTCAGGCAATAAATTCCGAAAACTTAAATACAATGTACTGCAAGCCAAAGCCGAAAATCAGTCGGTTTTGCTCACTTTTGGAGGTGCTTTTTCCAATCATATCGCTGCTGTGGCCTATGCCGGAAAAGAGCAAGGTTTTGAAACTATTGGTGTGATTCGGGGGGATGAATTACGCAATAAAATTTCGGAAAATCCTACTTTGTCTTTTGCCCAAGAATGCGGAATGCGTTTTGAATTTGTCACTCGTGAAGCCTATCGTCATAAAACAGAGACTGCTTTTATTGAACAATTGCAAGTAAAATTCGGGTCTTTTTATCTAGTTCCCGAAGGTGGTACGAATGATTTGGCCGTCAAAGGCTGTGAAGAAATTCTAACGGAGTTTGATGCTCATTTTGATTTTGTTTGTAGCGCCGTGGGAACGGGAGGAACCATTTCGGGACTCATTAACAGTGCTTTGCCACATCAAAAAGTTTTGGGATTTCCGGCGTTAAAAGGGGATTTTTTACAAAATGAAATTCATAAATTTGTCAACAATAAAAATTGGGAATTAATCACTGATTATCATTTTAGAGGTTATGGCAAAGTAACCACCGAATTTATCGAATGGATGAATTGGTTTTATGCGCAAACGGGTATTCCGGTAGACCCAATTTATACTGGAAAAATGGTTTTTGGCGTTATGGATTTAATCCAGCGCAACTATTTTCCACCAAAATCCAAAATTCTGATGATTCACACCGGTGGACTCCAAGGAATTGCGGGGATGAATGCCAAATTAGAAAAACAAAACAAACCGATTTTAGTACTATGATAAAACAAATTTTCTGCCTGATGGTATTGCTGTTTTTGGTAAGCTGTAACAGTACTAAACCGGTTACTCAAACCTATAAAAAAAGCACAACTCCTGCTAAGAAAACAGTCGTTTATACCAAGACGCCATCTGCTAATGGTGTTGCCACTAAAAGATTAGAGGTAGTCAATCAATACATAGAACAATACAAAGGAATTGCGATGAGCAATATGAAAAATTTCGGCATTCCTGCGAGTATAATTTTGGCACAAGGAATCTTAGAATCGGGTGCTGGGAAAAGTAGTCTAGCAGTCAATTCCAACAATCATTTTGGTATCAAATGTCATAATGATTGGGAAGGAGAAGTTGTACACCAAGATGATGATTCAGAAAAAGAATGTTTCCGCAAGTACGAAGACCCCGCAGGTTCGTATAAAGACCACTCTAAATTTTTGACAACCAAAAAGCGATATGCCTCTCTTTTTTCATTAGCCAAAGGAGATTATGTGGCTTGGGCTATGGGATTGCGAGCCGCTGGATACGCTACCGACCCGTTGTATCCTGAAAAACTGATAGCCTATATTGAACGCTATGATTTACATCAGTACGATAGTCAGGTTTTGGGGAAAAGTGTGGTGAGCGCTCCCATCTCGAATCGAGTAGATAACCAAGGGGTAAACGGTGATGGAACTTTGTATGAAGTCCAAAAAGGCGATACGTTGTATTCCATTTCCAAAAAATTCAATGTTTTGGTCGAAGATTTACAACGCAAAAACAACTTAACTGACAACGCCATTTCGATTGGACAAAAATTGATTGTGAAGTAAAATAGGCGTTGATATTTTAGAATTAGAAATACTTTATAAATAGTAAAAATATGATATACCAAAGAAGCAGTCAGCTTTTTGCTGAAGCGGAAAAAGTAATTCCAGGAGGCGTAAATTCACCAGTACGAGCTTTTAAAGCCGTAGGTGGCACTCCAATTTTTGTAAAAAGAGCGCAAGGCGCGTATTTATATGATGAAGATGGTAACCGATTGATTGATTACATTAATTCTTGGGGACCTATGATTTTGGGTCACGCTTACGAACCCGTTGTGGAGGCTGTAACCGAGCGTGCCAAATTAGGTACTTCTTTTGGAATGCCTACAGAGTTGGAAACTAAAATTGCTGCTTTGGCGGTTTCGATGGTTCCGAATATCGATAAAATTCGTTTTGTGAATTCGGGTACAGAAGCTTGTATGAGTGCCATTCGTTTGGCGCGTGGCTTTACCAAAAGAGATAAAATCATCAAGTTTGCAGGTTGCTATCACGGTCATTCCGATTCGTTTTTGATTGCTGCGGGTAGTGGCTTAAGTACTTTTGGAGTACCCAATAGTCCAGGGGTCACAGAAGGAACTGCTAAAGATACTTTGCTGGCTCGTTACAATGATTTAGAAAATGTTAGCGCTTTGATTGCTGCTAATCCCAATGAAATTGCAGCTATTATTGTAGAGCCTGTTGCGGGAAATATGGGTTGTGTACCACCACTCAATGGATTCCTAGAGGGCTTACGCGAGTTGTGTTCGGCTAACGAGATTTTATTGATTTTTGATGAGGTAATGACAGGCTTTCGATTAGCAGCAGGTGGTGTTCAAGAATTATTCGGCATTCAAGCAGATATCGTTTGTTTTGGAAAAGTAATTGGTGGTGGATTGCCAGTAGGCGCTTTTGCTGCTCGTGAAGAAATTATGAATTACTTGGCACCATTAGGTCCCGTGTATCAAGCTGGAACTTTATCAGGAAATCCGTTAGCGATGGCGGCTGGATTGGCAATGTTGGAATCGTTAAACAACGACAGAACAGTATTTCAACGATTGGAAGATAAAACTTCTTATTTAGAAGCAGGAATTCGTAAAGTGCTTACAGCAAATGGTGTGGTTTTTACCATCAATAGAGTAGGTTCTATGATTTCGGTGCATTTTGATGCGGAGCCTGTTGTTGATTTTCAAACGGCTGCTAAAGGCGACAATGCAACCTTTAAAAAATTCTTCCACGGTTTGTTGCAAGAAGGTATTTACATTGCACCATCGGCGTATGAGACTTGGTTTATTACCGATGCGTTGACTTATGAAGATTTAGATGTGACCATTCAAGCTATTGATAAAGTATCGAAAACTTTTTAAGAAATAGTAGCACAACAAAAAAGGGAGTTTCTTGCTGTAGAAACTCCCTTTTTTTATTAATAATCACCTTTATGTCTTCTTCTTTCTTCTCTTTTTTCGAGCATTTTTTCTTTTCTAATTTCACGGTCGTTTTCCCATTTGGTGTATTGTTCTGGGGTTAAAATCGACTTCATTTTGGCATCATTTGCTTCTTTTTCGGCTTTCATTTTTTGAGCCATTTCTTTTCTTTCTTTAGCAGAAGCCAGTAATTGTTTGTCTTTTTTGGCTTCTCTTTTGGCTTTAAATTCGGCTGCTTTTGCGCTTTGTTCTGCTAATAATTTTTTTACTTCTTCTTGTTGTTTAGCGTTCAAGTTCAAATCCGTAGTCAATTTGTTTAAATGTTTCTCCTGACGTTGTTCTGGAGTCAATTTTTCCATTTGGTCACGATTGGGTCTTTCTCTTCTTTGCTGTGCCACACTGCTTAAACTTACTACCAATAAGGCAGCCATAATTACTTTTTTCATCTTACTTTCGTTTTTTTGATTTATACTGATAAGATGACGTTTAAAGAAAAAGGTTTAATGTTAACAAAAAATTAGCGTCTTAAGTACTTGATTTTGAAAAAGCCACCGCGATTTTCTTCTCGTAACATAGAATGCTGAACAATGAGAATTCCTATGGTAATCAGATTTTTCAATTCATAAAAAGCGATATTTCCTTGATAATTTTGTTCGAGTTCTAGGAGTTCTTTTAGCCAATGTTTTAACTGTTTTTTGGCTTTCTTCAAATCGTGATTGTTTCTCACGATTCCCGCGTGAGTTCGCATCAAAAGTTGTAATTCACTTTTTATTTGACTCAACACAGAGTTCGTAATCAAAGGCAAACGGTCTTTGTAGGTTTTAGAGTAAACGGATGTTTTGCTTACTTCTAGGTCAGGGTTTTCAGAAAGGTAATCATAAATTGCATTGGAATAAACCAAAGCCTCTAGCAGGGAGTTAGAAGCTAACCTGTTGGCTCCGTGCAAACCCGTTCTAGAGCATTCACCGCAAGCAAAAAGACGTTCTACAGAAGTCTTACCATTAGCGTCGACTACAATTCCGCCACAAAGATAATGTTGAGCAGGCACGACAGGAATCCAATCTTTTGTGATGTCGATACCAATGCTCTTACAATGTTTGTAAATCATTGGGAAATGAGCGATAAACGCTTCCAAATCCAAGTGAGTACAATCTAGGTAAACACAAGCATCTCCTGATTTTTTCAATTCAAAATCGATACTCTGCGAAATAATATCTCTTGAAGCCAATTCATTTCTTTCGTCATAATCTTCCATAAAACGGCGTCCGCTTTTGGTGCGTAGATAGGCGCCAAAACCGCGAACAGCTTCTGAAATCAAAAATTGAGTTCCTGATGCATTATGAAATAAAGCTGTGGGATGAAATTGAATAAACTCCATTTCGGTGATAGTGGCGTGAATACGATTTGCCATTGCGATTCCGTCGCCTGTCGCAATAATGGGATTTGTGGTATGTCCGTATACATTTCCTATGCCGCCAGTGGCTAGCAAGGTATAATCGGCAAAACAAGGAAAAATAGTTTTGTCTTTTTGATTCAAAACTTGAACACCCAAACAACAATTATCTTCTGCAATCAAATCGATAGCAAAATGATGGTCGAGCACGGTGATGTTTTCTTTGAGATATACTTGCTGTAAAATAGCGCGTTCTATTTCAAAACCTGTTTGGTCTTTATGGTGTACTACTCGATTTTGTGAATGCCCTCCTTCTTTTCCTAAATCAAAATTGCCTTGTGCATTTTTGTCAAATTGTGCGCCCCAATTGATTAATTCTTGTAGGCGTTTTGGTCCTTCGGTGATGACTTTTCGAACCACGTCTTCGTCGCACAATCCATCGCCACAAATTAGGGTATCCTGAATGTGTTTTTCGTACGAATCTTCTATTTTGTTGGTTACGATAGCAATGCCTCCTTGCGCATATTTTGTGTTCGATTCTTCAGCATTGGCTTTGGTAACGATTGTAATGTTTTTTTCTGGAAAGCGAGTGGCCATTTTTAGGGCAAAAGTTAGTCCTGCCACACCAGAACCGATAATTAAATAGTTGGTTTGTGTCATTAGTTGGAGAGTTCAAGCATACGTTCTATGGGTACTAAAGCGCGTTCTCTGATGTCTTCAGGAACGATGATTTCGGGGGTTTCGTGGAGCAAACAATCGTACACTTTCTGGAGTGTATTGACTTTCATATAGGCGCATTCACTGCAAGCACAAGTGTTATCCTCTTCTGATGGAGCTGGAATCAAAATTTTATGCGGCACTTCTTGCTGCATTTTGTGTAAAATACCTGCCTCGGTGGCAACAATAAACTTATTGTTTGGACTATTTTTTACATACGTTATCATTCCAGCAGTGGAACCAATGTAATGGGCTGTTTTTAGGATATGTGTTTCTGATTCTGGATGCGCAATGATTTCGGCATCTGGATTTTGTTTGTACAATTCAACTAACTTGTCTAGAGAAAATGCTTCGTGAACCACACAAGAACCGTCCCAAAGCAATAGTTCTCGTCCTGTTTTTTGACTAATGTATTTGCCTAAGTTTTTGTCTGGAGCAAAGATAATTGGCGTTTCTTTTGGAACTGATGCAACAATTTTTAAGGCATTAGCCGAAGTACATACAATATCACTCAACGCTTTTATTTCAGCCGAACAATTCACATAAGTAATCACGATATGATTGGGATGTTGGGCTTTGAATGCTCTAAACAAGTCTGGCGGACAAGAGTCGGCCAAGGAGCATCCTGCATTGAGGTCGGGCAGAATTACTTTCTTATTAGGATTGAGTATTTTGGCTGTTTCGGCCATAAAATGAACACCTGCAAAAAGAATAATAGGTGCATCAACTTTGGTCGCTTCTTGTGACAAACCCAAGCTATCGCCAACATAATCAGCAATATCTTGTATGTCTGGCTCTTGATAATAATGCGCCAAAATGACTGCATTTTTTTCTTTCTTTAGGGCAACAATTTTTGCTTTGAGTTCTTTCATTTTACCTTTTTTTTAGTATGTCATTTTATAAAGGGCGTGTAAAAGTATTTTAATCCTATTGGACTGCCAATGATAAATGTCAGGTTTAGAAGTGTTTCAAAAAGAGCGGTTAGTTTAATTCCGAATTACTATTTTGATGTTGGCTGTGGAAAGCGATTCCGAATCTAATTCGCGGTGGGAATAGCCCATTTTTCTAGGGTTGGAGCTTCATTTACAAAATACTGAATATAGTATTGGCCTTGATAGCCTTTTTGTTCCAAAAAACGAACCATTGCTGTGAGGTTTTCTTTAGAAATTAAGTCGGAGTGGATGGTAGTGCGAACTTCAAAGGGCACGGAATGCTGGAGTAGCAAGTCTAGGGATTGTTCGAAAGGGGCAATAAAAAACTCTCATGTACGATAGGGGATTTGCAAACCGTGTCCTCAACGATGAGCCACAAACTTAATCCGTCCCCAGATAGCAATTCGAAACGAAACAAAGAAATACAAGCTATGTTTTTATTCTATTTGTAGCTTTTATTGTATTTGAAAAAAAATGTCAACAAAGTATAATTCAATTTATTTTAGATTGTTGAAGCTCTGTGTGGGCACGGATTGCAAATCCGCACTATCGGGTTATGAAGTTCGTAATAGTTTTATACTTCTAGTTACAAGATATTTTGCTGAATTTAAAAGATATTTACAATAAAATTCACAAAATTACCAAACGGTTTTTAACTGATGGCAATATTAATATTCAATCACTCCTTCATTTTTATATTTTTCTATTAATTCAGAAGCTCTAGATTTCTTTTTGTCTTTTAAATATTGATAAAAAGGAGATACAATTTTTGCGGTTTTAGATTTTGAATGTTCAAGAATAATGTAATTATAAGCTTCTATAAAATTTTGATTTATTATATCGTTTTCATTTAAAATTGAAGAATGATCAGTACCATTCAAAAGTAAATAAAGAAAATATTTATAATGTGAATTACATTTATTTTTTTGTATAAAATTTGGATATAAATTGCTGAAGTTTTCTAACCAAATGATTCTTTCAGCTAATCTTGTTGGTGTAATTGTTAACCTTCCATCATCTTCTGTTTCTTCTTTTATTACCAAATTTAGATAAGAACAATATTTTTTCATATTGGGTGAAATTACGGTATAAAAGTTCTTTGAAATGAAATCCCTGTCCTGTTTAATCCACGTTCTTCCTTCGCTTATCGCAATGTTAAACCCATTATTTATTAAGTCATTTCTATAATTCAGCATTAAATCATTGATTTGGACTTTTTCGCCATTTTTTGTGTCGTAAAAAAGAACTAAGTAATCTGTATTGTCACTGTCATGCAAATCATTCAATTTTTTTCCAATATTGTCGTAAAATTTTTCGAACAGAACAAATGCATTGTCTTTAACAGAAATACTTTCTGAACTAAAAAGTTCTTTATATTTTTTTGCGGCTATAGAAGTAGAATAATATTTAGTAGGATCTAAAGTTTTAAGATAAGTTTCATAATTTTTTATTTTTAAATTTTGAGCGGAAACCGTTGAAAATATTAAAATAAAAAAAATATACATTGTTTTATTAAAGATGAATTTCATTAGATGGTTTTTAAAGGATAAGTTTTTTGTAGTTTATTTCATTAACAAAAATAGCAAATTAACAAAAATCCCAAGTTAATAAAGGACTTTTTTATTTGAGTTATTGGCTTTGCGTCAGATGTTTGAAACAGCTGATTACAGAGGAATTAATAATACTCAATAGTCCTTGTTGTTTTTTCTTTTTCTTTATCATTTCTATATTCTATCTTTTCTATCCAATTGCCTGTTGAATCGTATTTATAAGAATATGTGACAATTAAGAGCTCGTCGGAAAATGGATTATGCTTGGTAATATTACCATATTTATCATATTCTGTATATCGTTTTGAATAAATTGTTTTTTCATCAGAATAATAATATAAATCTTCAATTTCTTTATTTAAAGAATTATATTTTTTTTCTGACTTAAAATATGTCTTATTATTCCAATCTTTGTACAAGGAGATTTTTTTGCGATTGTTTAAGTAGGTATATAATACTTTATTTAGCAGTGATTTATCATCAAAGTATGTTGTTTTTTCGATTAATTGTCCTAATTTATTATATTTGTAATACACTACTTGATTTGAAAATTTTTTTTCAATTAATCTATTTGAACTGTCGTATTTGTAAGAATTTAAAATGGTGAAAGTTTTATTCGGATAATCTTGTGATATTTTGACCAAATTATAGTTTATGTATGTTGCAATTCGAGTTGTATAAAAATGAATATCTTCAATTTTGGTTATTAAATTTTTTGTATTGAAAGTATAAATATGTTTAGTCGCTTGAGGATGTTTTCCTTCAATTATTTTTTTAATATGACCTTTAAAATTATTGTCTACAAATCCGATTTCTATCGGATCATCTTGTCCAAAACAATAGACGGTGTTTATTAGAAGTAATAAAAATGTAATTTTTTTCATAGTTTCTATTTTATAATATTTTTAAAAAGGTGTTTGCTCACTAATTTATAGTAGAATAAAAAAACTTCTTATATATACCCCGATCGCTCGAATATGCAAAAAAATCTCTCATTTAGGATAGGGTGGATTTGCAATCCGAGCCGATAACGATACGCCACAAACATGATCCGTCTCCACAAAGCAAATCTAACGAAAACAAAGAAATACAAGCTATGTTTTTGTTCTATTTGTAGCTTTTTATTGTGTTTAAAAAAAATGTCAACAAAGTATAAAGCAATTTATTTTAGATTGTTGATGCACTGTGTGGTCACGGATTGCAAATCTGCGTTTTCTGGTAAAGATTGGGGGGTAAGTTTAGTTTCTAATCACAAGATTTATTGTGGAAGTCGATAGATCTTCTGTATCGATTTCTCGTTGAGAATAGCCCAATTTTTCGATAGTGGGTGCTTCATTAACAAAATACTGAAGGTAATAATTGCCTTGATAACCTTTTTGTTCTAAAAACTGAATCATGTCTCTAAGATTTTCTTTCGAGATTAAATCAGAGTGGATGGTGGTGCGCACTTCAAAAGGGACAGAATGCGAGAGCAGCAATTCGAGGGATTGTTCGAAAGTATCGAACAAATTGGATTGGGTGATTTTTTCGAAAGTGTTGGGTAAGGATTTAAAATCTAAGGCAACATAATCGATAGTTTGTTGATGGAGTAGGGTATGAAGTACTTTGGGTTTAGAACCATTGGTGTCTATTTTTACTAGAAAGCCCATTTTTTTGACGGTTGCAATGAATTCAAGGCAGTTTTTGTGCAATAAACATTCGCCACCGCTGAAAACAACCGCATCTAGGAGGTTTTTTCGGGTGTGGAGAAAATCCAAGGCGTGTTGGAAGGTGAGTTTTCCTTTTCCTAAAACTATTTCGGGGTTGTAGCAATATAAACACCGCATATTGCAGCCCGCAAACCAAAGAATGCAGGCCGACTGATGCGGATAATCTAGTAAGGTAAAAGGCGTTATGCTGTAAATGGGCGTGCTAGCACTTGCATTCATTAAAATGGGTGCGTTGTTTGTGTTCTCCTTTTTTTCCAATGTTGAAGCTTTCTACGGGACGATGATAGCCCATCACACGAGTGTAGACTAAACATTTGGTTCTGCGTTCTGGATGTTGTTCTAGAATGGGATGTGTTTTCATTATTTAAGGGTTTTAGATTGTTTAAAAGTTTAAGGTTTAAAGTTGTTTAAGGGTTTAAATTGTTTAAAGTTTAAGGTTTAAAGTTGTTTAATGTTGTTTAATGTTGTTTTTGGATGTTTCCAAAAGGGTAATTTGTGGCTCTTTAGCCCCGATTGCAGCGAAAATCCTTTGCTGCCGGGGTTCGGCAGCAAAGATTGTAGCGGAGAGCGGGACGGTGTTTCCTGAAAAAGCCTTTGTTTGCTGCTCCTAAAATTATATGGCTTGTGCTTCTTTTTCTTTTTCGAGAATTAGGGCTTCGTCGCATTTTGGGCAGTATTCGTGTTCGCCGTTTAGGTAGCCGTGTACGGGGCAAACGCTGAATACGGGAGTCACGGTGACATAGGGCAATTTGAAATTGGAGATTACTTTTTTGACAAATTGTTTGCAGGCTTCGGATGAGCTGATTTTTTCGCTCATATATAGATGCAATACGGTGCCGCCGGTGTATTTGCATTGCAATTCGTCTTGTAGACAAAGGGCTTCGAATGGGTCTTCGGTGAAATCGGCTGGGATTTGAGAACTATTCGTATAATAAATATTGTCTCCTTCGCCCGCTTGATAGATGTCGGCAAAACGTTTTTTGTCTTCTTTGGCAAAGCGATAGGTGGTTCCTTCGGCTGGTGTGGCTTCGAGATTGTAGAGGTTTCCGGTGCTTTCTTGGAATTCTTTCATTCGGTTTCGGATGTGTTCCAAAATTTCGGCTGCCAGTTCGATTCCGGTTTTAGAGGTGATTTGGTCTTGTTTTTGAGTGAAATTGACAATCATTTCGTTTATTCCGTTGACACCAATGGTAGAAAAATGATTTCTAAAATGTGACAAATAGCGTTTGGTGTAAGGGTACAAACCGCGGTCGTACATTTCTTGAATAAAGACTCTTTTTTTCTCTAAAGTTGATTTGGAAAGGTATAAAAGATGGTCTAATTGTTCTAGCAAAGCGGTTTTATTTCCTTGATACAAATAGCCCAATCGCGCCATATTGATGGTCACAACTCCAATGCTTCCGGTCATTTCGGCACTTCCAAAAAGACCATTACCGCGTTTTAGCAATTCGCGTAAATCGAGTTGGAGGCGACAGCACATACTTCGAACGGCGTTGGGTTTGTAGGCATTTGGGTTTTCTTCTTTGTTACCATTTTCGTCAAGAACGTATTGGCTTCCAATAAAATTTTGGAAATAGGACGACCCAATTTTGGCGGTATTTTCGAATAGCAAATCGGTGTTTTCTCCATTCCAGTCAAACTCCTCGGTGATGTTTACCGTAGGAATTGGAAAAGTGAAAGGTTGTCCGTTGGCATCACCTTCGGTCATTACAGTATAATACGCTTTATTGATGAGGTTCATTTCGGGTTGAAAATGCTCGTAACGCAACTCGGTTAACGTTTTTACTCCACGCGCTTGTGCACGAAGTAATAGGTCTTCATTGGTTGTTTTGTCAAAAAAATGAATGTCTTTTCGGGTTGGAATTTGAGTTTTCAAATCTTCGGGAACGACCCAGTCTAAGGTAATATTGGTAAAAGGGGATTGTCCCCAACGCGCTGGAACGTTTAAGTTATAGACAAAACTGCGAACGGCTTTCAGCACATCATCAAAGGATAAATTGTCTTTGAACACATAAGGCGCTAAATAGGTATCGAAGGAGCTGAAGGCTTGTGCGCCGGCCCATTCGCTCTGAAGAATTCCTAGAAAATTAGCCATTTGTCCCAGAGCTTCTCTAAAATGCGAGGGTGGTCTGCTTTCTACACGTCCGCGAACGCCATTGAATCCTTCGTTGAGTAAGACTCTCAAACTCCAACCTGCGCAATAGCCCGTAAGACAATCCAAATCGTGTATGTGAATATCGCCATTTCGGTGCGCATATCCTTCTTGTTTGCTGTAGACTTTGTCTAGCCAATAGTTGGCAATTATTTTTCCAGCTACGTTGTTTACCAAACCAGCATTGGAGTAGGAGGTGTTGGCATTGGCATTGATTCTCCAATCGGTTTGTTCTATGTATTCTTCAATAGTTTGCGTGCTGTCTACATAGGTGGTGTCTTCGTTGAGTCCGTTGATGTGTTCGCGTTGCAACTTTCGTGTATGTCGAAAGAGCATAAACGAACGCATCACATCAAAATATTGTTTTTCAAAAAGGGTTTTTTCTATGCAATCCTGAATTTCTTCTACGGCCCAAGTAGTTTTAGAAAGAAGCTGTTCGAAAACACTATCTACTACTTTCTCGTCTATTGCCAATTGAACACTGTTGAAACTTTTTTCAATGGCATCTTTGATTTTGAATTCCTCAAAAGGTCGGTATTCTCCGTTTCGTTTGATTACATATTTTTCCATAGTTTTTTGAAAGTTTAAGTTTGCGTTTGTTGTTATAAATGAATACGTGTTTTTAATAAATAGTTAGATTTCAGAAGTTTAATTCTGAGGTAGCCAACCAATTTTGTTTTTTGTTGTAAACAAATTAAAATCAGTTGTTTATGTGAGTTGTGGAATTTGTATTTGGTAGTACTATTTTACGTCTAAATGCAAAATAGCGACCTGATATTTATCATATTTGACAATTTTTTATGCTCTTTTATTAACCGTCCTGAAGCCTTGTTTTGCTGTGTTTTTAGATGTTTTTTGAGGTGGATTGTTGATAAGTTACTTTGTTATTCTTTCATTATGTTTAAAAAAAAGAGCCGCGACAACGAATAAGAATAGGTATTTTTGTTAGTTCAAAATCTATACAATGAAGAAGAATTATATACTAGTTTTTTTGTTTTTGCTATCCTTAAATGGAGTCTTTGCTCAAACTAAGGAATACCGAATACAATTTAAAAGAGGAAAAGAATTGCAAAAGTTCTTGACGTATTCTAAAAAGTCCTATCCTTTGGTAAGCGCACATAGAGGAGGTCCAACAGTTGGTTTTCCTGAAAATTGCACTCCAACATTTGCTAATACGATTCAGTATAATCCAGCAATAATCGAAACCGATATTGCACTATCCAAAGATTCGGTTTTGGTAATGATGCACGATGATAAGTTAGATAGAACCACGACAGGAACGGGATTGATTGGCAATTACACGTACAAAGAATTGCAAGATTTTTATTTAGAAGATACTCAAGGCAATCCAACTCCGTACAAAATAGAGACCTTGGATGAAGTATTGCAATGGGGGAAGGGAAAAGTAATTTATACCTTGGATGTAAAACGAGGAGTTCCTATGCGAAAAGTAATCGATGCGGTGCGTCGCAATAAGGCAGAAGCGTATTCCGTAATCATAACCTACAATGCCAATCAAGCAGCAGAAGTAGCGCGTTTGGCTCCCGATTTGATGATTTCTGTTTCTGCAAGAGGAAAAGAGGATGTAGAACGTATGGAAGCTTTGGGTGTAAAAGCAGAAAAAATGGTCGCCTTTGTAGGAACTTCGGACCCTAAACAAGAAGTATATGCTTATTTGCATAGTCGTTCAATCGCTTGTATCTTGGGAACTATGGGTAATATTGATAAAAGCGCAGCTGCAAATGGCGATGGATTGTATTATCAATTAATAACCAATGGTGCTACTGTTTTATCTTCGGATAGGAGTAAAGAGGTTGGTGTACAATTGATGAAATATGCAAAAGACAATAAGCTGCGCTCGAAGCATATTAAAGAAGTAACCCGTTGGGTGAAATTCTAATAAAATAAAAACTAAACCACATAGAGCCATAGATTAATAGCAAATCAACATAGAAAAAAACAGAAATAGCACTATTTCTCACATAGATGAGCTATGTGAATAGT
>JACCEA010186711.1_pt1 | contig 13702 bp, 12 predicted proteins | sample 7449851 | NCBI WGS metagenome assembly JACCEA01 (sample SAMN15323453, study PRJNA562643) | freshwater metagenome | isolation source: river surface water | place: USA:Blue River Watershed | collected 2017-08-18 | reverse complement strand
TCTGGTCCAAATGTAACATTTAAAACTTGGTCAAAAGCATAAAATAAAAATAAATGGGAAGTTTAAGTAATTTATACATTTCACAAAGCTACACATCGTTAGTTCATTTAGGAAATGATGGTCCTATAACTAATTTAGCACCTGGACAATTTACTGAATTACAAGATGGTTTAGGTAATGGTTTAAGTATTGAATTAAATAGTAGTGGTGATGTAAACATAGGTGGTGCTATTTCAGCATCAAATATTCCAGCTGATATTGCAACTCAATCTGAATTGAATGCATATACCGCATCTACTAATATCAGATTAAATAATATTGAGAATACAACTGCAAGTTTAAATTCTTCAGTAACACAATTGAATGCATCATCTGCATCTCAACAAATCAGTATCAATGCTTTAAATGCTTTTACTGCATCTAACTCATTTAGTGCTTCTATTGTACAATTAAACGCATTTACACAATCTGCTAATATTAGATTAACTAATTTGGAATCTACTTCAGCAAGTGTAAATATTTCAATATCAAACATAAACTCTACAACTGCGAGTTTAAATAGTTTTACTTCATCTACAAATGTTAGATTAAATAATATAGAAGCTAAGACTGGCTCTTACGCAACTACTGGCTCTAATACATTCGTAGGTGCAAATAACTTTAGTTCATCTGTTGATGTATTAGGTGGATTAAATGTTATTGTAAACAGTATGACAGTGGGAATACCACAAAATATGGGCCCATTAGACCCAAATGTTGGTGTATATACTAACTTTGTATATGCTAATAGCGGATATGGGCAAGAATTAGTATTGAGTGGTGACCAAATGTTATCAAAAGGTGTTAGAGTTACAAATGGTTTAAGTGTAACAGGCTCTTTAAGTGTAACTCAAGCCGTAACTGCATCGGCTGCACAAATAGCTGGATTACATTATCCAACTACTGATGGAACATTTACTGGACAAGTTCTACAAACAAATGCAGCAGGAACATTATCATTTGGTAATGTGAACGCAGTATTTGAAACAATCAGAAATGGTGAATCAACTACAATCACAGCTGGGACTCCTCTTTATGTAAGTGGAACAGTTGGTTCTAATCCATTAGTATATAGAGCTAATACATCAGACCCTACAAAGATGCCAGTTACATTCCTTGCTATGGAAAACATTGGTGTAAATCAAAATGGTAGAGGTATCACATTAGGTTTGATTACAGGTATTGATATGACAGGATACCCTGTTGGAACTCAATTATGGGTAGATGGTTTAGGAGCTTTAACTGCAACTCGTCCTACGGGTTCAACTGATATAGTTCAACCTATTGGTATTGTAACTAAAACAGGTAATGGTGGACAATTGAATGTTCTAAACCCTGGTCCTGTTTTAATGCCAAATATACAAACAGGCTATGCTTGGGTAGGTAATGGTTCTAATCAGCCAGTAGCAGTAGCAACTTCATCTTTTGGTGGAGGAGGAACTGATATATCTGCATTGAATCAAGCAACTGCTTCTTTACAAGCGTTTACGGCATCTGCTGAAATTCGTTTGACTAATTTAGAAACTACAACGGCAAGTTTAAATGTTTCTATCACTAACTTAAATGCTTCATCAGCATCACAGCAAGTTAGTATAAACGCATTGAATGTATTCACTGCTTCACAATCAACTGCAAGTATTGTAAACTCAATTACAAACTTAAACTCATTTACTGCTTCAGCAAATCAGAGATTGACAGCAATTGAAACTGTAAGTGGTAGTTGGATAACTGAAAGTGAAACTTCTTCTTTTGCGAGATATGATGTAAGTAACCCTTGGTCAGCACAGCAAGATTTCACAACAATAACTGCGACAAACGCAACAATAACTAACTTACACACTGTTTATGAAACATCTTCAGTAGTATATTCATCAGGAAGTAACCAATTCGGTGATGAATTAACTGATATTCAAACTTTAAGTGGTAGTGTTAAAGTACAAGGTAGTTTAACTGTAAATGGAACGCCAGTACAAACTGCTTCATTTGATGCATCAGCATTAAATCAGGCAACTGCATCTTTACAAGCATTTACCGCATCTGCTAATCAAAGATTGACAGCAATTGAGAGTGTGAGTGGAAGTTGGATTACTGAATCTGAAACAGGTTCATTCGCAAAATTAGATGCAAACCAAATATTCACAGGAAACAATACATTCGTTGGTAACACTGTTGTATCTCAATCAGCAGCATTTGGTACTGCTTCATTCTACGCACCTATTCAAATAACAAAAGGTATCGTAGGTGATGTAGATGTAACTGGCTCATTAGTAGCAAACAAAGTAGGAGCATTTGATTTTGATTCTATATTTTTAGGTTCTCAATTAGGTGGTTCAACTGCAAATGGTACATTCTTCGGATATGGTTCAACTGATTACACATTTACATTAGGTGCGTACGCAGGTGGATTTGATAACGAATTACAAATATATGCAAATAATGGTGGAATTGAATTTAGAGATTTCAACGGAGCAAGTTATCCATCATTCTTAAAATTATTACCAAATAGTGGAACTAACCCTAAACCAATATTCACTAGAGGTTTAGAAGTGACTGGTTCTACTGAAGTTGGTACATTCACTGCTTCTTTGGCAAATGGATATGTTTGGGTAGGTAATAGTAATGGTAGAACAATAACAGTAGCAACTGCATCGTTTGCAGCTGGTGGTGCAGATTTAACACAATTGAATCAAGCATCAGCATCTTTACAACAAGCAACTGCTTCATTACAACAAACTACTGCAAGTTTAAATACTTTCACTGCTTCAGCTGAAATAAGATTAACTAATTTAGAATCTACTTCAGCAAGTGTAAACACATCTATTGCAAACTTAAACATAGCAACTGCAAGTTTAAATACTTTCACTTCATCAGCAAACCAAAGATTAACTGCTATCGAAAGTGTTAGTGGTAGCTGGATTACTGAAGCAGAAACGGGTTCTTTTGCTAGATTAGATGCTGCACAAGTATTTACAGCAAATCAGACAATTAATGGTAACTTAATTGTTAATGGAACTACATTCCTTTCAGCATCAAATGTGACAGGTAATTTAGTTGTAACAGGTAAAGCAACTCAAACATTTAATGAGCCTGGAGATAACCAAGAAGTACAAGTAGTAAAAGTTAATTCATTTACTGACTCTCAAGGTTATACAATGGCTAATAATACTTTGGGATGGTATCATTACAATTCTGAAGGACATTCTGGATGGGCTACTAACTTATATACTGCTGATTATGGATATGGTTCTTCTATGTTCCACGACCCTAATAAGTGGGAATACACTTTATTCCCTTCAGGTGCAGCATATGATACAAACAAATTCGGATTGTATGATAATGGAAATACAACGACAAGATTCGAAGTATTAGCAGATAATATTCAATTGACTGGTTCTGTAAAAATCAAAGGAACTGCAATTGGTAATGTTGCTTCAGCAAGTATTACATCAAATACGGCATCTATTAATTTAGCAACTGCTAACTATTATGAAGTAACTTCTTCTGTAACTCCATTACATTTGAATATAACTAATATAACTCCAGGTGTAACAACTACTTTAATTATATCAGCAAGTGCAAGTTCATCAATTACATTCTCACCAAATGTAGCACAACCATCAGGAAGTGCATATAGTGGAAGTGCAGGAAGTATTGATATTCTTTCATTAGTAGCATTTAATGCATCTAAAGTAAATGTTGTTGCAACTAAAGCAATGATATAATATGATATTTCAAAACTTCGGATACAATAGAGTAATACCAAAAGTAGCAGCAGGGGGTAATACATTTAATTACCCATCTGGCGCTTTTGCTATATATGATTTTGGTAATCCATCATCTTATAGTGGTAGTGGAACGACTGTATATGATGTAAGTGGTAATGGTAGAAATGCTACATTGAGAAATACGCCAACATATAGTTCAGCTAATGGTGGTATAATGCAGTTTGTACAAGCATCATCTCAATATATGGATTATCAGGGATATATGGCTAGAAATGTATCAGCTGTTATTATTTGGAAAAATACAGATACTACATTCCAAAAATATGCAGGTTGGCCTAATGCTAGAATAAATTATGGTTTAATTTGGACTAATGATGTTGGTTCAGCACCATATAATAAACAATTTGTACCATTAGTAGGAGATAAAGTAGGTAATTTAAGTGCAGCAGGTTCAACTTATATTGGACCATCAGATATTACAATATTTCATCAATATTCAGTTACTGTTGAAAGTATTGATTCTACTACAACTCCTGTTAATACATATTTAGATAGTGGTGCAACTACTGCATCTCAAAGTTTAAATTTAGATAGAACAGGTACTCCATCAACAGCTGACCAAACAATTTATCTTAATAGAGATACTGCGGTTGGTGATAGATATGGTAATGGATATATGATGGCATACTTACATTACAATAGAGTATTGACAAGCACTGAAATATCCAATATTTACAATAACTTTTTAAATAGATTCTAAAATGCAAGCTTTAAAAGTAAATATAGCTGGGATAGAACTAATATTACCAAAAGAAAATGATGGTATGTTAGATATAAGAGGAATACAATATGAAGTTATAGAAGTTGATTCCATACCAAATATTATGGAAGATTTAATAGAAGAGATATCTAAACAATAATGCCTACTCTAAAAGATATAGCAAAACAAATAGGTGGTTTAACAGTTGCAAAAGCACCAATCAAAACAGGCAGATTAAAAAAGGCTTTAGCGAGAGCAAATACTCCTAACAAAGTATTAAAAGAGAACCCTAAAACAAAATCTTTCAGTTTTGAGATAGATTATGCTCCACCTGGCGCTGAGTATGGACAATTTTGGAATGACCCGACTGTATCTAAAACAGTTAGAAAAGGTAAAACCAAAAATGTGCCTGATGCTATAAACTTTGCTGATAAAGCACTTAATTCACCTATTATAGACTCTCTTATTCAGGATTATATGGATGAGATAGGAAATCAAATCGTAGAGCAGATAACTGACGCATTAGATGATTTGTAATAGCGTTCAATACTTTTCTTAAAAAATAGGTTATTAAAATAAAAAGTATTTGTAATGTCTCTAAGCATAACTCAAACTCCTGCATATGTTTCATTGGCTCAATCGCCAATAATATTTACACTTGCTGAATCAACACCTGTATATACATCATCTTCATTTCAATATGTTGGTGAATTGTATTATTGGACAGGTAGTATGACTGATTCAGCATCAGTAGCAGATTACACAATTGTAAAATATCCTAACACTGCAAATGTTGGTATTTTTGATTTAAATAGAATCATTAATTCAACACTTACTGATTTAGCATTTTATAATACTTCATCAGTAACTTATTACGCAGTAGATTTCTATTGGCAATGGTTAAGTGGTAGCACTTACATAACAGGCTCTCACTTAAAATCAGATACATACAAAGCAATCGATGGATATGAGATTTTCCAATATCCAATTGGTTCAGAACAATATTACAAACCTAACTGGCCTATAATGAGTGATGGACCGGCTACTCAATCTGCATTTGTAGATAACTACGGAATAGCAGGTGTGTATGTTGGTAACGCAGGAGATGCGGCATCAATTCCAACAAAGATTGTTTACAATTCTAATTTAGGTTCAGCAGATTACGCAATTAGTGGAAACGCTTCTTCATCTGCACAAATAGTACAATATCCAATTGGTCCATCTCAAAGTGGATTCCCTCTTTCAACAATAGGATTGGAGTGGTATTCAGTTCAAGCATATAGTGGTTCTACGGCAATAAGCGACTCATATAAGTACGATATCGTTTGTAACCAACAATACCCTAATGTAAGAATAAAGTGGAAAAATAGATACGGGCAATTCGATTGGTTGAACTTTAATATGATTAATAGACAATCATTTGAAACTGAAAGAAAAACATATCAGCCACAATTAGGTCAATGGGAAAGTTCAACATTCTCTTATAGACAAGGAGATTCAGCTAATTTAGCATACATTGTAGATTCTAAGCAAGGATTAGTTGTAAATACTAACTGGCTACCTGAATCTTATAATGATATTTTAAAGCAATTATTGGTTTCTGATGAGATTTATTGGATATACGATGAACCAACAAATCAAGTAAGACCTTTAACTATCATAACACAAAATATACAATTCAAAACAGCAGTGGTTGATAAATTGATTCAATATACATTTGAGTTCCAATATGGTCAACCTTATAAATTGATAATGTAATGAGTATCATATCAACACAAGCGTTTACATTCCGATTAGTAGCAAATGGGACTCAATTGGACTTGTTTGATGATGAGAATATACTATTATCGAATAATGTTACAGGACTATTTGATATCGGTGTATTACCATCTGATTTTACAAGACAGATTACTCTGCCTGGTACTAAAATAAATAATGCTTTCTTTGAGCATGTTTATGATATCAGTATTGATTCACCATTTCTATTCGCAACAAATATTAAAGTACCTGCTTACTTTGATTTTGATTCGGTTTACTTATCGCAAGGTTACTTACAATTGAATAAAGTAAATGTAAGAGCAAATAAGTTTATTGAATCATATGAAGTAACAATCTATGGTACTTTATCTTCATTTGGTAGAGATATTAATAGAAACTATCTTACTGATTTAACTTCACTTGCACAATACAATCACACATCTTCTTACGCAAACATTTCATCTTCGTGGAGTGGACAATTATTTGATGGTAATATTGTTTATCCGTTTGCCGATTATGGTACGGGTTGGGAATATACATCTGGTGATGATTTCTTCGGATTAGATGATTCAGAAGGTGGTATAAATATACAAGATTATAAACCATCTATTAGAGCAAAAGCAGTTTTAGATGCAATCTTTACTGAAGCTGGATATACATACACTTCATCATTCTTAAATCAGGATTGGTTTCAGGATGTTTATATGGTTTGTGATAATCAATTAAAATATCCAATATATTCTGGTGTTAATTTAGAAAATTATGGTGTAGCTAAGTGGGGACCAATTAGTGGTAGTGGAATGACTGATACTAATCTGCCAGATAATACAACAGTCCAATTCCCTTGGATAAACATATTAGATGATAAAGCATCTACTATGGGTAGTAATGCAAATTATAATTTACCAATATCTTCTTCTTTAAGAGGTATTTTAAATCTTAATTTCAATGTAAGTTGTTCAATAAATAACCCACCACAAACATTAGAATTACACTATTGGCCAACTGGCTCAACTCCAGGTGGAGCAGGTAGTGGTGCAACTACTTTAGTTAATTTTAATAATTACTTTAGTCAATTTTATTATAGTAGAACAGGTGGTTTAAATCAAACATTTGAATTATCTACAAAGTTCGCAACATCAATATTAGGACCTAATTCTTATTACTTTGGTATTAAAGTGAATGATTGGGGATTATCACCAGCTCCAACTGTAACTCTGGACCCAGGTGGTACAACTAAATCATATATTAATATTACTAAAGTAAACTTTGCTGCTGATAATAGAATAATGGATATTCCATCTAATATGCCATTCGGTACAAATGGAATAAAGCAAATTGATTTTATTATTGGTTTACAAAGAAAGTTTAATTTAGTAATTTATCCTAATAAGAGTAAACCAAATGAGTTCATAATTGAAGCATTTAATAATTGGTATAATAGAGGTAGAAGATGGGATTTCAACAAATACATTAATTTAGATGAAAGTATTGAAGTAATTCCAGCTAACAACCTTGCTGTAAACCAATTAACTTTTGGTGATACATTAGACCAAGACTATATTTCTCAGCAATTCTCAAAAGAAGCAAATAGAGAATATGGTAAGGTTTATTATACGGATACAACAAACTTCTTCTCACAGGGTTCATACGATGTTAAAACAACATTTGGAAATGGACCATTGGCTAAGATTGCAGGAACTGGTTTATCAGGTTCAGTTAGTGGTGTATTACCTCCTCCTATTACTCAATTTTTAGTAGGATATTGTAGATTTGGATTCACATATAACCCATCGGATACTTGTACATCGCCGGCTAGAATATACACATATACAACAACAGGTACATTAGAAGTTGGATTGATTGCGTATAGAGACCAATATGGAGAATCTCCAATTTTAGGATTAAACTTCATAACAGGTCCAAGCGGTGGAACAATTTATTCATTAAATTCATCTACTGGTCAAATTACTTCAATAACAGGATACTATTGTTAAAATAATATAATATGTCACAAATAATTCCTATATACATTCCAACTTATATCTCAAATGCTGAATATAAACCAGCAAGGATATTACCACGCTTATTCTTTTATAATGGAACATTGGAATGTGAAGAATATTTTCTTAATTCAAAGGATACAGGTCCAATTACATTGACACAATTTCCATATTTTGATAATTACAATGTAGTAACGGGCTCATTCCCAACTGAAGGTAGTAGAACTCTTTTATTCAATAATGAAGAGCCTGTTTATGGTTCACAACCAACTGGCTCACTTTATACTGAATATTGGGCAGATTATGTTTCTCTTTTATATAATCCAAAGACAAGATTGTTGAATTGTTCAGCAATTATTCCTTTAGCTGATTATGTTAAAATGGAATTGAATGATATTGTAAACTTTAGAGGTAACTATTATCATTTAAGAGCAATAAACGATTATTCATTGAAGGATGGTACTTGTAATTTACAATTATTAGGCCCTATCATCCCAGATGCATTGGATGGTAACCATCAATAATTAAAACCTATTAAATTGTTATAATGTTATGATAAAGAATATGATTGATTTGCTTAATACCAACGATTTCTATGGCAAGAGCGAAAACATTGATATAGCAAAAGGAAAATACGCACTACCATTAACTTGGAAAGAAGTGTGGAAAAATATTAAAAGAAGATTATGGCAGAAAAGAAAGTCAAAGTAAAGGTTGATGTTGAAACCAATGTAGAACAATCAATTGCTGGTTTGAAAGAACTTAAAAAGCAATTGAAAGAAACTGCCGCAGGTTCTGCTGAATTTAAAAGATTAGCAAATGAAATCGATGATTTAGAAGATAAAATCAAAGGTTCAAAGCAAGGTGCAGCAGACTGGATTGATACATTAGAATCAGCAGGTGGTCCATTAGGAGCAGTTGGTGCTGCATTGAATAAAGCAAAGGTAGCAACTCAATCATTTAGTGGTGCATTAAAAGCAACAGGTATTGGTTTAGTAGTTGCAGCAATTGGTGGATTAGTTGCGGCATTCTCTCAATCTGAAAAAGCAACAAAGAAATTACAACCATTATTAATAGGTTTAGAAAAAATATTAGGTGGTATCTTTGCAGCAGTAGAGCCATTATTCGATGCATTTATTGATTTAGCTACAAAAGCACTTCCATATGTAACAAAAGGTATTAGTGTAGCTTATTCTGCTATCACATCATTCTTACAAGGTATTGGTAAATTAGGACAGGCTGTTAGTAAATTAATCAAAGGTGATTTTACTGGCGCATGGGAAACTGCTAAAACTTCGGTAACTGAATTTGGTAAGAGATACGAAGAATCTAATAAGAGATTTGTAGAAGGAACTAAAGAGGTAACTAAAACTGAAAAGGAAGAGTTAGAAAAGAGAAAGAAAGCGCAAGAAGAAGCTGCAAAGAAAGCAGAAGAAAGAAGAAAAGAACATTTAGCTAAAGTTAAAGAAGCTAATGAAGCTGAAATTGAAGCATACAAATCTACACTTTCAGAAAGAGAGAAAGAAGAATTTGAAGCAGGATTAAAACTTGCTGAACAAAAGAAGAAGTTTGCTGAAGCAGGTAGAACGGATGTAAAGGTATTAGAAGAAGCATATCGTAAAGAATTATCAGATATTAAAAAGAAATATGATGATAAGGATAAGGAAGATGCTGATAAAGCAGCTAAAGAAGAATTAACTAAACAATCTTTAGCATTACAACTTAAAAAAGAGCAAGGATTAATATCAGAAGCAGAATATCAACAACAATTGTATGATATTAAAAAGCAATATGCTACTACTGATGATGAGATAGTTCAAGCTGAAATAGATAGACAGAAGTATAAGAACGAAGAGAGAAAGAAAACAGCAGAAGAAGAAAGAGGTATTCTTTTAACTAATCTACAATCTAAATTCGAAGCATTGGATGCAGAGAATGAAAGAATAGATGGTGATTTCCAAGCTGATTTAGAAAGATTCCAACAACAAAAAGATATTCTTGCTGAACAAGAAGCAACTGAATTATCTAATGCTGAACTTACAGAATTTCAAAAGACTGAAATCAGAAAGAAATATGCTGATGCTAGAAAGGGAATATCTGACCAAGAAATTGCTACTGAAAAAGCAGCAATGGAAGCTAAGCATGAAATAAATATGGCTTATTTAGGTTTGTTCGAACAATTCGGAAACCTATTAGGACAAATAGCAGGAAAGAATAAAGGATTAGCAATAGCAGGTATTGTAATATCTCAAGCGGCAGCAATTGGACAGATTATCGCAAATACGGCAATAGCAAACGCTAAAGCAGTTGCGGCATCTCCATTAACTGTTGGACAACCTTGGGTAGCAATCAATACTATATCAGCAGGTTTAAGTATTGCATCTACAATCGCATCAGCGGCTAAATCAATACAACAAATTAATAGCGCAAGTGAAAATAGTACATCTGCACCTGCCGCAGGTGGAGCAACATTACCAACACCTCCGACACCACCGAGAGTAGGTGGAGTTTCAGCACCACAAATATCAACTGGTGGTGGAGCTAATCCAACTGCACAAATTGCTGAAACAATAAGTGCGGCTCAAAAACCTTTGAAGGCTTATGTGGTTAGTGGTGATGTTTCATCTCAACAGGCGTTAGATAGAAGAACGAGTAGAGCAGCAACATTTAGCGCAGGTTAATCATTTTTAAACTTTTGAATGTTATAAAGATATGAAATTATATGAATTACAAATAGAGGATGAAATGGATGAAGTATTCGCCATTAGTTTGGTAGAATCTCCAGCTATTGAGTCTGATTTTGTGTACTTTGATAAAGAAGTAGTTCAATTTGCGAAAGTTGATACTGAACAAAGAATGGTTTTAGGACCAATCTTAATACCTGATAAAAAGATATTAAGAATTGATGGTGAAGGACAACCTTATCATGTATTCTTTGCAAAGGATACTGTTAAGAAGTTAGCACAAAACTATTTGATGAAAAAATATACTGATTCTGCGACTTTAGAGCACGATAAGAAAATAAAAGGTGTTCATTTAGTAGAGAGCTGGGTTAAAGATGGTAAGTTAGATAAATCAAATAACTATGGTTTAAGTTTGCCTGAAGGAACTTGGGTTGGTATGTTTAAGATTGAAGATGACAAGATTTGGAATGAGTATGTGAAGGATGGTAAAGTAAAAGGATTCAGTATCGAAGGATTGTTCTCTCATAAGTTAATTAAAGCATCTCAGGAAGCAATTTTAGATAAGCAAATTTCGGAGTTATCTGATAATGAGGTAAAAGTATTGCTTGGACAAATTAAAGCAATCATAAAGAAGGATAAGAGGTTTGGTAAGGGTGAAAGAGTAGAGTTAGAATCTTATTCAGATTATCCATCTGGTGTTTCTAATAACGCTAAGAAAGGAATTGATTTAAACTTAAAGAATAACAATAAATGTGCTACGCCAGTTGGTAAGGTTCGTGCTCAGCAATTAGCAAAGGGAGAACCAATAAGCGTAGAAACAATAAAAAGAATGTATTCGTATTTAAGTAGAGCAGAAGCATACTACGATGAAACGGATACGAATGCTTGTGGAACTATCTCTTATTTATTATGGGGTGGTTTAGCAGGAAAGAGATGGGCTGAATCTAAATTAAAAGAGTTAGGTTTATTTGAAGGCGAACAACCATCAATTCCTAATTCATCTTATCCAGGTGAAGCAGCTAAAATAAAGAAGAAGGATGACAAGTAATTCTGCATATAATAAGTTAGTGAACTTTGCATTAAGTGAGATTTCATTTAGAACATTCGAACTTATGTTAAAGGAATCTACTAAAGATAATCCAATCAGAATAGGTTGGAAAACGCAAGAAGGTAATAATAGATATTACTTTGCTTATTGGGATTCTGCAGCATATGTAGGTGGTTCAGCTGGAGGTTCAGCAACTAAAGCAGCCGAAGGAATGGTAAACTTACAATGTTTAGATTTAGCAGATGGTACTTGGAGAACAATAGATTATAATACCGTTACTAAATGTAGATTTAACGGACAAACATTTAGAGTAAAATAAAAAATTAAAAATAACAAACATGGGAACACTTATTAATCAAAAAGGATTCGTTGAAAATGGTCAATTCACTGGCGGTGAAGCAATCACTTTAACTACTGGAACTACTTTCTTAAACGCATCTGGAAGTTTTGGTGGATTGTATGTTGGTGAAGTAGGAAATTTAGTAGTTAAGACTGTAGATGGTTCAGTATTGACATTTGTGTCAGCATCAGGATTCATTCCAGGTTTAATTTCTGCAGTTTCTGCATCTTCAACAGCAGCAAGTATTATCGCATTAAGATAAAATAAAAAACGATATGCCTTTAATTAATTATATAGGTAATAGACAAGAAGCATTAGGTACAGCCGTAAGAAGAGGCGATGCCCCTCCTCCTCCATCATTAAATGTAGAGTATTTAATTGTTGGTGGTGGTTATGGTGGAGTAGCTAGTGGACAGGGTGGTTCTGGTGGTGGTGTTGTATCAGGCTCTACTACTATTGCTTGGAATACAACTATAAATGTATTAGTTGGTTCGGGTTCAACTACATCAGGCGGTGTTCCAGTAACTAATGCTGGAAGCTCTTCGTTATCTTCATCTATATGGGGATTCGCAGGAGCAGGTGGTGCTACTATTGGTAATTCAGGAGGACCACAATACTTTAATGTAGGATTAAGTGGACCTGAAAACACACAAGGTGGTGGTGCCGGTTCATCTAAAGATGGTAATAATGGTGCCGCAGGACAGAATGGTGATGGAGGAACTGGTTCAGTTTGGGTGAATGGTTTATGGTATGCCGGCGGTGGTGGAGGTACTAACTTCGATGACCCAACTCCTACTAACCCAGGTTTCCCTGGATTAGGTGGTGGTGGTACTGCTCAAAGTGGAACAGGTCCTGATGGTTTACCTTACCAATTAAATGGATACAATGGTAGAGGTGGTGGTGCCGCAGGAAATGGTACTAAAGGTGGTGATGGTGTAGTATTAATTAGATACTCAACAGGCTCATTGAGAATGGGAGATGGTGGTACACAATTCGAATCAGGTGGATATTACTATCACGAATTTGGAACAGGTAGTTCACTATTCAGATATCAATACGAATATTAAAAAATAAAGAGATGCCAATTACAATAGATAAAGAAACAGGCGAAATTAAAGTAGCTATACCAAATACTAAATAATATGCCAATCGATATTAAAAAAGGTGAAAGAGAAGAAGAGTTTATCTCTCGTTGTATAGCTGATGAAGTATCAGCAGGTAAGGAAACTGACCAAGCAGCAGCAATCTGTTATTCTTATTGGAGAAAAGATAAGATGAGTAAGATAACTGATACTAAAGAAAAGGTAATGGCTAGTGTAGCTTATAATACTGATTTCAGAGGTAT
>JACCEA011568152.1_pt1 | contig 13705 bp, 9 predicted proteins | sample 7449851 | NCBI WGS metagenome assembly JACCEA01 (sample SAMN15323453, study PRJNA562643) | freshwater metagenome | isolation source: river surface water | place: USA:Blue River Watershed | collected 2017-08-18 | reverse complement strand
GAAGTCGATCCCGAACTGATCTGTTCACGCGCCTCGCCGGCCCAGTCATAGCCATAACCGGAAGGCAACTCCTCTTCCACCACCTCACGGATGGCCTGCAGCGCGGTCCCCGAGCTGACGCCCGGGGCCGGTGCGCCGTTGATGGCAATCGCCGGGTAGTTGTTGAAGCGGGTAGCCAGATCAGGTCCCACGACAAAGCTGGATTTGACCAGCGCCGACAGCGGCACCATGTCGCCCTGACGGTTCTTGACGTAGAAGCGCCCGATGTCCTCCGGAGTCATGCGGTATTTAGGCTCGGCCTGCAACACCACCTGATACAGGCGGGAGTCCTTGGGGAACTGGTTGACATACAGGGAGCCGAACATGGTCTGCAAGGTGTTGTAGACATCCTGCACCGCCACGCCGAGCAATTCGGCCTTGTCCCGATCGACGTCCACCAGCAGCTGCTGACCGTTGGCACGGATGGTGGAGCTCACCCCGGCCAGCTCCGGCCGCGCATTGGCCTTGGCGATGATCTTGTCGACCACTGCCGCGAGGTCTGTGAAGTCACCGCTGCCCCGTTGTTCGATCCATATCTGGAAGCCGGCTGTGACCCCAAGGCCGGGGATCGAGGGCGGATTCAACGGCATCACCAGCCCTTCCTGGAAGCCGGCGGTCTGCTTGCGCAGGGTCGAGATCACATCATCGGCCAGCATGCCCGGCCCCTGACGCTCTTCATAGCCCTTGAGGGAGACAAACAGCAGCCCGAAGTTAGTCTTGTTCTGCGAGTCAATCAGGCTGTAGCCATCCACCTGGGTGACGTTCTCCACCGCCGGATGCTGGCGGGCCAGCTCGGCCACGCGCCCGCCCAGCTCCGAGGTGCGATCCAGACTGGCCGCATCCGGCAGGAAGTAGGGCACGAACAGGTAACCCTGATCCTCCGGCGGCAGAAAGGCCGTCGGCAGCAGCTTGAACAACCAGAGAGTGGCCAGTATCACCAGCCCGAAACCGGCCATGGCCAGCGCCCAGCGGTGCATGACCCACTTCACGCCACCGACATAGCGGTTGGTGATGCGCTCCATGTTGTCATCAAACCATTTGTAAAAGCCCTTTTTCTCGCCGTGCTTGGCCTTGATCAACAGAGCCGCCAGGGCCGGGGACAGGGTCAGCGCAACGATGCCGGAGAACAACATGGACAAGGCAATGGTGATCGCGAACTGCTTGTACAGCGCACCGGTAATACCGCCCAGAAAAGCCACCGGTATAAATACCGCGTTGAGCACCAGCACCACCGCGATCACCGGACCGCTGACCTCGTCCATGGCCCGTTTGGCCGCCTCTTTGGCGCTGAGTCCGAACTGGATCATGTTGCGCTCGGTGTTCTCCACCACCACGATGGCGTCATCCACCACCAGGCCGATGGCCAGAATCATGCCGAACAGGGTGAGCATGTTGATCGAGAACCCCATCAGCAACATGCCGACCATGGCACCGAGAATCGAAATCGGCACGGCAATCGCCGGAATGATGGTCAGGCGTAAACTGTGCAGGAACACAAACACCACCAGTACCACCAGCACCACCGCCTCGAAGAAGGTATGGATCACTTCCTTGATCGAATCCTGCACAAACAGGGTGGTGTCCAGGGCAACCTCGTAGGTCATGCCCTCGGGAAAGCTTTTGGACATTTCATCCAGCAAGTTGCGGACGTTTTTAGACACCTCGATGGCATTCGAATCCGCACCCACCTGCTGGTATACCGCGATCAGCGTGGCCGGCATGCCCTGATAGCTGGTGCGCAAGTCATAGTTCTGCTTGCCCAGCTCGGCATAACCGACATCCTTGACCCGCAACAAGGCCGCACTGGCGTTGTCCGCACGCAGGATCATGTTGTTGAACTCTTCCGGCTCGGTGATTGAGCGCGTGGTGGCCGGAAAGGTCTGTACCACCGGCCCGGCGGTCGGCGCCGCGCCGATCCGGCCCACGGCAAACTGCTGATTCTGCTGCTTGATGGCGTCGGAAATCTCACTGGCGGAGATGCCCATCTGTTGCATGCGGTCGGGCTTGAGCCAGATGCGCATGGCGTAATCCGGCACGCCGAAGATCGCCGCCTGGTTGGCGCCGGGGATGCGGTTCACGGCGCCGAGAATCTGGGTATTGGTGTAGTTGGCGATGAAGTTGGCGTCCTGACGCCCCTCTGGCGAATAGATCGCCAAGACCATCAGGAAGGACGACGTCACCTGCTTGACCTTGACGCCCTGGGCCTGCACCGACTGCGGCAACTTGGACAGTGCCTGACTGACCCGGTTCTGCACGTCTACCTGAGCCAGATCCGGGTCAGTGGAAATATCGAAAAAGACATTCAGCGTGTAGTTGCCAGTCGAAGAATTGGTCGACGACATGTACAGCATGTTGTTGGCGCCGTTGACCTGCAACTCGATGGGCGCGGCGACATTCTGCCCGACCAGCGTCGCGTTGGCGCCCGGGTAGTTGGCGGTGACCTGAATCTGCACCGGAGTGACCTGCGGAAACTGCGCCACCGGCAGTGTCTCCATGGCCACCAGCCCGGCGATCGAAATAACCAGCGCCACCACCACCGAGAAAATCGGCCGATCGATAAAGAAGTGCGAAAACATGGGCTAGGTCTCTGACTATTGGACGACAGGAGCGGGTTTGGCGGTTGCCTCGGTCGCCTTGACCAGCGCACCCGGAGCCAACTTGGCCATGCCATCGACCACGACCACATCACCGGCATTCAGCCCGGCGCGAATAAACCATTGATCGTTGTACCAGTTACCCACCTGCACCGGACGAATCTGGGCCTTGCTGTCCTGGTCCACGACCACCACAAAATGCCCCTTGGCACCCTGCATCACGGCTTGCTGCGGAACCATGATGGCGTTCGGCGCTATCGAACCGAACAGCGATACCCGTACAAATTGCCCGGGACGAAGCTCTCCTTCGGGGTTGGGCAACGTGGCGCGCAACAGGTAGGTGCCGGTGCTCTTGTTGAAATCGGCATCAGTAAAGGTAATGCGCCCGGACTGGTCGTAGAGCTTGCCATCGGCCAGACCGATCCTCACGTCGTAACCCATGTCTTTGGGCTGTTGCAGAATGCCACTGCTCACCAGCCCGGTAAGCTCAAGCAGCTGGTTTTCCGAGAGACTGAAGTTGACATAGATCGGATCAACCTGATCGACGTAGGTCAGCAGATTATTCGTGGCGCTGACGTAGGCGCCTTCCTGCACCCGCGCATAACTGGAGCGCCCGGCCAGCGGTGAAGTGATCGTGGCGTAGCTCAGGTTAAGCTGCGCCTGCTCCACATCCGCCCGCGCCGTCTCGACCGCCGCTGCGGCCGACAACTCGGTGCCGATAGCATCATCCAGGTCTTTCTGACTCAGTGCATTCAGGGCCACCAGCGGTTTGACGCGGGCCAGATTCTTTTTCGCGGTTTCCCAGCGGGCTTGCTGGGCAGCCAGAGCGCCCCTGGCAGCATCCAGCTGGGCTTTGAACGGCTTGGGATCTTGCTGAAACAGCACCTCGCCGGTTTTGACCATGCTGCCTTCGGTATACAGGCGCTTGTCGAGAAAGCCATCAACCCGCGCCATGATCGTCACCTGGCGGGAGCTGACCGTTTGCCCGTCGAACTGCGGCACAACGGGCGTGTCCTTTGGTTCAACCTTGATCACCGTGACCTCGACCGGCGGACGCTGCGCCACCCCTGGGGTGTCATTGCCGCAACCGGAGAGAAAGGCCAAAGCCACAAGGGCAAGGGGTAAGCGGCGCATTTGGATACTCCTGGACCAGCAAGAAATGGGGGAGAAACGACTTAACAGTATTGATTAGCGAAAGCGGCACGGTCAAACAATAAGACTTGCCTGGGCGGTATCTGAAACCCATGCCGGAGTCCGGTTTGGAAAGCCGGAATACCTCCAAAATTGGCCAGGACAGCCTTTAGCCAATAATTGGAACGCCATCAATTTTTAGTCTAATCTCCCCAGCACAGCCCAGCGCGACTTACCCCCGTCAACAAAAGGTCTTTTTCATGCTCAGACAATGCGCACTTTTAGCCGCCATGACTTACAGCCTGACGGCACATAGCAACGCCGCCCTGCCCGCAGATGAAGCCAGTCAGATCGCCATGGACGCCTATGTCTATGGTTACTCACTGCTCACCACTGAAGTCACCCGCGTGCAGATGACCAACGTCGCCAAGACCGAGGGTCTGCGTGCCCCGATGGGGCAGTTCATCAACGTCAAGCGCTACCCGCCAGCGGAGTTCCGTGCCGTCTCCGCGCCCAATGCCGACACGCTCTATTCGCTGGCCTGGCTCGACCTCAAGGAACCGCAGGTGTTCAGCCACCCGGACATGGGCAAGCGCTACTACCTGTTCCCCCTGACCAACCTGTGGATGATCGACTTCAACACGCCCGGCACACGCACCACTGGGGAAAAAGCTGCCAACTACCTGATCACCGGGCCAGGCTGGAAAGGTGAAGTTCCAAGCGGCATGGTGCATATCCCGGTAGCAACGCGGTACACCGTGATTCTCGGCCGCACATACGCCGATGGCAGCGAGGCCGACTACCAGGCCGTCAATGCCTTGCAGGCGCAGTACAAGATCACCCCGCTGGCGGCCTGGGGCAAACCCTACAGCCCCGCAGCAGCGGTTATTGATCCGGCACCCGGTTTCAGCATGACCGACAAGCCGCAGAAAGTGATCCTCGACATAGGGGTGGATGGCTACTTCAACAAGCTCGCTGAGCTGATGTGCGAAGCGGCACCACCCGCAGCGGAAGACGCCCCGATCCTCGCGCGCATGGCGCAGATCGGCCTGCAGCCGTGCAAACCGTTCGCCAGCAACACACTTGGCGCCGACGTCCAGGCAGCGCTGAAGGATCTGCCACAGGCGGCGCTGACGCAGATCGGCGCGAACAAGGCGCGAATGGGCACGCTGGCCAATGGCTGGATTATCAGCAAGGGCCTTGGAGTGTATAGCACTGACTATATGAAGCGCGCCGTGGTGGCGGCCTTCGGCTGGCCGGCCAACCTGCAGGAAGATGCCGTTTACCCTTATACCGAGGTCGATGGCAGCGGTGCCAAGCTCAACGGCGCCAACCGCTACACCCTGACCTTTGCCAAGGGCCAGACCCCACCGGTCAAAGCGTTCTGGTCGATCACCATGTACATGATCGACCAGGGCTGGTGGTTCGTGCCCAACCCGCTGAACAAGTTCACCGTCAGCCCGCGCGACCAACTGGTGTACAACGCCGATGGCTCGCTGACCCTGTACTTCCAGCAGGAGTCGCCCGGCAAGGACAAGGAGGCCAACTGGCTGCCTGCGCCCAAGGGCGATTTCGTGACCATGATGCGCATGTACTGGCCGCAGGAAAGCAACCCATCGGTACTGGATGGCAGCTGGGTTCCACCGAAGATCGTCAAAGCCCTCTAAGCATGCCCCAAACGAACAAGCCCCTGCACTGCGGGGGCTTGTTCGTTATACGGGGAACACCATGCAATCAGGCCAGGTGCGGCGTGCTGCGCACCACCAGCGCTTCAACGTCGACATCGAGTGGCAGGGTGCCGTAGACCCGGCCGCCTTCTGCGCCCAGGCGGCTGGCGAGGAAGGCGTCGCTGACCACATTGTTGCCCGCTTCCAGCAACAGCTTGGCCTGCAGCGCCAGGGCCACGTCTTCGGTGAGCTGGCGCGCGCGGTACTGGATGTCGGCGGTGTCGGCAAAACCGGCCTTGAGCTTGTTGATCTGCGCCTTCAGGCGTGCGTCGCCGTGACCATCACCGAGCTCGGCGAACAGCGCGTCGAGCACGCCCGGTTCCTTGGACAGTGCGCGCAGCACGTCCAGGCATTGCACGTTGCCCGAGCCTTCCCATATCGAGTTGACCGGCGCCTCGCGGTACAGCCGCGGCATGATGGTTTCCTCGACGTATCCGGCGCCGCCCATGCATTCGGATGCCTCGGCGATCATGGCCGGTGCGCGTTTGCAGATCCAGTACTTGCCGATTGCGGTGACCAGACGCGAGAACTTTTCTTCCTGCTCGTCATGCGGATGATCCAGCGCGCGGCCCATGCGCATGGTCAGCGCCAGCGCCGCTTCGCTTTCCAGGGCCAGATCGGCCAGCACGTTCTGCATCAGCGGCTGCTCGGCCAGCACCCGGCCGCCGACCTTGCGGTGCGCGCAGTGGTGGCTGGCCTGGGTCAGCGCTTGCCGCATCAGGCTGCTCGAGCCGATCATGCAGTCGAAACGGGTCAATGCAACCATCTCGATGATGGTCGCCACGCCGCGACCTTCCTCGCCCACCAGCCAGGCCAGCGCACCGCGATATTCGACCTCGCTGGAGGCATTGGCCCAGTTGCCCAGCTTGTTCTTCAGGCGCTGCACATAGAACTGGTTGCGCGTGCCGTCCGGGCGATGCCGCGGCAGCAGAAAGCAGGACAGTCCCTTGTCGGTGTACGCCAGAGTCAGGAAGGCATCGCACATCGGTGCCGAACAGAACCACTTGTGCCCGACCAGTTCATAGGCCTGCCCCGGGCCAGCGATACCCACCGCATGCGCGCGGGTGGTGTTGGCGCGCACATCGGTGCCGCCCTGTTTCTCGGTCATGGCCATGCCGATGGTGGCGCCGGTCTTCTGTTCGATCGGCAGATTGCGTGGGTCATAACTGCGCGACAACACCTTGGGCAGCCAGACTTCGGCCAGGTCCGGCTGCAGACGCAGGGTGGCCACGCTGGCAAACGTCATGGTCAGCGGGCAGGCATTGCCGGCTTCGGGCTGGTTGTGCAGGTAGTTCAGCGCGGCGCGGGCTACCTGAGCACCCGGTCGCGGGTCGGTCCAGGGCAGCGAGGGGATGCCCTGCTCGATCGCACTCTGCATCAGCTGGTGATAGGCCGGGTGGAACTCCACCAGATCGACCCGGTTGCCATAGCGGTCATGGCTCTTGAACACCGGCTTGTTCTCGTTGGCAAGAAAACCGGCCGCCATCAGCGGGCCACCGGCCAGGGCACCGTATACGCTCAGCTGTTCCTCGGCCCAGCCGCCACCAAAGCGTTGCGTCCACTCCTGCAGCGGCAGATCGAGGCGATACAGATTGGCACCCTCCAGCGACGGCACCTGATTCAACACCTCATGGGTTTCCGCAAATTGATGCAATGACATGGTTAGTACCCCTTGGCGCCGACCGCGCGCAAACAGAATGTAATGAGATGACGGCTGGTATCCGCCGCATTGATCGCGGCCCGACCGGATTCGCGTGCTGCCTGCGCTGCGGGCGACAACGGGCCGACCAGTGACTCGGCAATCGCGCCAACCAGACACGCCGCCACCAGGCGAATCTGCTCGACCCTGAAATCGCCACTGCGCACGCCTTCCTCGAGCAGTCCGCAGAACAGTTCCGCGTAAGCCTCGCGATACAACAGGCGCTGCTCATCGACTTCCGGCTCCACCGGTTCGGCAATCAGGGCAAACGCCAGCTGACGGCTGTGCCAGGCCCGTGCAGCAAATTGCAGAATGCCCTGCGCCAACCGCTCTCCCGGCGCACCGGGTGCGGCAAACGCTGAAGCCAAGGCATCGACTTCGCGACGACTGGCCATGGCAAATACTTCGCTGGCCAGTTCGCCCTTGTTGCGGAAGTGCCGGTACAGGCTGCCGGTGGCCAACCCCGCATCGGCAGCCAGCTGCTGCATGGTCAGACTGGCAAAACCATTTTCGGCCACCCGCTGCAAGGCGCACTCAAGGATGCGCGCACGCAATGCCTGGTCTCGATCCAGGCGCAGGCTTGTGGTGCGATAGACCATAAATGAATCCCGGTTCAGACTTTCAACAATTGAATCAGTATTCAGGCTTTGCCGAAAGCGCCGTTTCGGCCATGCCCACCGGCAAAAGCGCCGATCACGGCACGCCAGGCCACCCCTCCCGCGCCACAATTCCCGGGCCGCGTCGGACGGCAGATTTGCGGCTAAGCTTGGTGATGACCGCAACCGCACCGACTGACAAGGAAGCGCCGTGCACGCAGACAGTTCGATCAGACAATTCCTGAACTGGACCCGGACCATCAGGCGCAACTATGACTCCGTGCAGGATCAGGGCGCGATCCAGTCACTGCGGCGTTTTCTGATCACGCTATGGTTCTTTGTCCCCCTGGAATGCCTGCTCGCGCTGTGGTTCGGCCTGTACCGGGCGCCCGCCGATGAGCCAGCCGTACAGCGCTGGGCCAGTAACCTGCTGCTCATCCACTCGATCACCGCCGTTATCACCCTGGTTCTTGCGCTGGTGGTGGTGCGGGCCCTCAACCGCCCGCAGCTGAAAACCCGTACTGCCGTCGTCCTGCAGGTGCTGCTGTGCAGCATTTACCTGCTGTATGGCGCCTTGGTGTCGGCCGTGGACCTGAGCATCGGTTCGGGAATCGCTTCGTTCATTCTGGTCAGTTTCGGGATCGCCGGACTGTCACTGATGCCGCCGAAAATCTCCGCCCCGCTGTTCGGCATGGCCTTCCTGGTGTTCGCACAATTGCTGGTGCGAGCCTCACCCTCGCCATCGATTCTGCTGAGCATGCAGATCAACTCGTTTGCCGCCTCGGTGCTGGCGTTGATCGTTTCCATGATCATCTGGCATCAGTACGCCAAAGGCGTTCTGCTGCTGCGTGAGCTCAGCCGCAATAACGAAGAGTTGATCAATACCCAACTGGAGTTGGAGCATCTGGCCGGTCACGACGCACTGACCGGCCTGCCCAACCGGCGGCTGCTGCATGACCGTCTCAGCCAGGCGCTCGCCTCCAGTGCGCGCAGTGGCCGGACCGGAGCCTTGCTGTTCATTGATCTGGACAATTTCAAACTGCTCAACGACACCCGTGGGCACGATATCGGCGACCAGCTGCTGCAAGCCGTTGCGCGGCGCTTATCCGCCTGCGTACGCAGGGGCGACACAGTGGCGCGACTGGGCGGCGACGAATTTGTGGTGATGCTGGTCAACCTCAGCGATACCCAACATGGTGCGGTGATGCAGGTGGAGATCGTTGCCGAGAAGATTCTCGGCACACTCAATGCTCCCTACACGCTGGGTGCGCAAGAGCACCTGAGCACCCCGAGTATCGGCATCACCCTGTTTGACCGTTACGCCGAAGATGCCGAGGAGTTGATGAAGCGCGCGGATATCGCCATGTACCAGGCCAAGGACGCCGGACGAAACCGCATCCGCTTCTTCGATCCGCAGATGCAGGCTCAGGTGGATATCGAACAGGCGCTGAAAAGCGACCTGCGGGAAGGCATCGCGCAGGGCCAGTTCAGCCTGCATTACCAGCCACAGATCGATGCGACAGGCCGGATTGCCGGCGCCGAGGCCTTGATCCGCTGGTATCACCCGGCCCGCGGCATGGTTTCACCGGCGCACTTCATTCCGCTGGCCGAAGAGAGCGACATGATCCTGAGCATCGGCCAGTGGGTGCTGGAAAGCGCCTGCCGAAAGCTCGCGCAATGGTCAACCAACCCCGGACTCGAACACATCAGTATTGCGGTCAATGTGAGTGCGCGGCAGTTCCGCCATGCCGACTTTGTCGAACAGGTACTGGGGGGTGATTGCCCAGACCGCCGCCAATCCCTGCCGGCTGAAACTGGAGCTGACCGAAAGCCTGCTGGTGCAGGACATTGAAGAGCTGATTGAAAAGATGCAACGCCTGAAAACCCGAGGTATCAGTTTCTCGCTGGATGATTTCGGCACCGGCTATTCCTCGCTCTCCTACCTCAAACGCCTGCCTCTGGACCAGCTGAAAATCGATCAGTCTTTTGTCCGCGATGTGCTGACCGACAGCAACGATGCCGCGATTGCCCAAACCATTGTCGCGCTGGCCAACAGCCTGGGACTGGAAGTGATTGCCGAAGGCGTGGAAACCCAGGAGCAACGCCAATTCCTGGCCGCATCAGGCTGTCTTTCCTATCAGGGATATCTGTTCAGCAAACCGCTTCCCGAAGACGCTTTCGAACGTTTTGCGCAGCAACAGCAGCCGCTGCCGATCCCTGGCTAGGGTCTGTTGCCGTTTGGTCGCGCCCAAACGGCAACAGACCCTAACGTCAGCCCGCGAACCGCCCGGCAGATAGTGATAAGCTTCGCCGCCTATGAATATCAGCATGAACATCCCGCCCTCGCGCCCGGTTGTGCTCTGCCTGTCCGGCCACGATCCCAGTGGCGGTGCCGGTCTGCAGGCCGACATCGAAGCCCTGCTCGCCCAGGGCTGCCACGCCGCCCCCACAGTCACCGCGCTGACCGTGCAGGACACCGCCAACGTGCGCGACTTCCGCGTACTCGACCGCGCCTGGGTACTGGCACAGGCGCAGGCGGTGATCGCTGACCTGCCGATCGCCGCCGTCAAGCTGGGCATGCTCGGCTCGCTGGAAATGGTCGATACGGTGGTCGAGATCATGCAACAACTGCCGGACACGCCACTGGTCTGCGATCCGGTGCTGCGCGCCGGCGGCGGCGGTTCACTGGGCAAGGAAGATGTCGGCTACGCCATCCGCGAGCGCCTGCTGCCGCTGGCATTGATCGCCACACCGAACCTGCCGGAAGCACGCCTGCTGGCCGAACTGCCTGCAGGCACTGCCGACGAATGCGCCGCCCGCCTGCTGCCGCATTGCCAGAATCTGCTGATCACTGGCGGCCATGGTGATGAACAGGAGATTCACAATCGCCTGTACTGCCGCGATGGCAGCCGGCATGACTTCACCTGCCCGCGCCTGCCCGGCAGTTATCACGGTTCCGGCTGCACGCTGGCCAGTGCGCTGGCCGGACGTATGGCGCTGGGCGAAGCGCTGCTCAGCGCGGTGCGCTCGGCGCTGGATTACACCTGGCGCACCCTGCGCGACGCCGAACAACCGGGCAAGGGCCAGTATGTGCCACGCCGTCTGCCCCTCGACTTCTGCGACTAAATAAGCCAATGGCCAGACTGCGCGGACTCTACGCCATTACCGACAGCCACCTGCTGGCTGACGGCCGCTTGCTGCCCTTCGCCCGGGCGGCGCTGCAGGGCGGCGCCAAACTGCTGCAGTACCGCGACAAAAGCAGCCCGGCGGCGCAACGTCTGCGCGAAGCAGAAGCCTTGCAGAACCTCTGCCTGCAATATGACGCCCAATTGATCATCAATGACGACGCCGAACTGGCCGCGCGGATCGGCGCCGGCGTGCACCTGGGGCAAGAGGACGGCTCAGTGTCAGCCGCCCGCGCCCTGCTGGGCCCGCACGCCATCATCGGTGCCACCTGCCATGCCCGTCTGGAGCTGGCCAGTAACGCCATTGCCGACGGCGCCAGCTATGTCGCCTTTGGCCGCTTCTTCCCCTCGCAGACCAAACCCGGCGACGTACTGGCCACCCCGCAACTGCTCAGTCAGGCGCGCGCGCAACTCGATGTGCCGCTGGCTGCGATTGGCGGTATCAGCGCGCAGAATGCCGCCCCGCTGATCCAGCACGGCGCCGACTTGCTGGCAGTCATCCACGCCCTGTTTGCCGCCCCCGATGCCGCCGAAGTGGAGCGCCGCGCGCGCGCCTTCAGCGAACTGTTCAATTACAAGGAATGTTTGTTATGAGCAAAAAGTTTGCGTTGCTCGACATGGAAAACGTCCAGCCAACTTCCTTGCAAAAGCTGAAGAATGAAGGCTATCACCTCAAAGTTTTTGTAGGCGCCAACCAGTCCAAAATCAGCGTTGAGCTAGCCGAGGAGATTCAGACATTTGGCGAAAGCGCACAGTACATTCGAATCCAGAGCAGCGGTAAAAACGCTCTTGATTTCCATATAGCTTTTTATATGGGGCAACTCGCAAGCACCGAACCCGATAGTCAATTTGTGATTGTGTCTAAAGACACTGGTTACGATCCGCTACTCAAACATATGCGGAACATAGGCATAAAGGCTACCCGAAGTTCAGCTGCAGTCGGCAGTACCACCACCCCCGCAAAACCAACAAAACCAACAGAACAAACAACAGTTACTAACAAAAAATCGCCGACACAAATGTCACTTGCCGAAAGAGTGGCATTTGCGCACAAACACTTACAGAAAGCAGGCAAAGCTAAACCAGGGAAACTTGCGAGTCTGGCGGCCGATCTGCACTCAAAATTCCAGAAGAAGCTTGACGAAAAGTCTGTCCAAAGCCTGATCAAAGAACTCATCAAGCAAGGCGTGGTAATCGATAACCAAGGCACGATTACCTATCAGCTCAACGAGAAATCTAAGGAGTAGTTAATGTCACGCTCAGAAGCCCTGTTCGCCAGCGCCCAGCAACATATTCCCGGCGGCGTCAACTCGCCGGTACGGGCGTTCCGCAGCGTGGGCGGTACGCCGCTGTTTTTCAAACACGCCGAAGGCGCCTACGTCATCGATGAAGATGGCAAGCGCTATGTGGATTACGTCGGTTCGTGGGGGCCGATGATTCTGGGCCACGCCCACCCTGAAGTGCTGGACGCGGTGCGCAAGCAACTGGAGCACGGCCTGTCCTACGGCGCACCGACGGCGCTGGAAGTGGAAATGGCCGATCTGGTGTGCAGCATCGTGCCGTCGATGGACATGGTGCGCATGGTCAGCTCGGGCACCGAAGCGACCATGAGCGCGATCCGTCTGGCCCGCGGGTTTACCGGCCGCGACAACATCATCAAGTTCGAGGGTTGCTACCACGGGCATTCCGACAGCCTGCTGGTGAAAGCCGGCTCCGGCCTGCTGACCCAGGGCGTGCCAAGCTCAGCCGGGGTACCGGCGGACTTCGCCAAACATACCCTGACCCTGCCGTTCAATGACCTGGCCGCCGTGGCTACCATGCTCGCCGAGGTCGGTAGCAGCGTGGCCTGCATCATCGTCGAACCGGTGGCCGGCAACATGAACTGCGTGCCGCCGGCGCCCGGTTTCCTGCAGGGCTTGCGCAGTCTGTGTGACGAACACGGTGTGGTGCTGATTTTCGACGAAGTGATGACCGGCTTCCGCGTCGCCCTTGGCGGAGCGCAGGCGCATTACGGCGTGACGCCCGACCTGTCGACTTTCGGCAAGATCATCGGCGGCGGCATGCCGGTCGGCTGCTTCGGCGGCAGACGCGACATCATGTCGTGCATCGCTCCGCTCGGCCCGGTCTATCAGGCCGGTACCCTGTCGGGCAATCCGCTGGCGATGGCCGCGGGCCTGACTACCCTGCGCCTGATCAGCCGTCCCGGCTTCCATGCCGAGCTGAGCGCATTTACCAGCCGTCTGCTGCAAGGCCTGCAGGACCGCGCGGATGCCGCCGGGATTCCGTTTGTCACCACTCAGGTCGGCGGCATGTTCGGCCTGTATTTCAGCGGCGCCGACGACATCATCACCTTCGAAGACGTGATGGCCAGCGATGCCGCCCGCTTCAACCGTTTCTTCCACCTGATGCTGGAAGGCGGCGTGTATCTGGCTCCGAGTGCCTTCGAAGCCGGTTTCACCTCGATCGCCCACGGCGATGCGGAGTTGCAGATCACGCTGGATGCTGCCGAACGCGCCTTTGCCGCGCTCAAGGCCTGAGCATGCAATACAGCACCGCGCTCAGTGATGGCGTGCTGGCCCTGGCGTGCCTGATCTGCGTAGTGCAGCTGGGCAAGCGCTATGCCGGCGCACAACCAGAGCAGCGCCCGCGCTGGTTCTGCATCCTGCTCGGTTTTGCCCTGCCCGCAGCGGCGGCCGCCGTGGGTGCTGTGCGCTTCGGCCTGCTCCCGGAACTG